>Ga0210242_100747_pt1 | contig 28027 bp, 23 predicted proteins | sample ChrtobMeP5a_16mM_FD_155445 | JGI IMG/M metagenome (GOLD analysis project Ga0210242, IMG submission 155445) | Chrysochromulina tobin associated microbial communities from unialgal haptophyte culture, Seattle, Washington, United States - P5a_16mM | ecosystem: Host-associated > Algae > Haptophytes >... | reverse complement strand
GCTCAGAAGTCAGATTCCAACTTCCATGTTCCAATCCCGGCCCCAAGGCCCCCAAGGCCAAGAGGTTTAGGATTCCGAGAGTCCGAAGGTTGAAATTACATTTCCCCCCCTGTAATGTCACACAACCTCGACTTCAAATCTTCAATTCGTTCAGTACTTGGCCGCTATATCTTTCTATATCCATATCCGCCGCGTGTCGGCCCAAGGCCAAGCATGCAGTGCCTGCTCCTTGGAACGCTCGCCCTCTGGGTCTGGCTCTGCCGCACTCTACTGCTACAGTGCAGCAGGCAGCAGCGCAGGGTGGGGGAGGTATAGCCTGGAATGTGGATTCCTGTTGAATCGACAAGGCCTCAATCTAAAATTCAATCTAGCAACACCCTCCGCTGCTGCGACCCGCTGCCAGCGCTCTTGGCTGGCGCTGCGGGAGTCGTCTGCCCCACTGCTGGCTCACGAACCGGTCGCGAATTATCGCGCGCACCACATCTTGATCCTTACGCGCTGAAGGCGGTGGGCATCTTATCGGTGCCCGACACGACGACGCCGGCCTTCCTTAACGGCTGATGGTATGGTTTCGCTCCCGCGCGCGCTCAGGTGCGACGAGAGCAGCCCATCCTCAACCTCGTCCTCCTCCTCGTCGTCCTTCTGACGAGACACTTGCTCCTCGAGTTGATCTGCAATCGAAGGTTCACATTCTTCACCGCAGGGCCGGCCCGATTTCGAGTATTCATCGCTGTCTTCGTCTTCGGCACAGTTTTCACTTGTCGAACTGATGTACTCTTCAGGCTCCTCATCCACTTTTGGAAGCTGTGTGACCAGCTGGAAACGCCTCCTGTTGCCATGGATGCGGTGAGGGGACTGATTCTGTAGATGCTTCTTCAGGCCTCCCGAACGCCACCGCCCGAAAGCCTCGCGAACAGGGGCGCTGTGCCAAGGACAGCACCATGCGAAGATGACAAGCAGCGCCAAGCCTCCAGCAATCAGATGAATCGCGTCTGGCTCCACCAATTCTTCTGCCATTTCCACAAAGGTTTGTGACAGAGGTGGCACTGATGGTGGACACGGCAGCGGAGGCGGAGGCGGAAGCGGCTCAGGAGACGGCGGCGGAAACGACGGCAAAGGTAGAGGGGATGGAGCCGAAGGCCTTGGAGATGACGGAGAGGGCGTCGGTGTCAAACATGGCAACGGAGGCGGTGTTGCCGGTGGTGGCAAGTATGGCGGAGGCAAGTATGGCGGAGGTGGCCGTCCTGAACCGCAGTCATGATACAAGTCGATGATGTCCTTGGGGGAATAAGATGCGTCGCCTTGTAAACCAAAGTCTTGGGAAGCATCAGACCAATCCATCAAGCGCAATTTTACGACTGATGTCGTGTTCTCAATGATCGCGGCATTCCTAGCGGAGCGCGGTTTCAGGTCCTTGCGTGTCTTGAGGACAACGATGGCGCCATTTGACCATACAGGTACGTTAATCGTAATGGCGAATCCAGACTCCCATGAGCTAGTCTGCGCTTCATCGACTGCTGCCTCGCACCGCTGCGGCGCCATTTTCTCTGGTTCCCGGTTCTGTACCGTTAACAGTACTGTACGGTTAACGGTACAGTACCGTACACAGTTCAGGGGGGCCTCAAACTTTTTCTCACGGTGGGGGAGCCGGGACACTCACGAGACGGACACACAGACTTGTCTGCCAGGAACCTGCGTGGTCCTGTGCGACGTAGGTTCCGGCAAAAAGTAAAAGTAGTTGTTTCAATTGGTAGTAGTAGAGGAAGCGGAAAACGAAAAGCCCCAAAGGGGTAATGGCGACACGGGGGGCGTCCCGACACAACATACACATACCACATTCGTGTCAATTCATGGTGTGTCAATTATAATAATAAATAACTACCGGGGCCTTGTTTGCGGTGACCGGTGTGCGGTGTTGCTCTCAGGGTCGCTCCGGGCAAAGGTAGCGTGGTCTGCCGATGTCACGCAGTGAGAGCGCAAGTCCAAGTGTCCACCGCTCTGTCCAAGTGTGCAAGTCTGACACAGGTACAGCCGCGCTCTGTGACTGTGTCGCTCAGGCTCTGAAGTTGTTAACCTCTTGATGTGCGTGGCGCCCCGCCCTCCTTAAGACGTTTGGTTGAATCCATAGCGTTGGCCCGGCGATCCTCCCTGTGGCCGAAGCTATTTCTTACCCTTCTTGGTACCCTTCTTGGCTGCATTCGTGCCCGCGGCTGGTGCCGGTGCCGGCGCCCCCTCCTTCGGGGAGGCCGGTTTCGTCACCTCCTTCATAGGGGAGACCGGTTTCGTCACCTCCTTCGTAGGGGAGGCAGGTTTCGTCAGGTTGCCGCCCGCCTCGGCGGGGACGATGAAGGACGATACCGGACGCTCCTCGGCAGCTGCCGCCGCGTCGCTCGCGGCAGGACCGGTAGCACTGGCGCCGTCACGGGCGCCCGCCGCCGTTGCCCCTGCCTGCTCGAGCATCCGCTCGCGGCAGCGCTTGAGCGCCGACTCGAGCATGGATTTGAAGAAGGCTTGGAATTCGTTCATTTGGAGCGCCCCATCGCGGCTCTTGTCGCAGATCTTGAGCAGCTTCTGGACGTTCTCGTCCGAGGGCATATCGAGGTGAACGTTTCGTGCAATCTTGCGCACGAGGGCGAGCGCCTCTGCGGGCTCGAGTGATGCTGAACCGTCGACATCCGCCTCGACGAACACCTTGGTTGCGTAGGCGATGCGCGCGTCCTTATCGTCCAGGAGACCTTGCGCCCACGCCGCCGCCGCAGCGCGCTGCTCCTTGGTGATGGGCGCTGAGATGGGCGCTTCAGAGGCCTCCGCCTCCGCCGCCGCCGCAGCGCGCTGCTCCTTGGTGATGGGCGCTGGGATGGGCACTTTGGAGGCCTCCACCTCCGCCTTCGCCTTCGCCTCCGCCTCCGCCTCCGCCTCCGCCGCCGCCGCCGCCGCCGCCGACTTGGTGGCCTCCGCCTCCACATTGGCCACCTCCAATGCCGCCGCATACAGTGGGGGCACCCCCTCCACCCCCTCCACCTTGGCCACCTCCGCCTTGTGTGCTGCAGGCGGCTTGGGGTCTGCTCCCTTGTTGAACATCTTGGCGAACATGGCCTTGGCCTCCTCCTTCGATTTGACCTACCAGTAGCAATCATCAGCACTCAGTGGCACTCAGTGGCAATCAGTGGCCATCAGTGGCCATCTGACCTCGGCAGTCAGTGGCAATCAGTGGCAATCAGTGGCCATCTGACCTCGGCAATCAGTGGCAAAGTGGCACTCAGTGGCCATCTGACCTCGGCAGTCAGTGGCAATCAGTGGCAATCAGTGGCCATCTGACCTCGGCGGTCAGTGGCAATCAGTGGCAATCAGTGGCCATCGGCGGTCAGTGGCAATCAGTGGCCATCAGTGGCCATCAGTGGCCATCTGACCTCGGCCTCCTTGAGGCCCTCGAGGGCCTCTCGGATCTCACGGCTCTTGGGGTCGAGTGTCGCCGCCCTCTTCAAGTCCTGCCGACCCATCTCGAAGTTCTGCAACTTGGTATTCGCCAGACCGCGCCGGTACAGCGCTTTGACATTCTCGCCCTCCTTGCGCAGAACGCTCGAGCTCGCTGAGATCGCACCTGCCCAATCTTGGAGCTTGAGGCAGCATTGCGCCTCGTTGAGCCAGCACGAGATCACTAGAGCGCCGGCCTCCGCCTTTGTCGACTCCTCCACAAAGTCGTCATCATACTCGACCCACCCGGCCGCTTCGGCGTACAGCGGCTGCGCTTGCGCCCACTTGCCCGCCTTGAAGGCCTCTGTACCCTCGGCCTTGAGCCGGGACGCCTCGGATAGCTTCTCTTTCTCAGATACCTCCCACCGATCCTTTTTAGGCAGGCCCCACGAAAGGAGTTCCACCTCGAATTGGAGCGTCGTCTCGGGCGGTATCTTGGGCGGCGAGCCCCGCGCGCCGTATGCATAATCCGAGCGGCAGTAGAGCAGCGCCTTCTCGCCGCGCTTCATCGAGGCCACACCGACGTCCCATCCCTTGATCACCTGGCCCCGGCCGATCGTGAACGAAAAGTTGCCCGCCCGGTCGCGGCTCGAATCAAATTGGGTCCCATCCATCAACGTGCCCACATAGTGCACCTGCACCAGGCTGCCGCTCTCCGGGCTGCCGCCCTCCTCGTCGCCGGCCCGGAGCAACTGCTTGCACAAGCCGCCGTCGCCGCTCAGGTCCATAGCATCCTGGGGCACGCCCTCGGGGCGTGTGGGCGGCAGCGGTGGCTCTACCAGAGAGCACGGCACTGACGGCGGCGGTAACTTCGGCTCTGGCATCAATTCTGGCTCCATGCTCTGCTCGGCCCGTATCGCCACCTGAGCGGGCACCGATGTCGTACCACTGGTTGCACGCTCAACTGGCTCAGGCAAACTTTCGGCAACGGCCGCAGCCCCCGATGCTTCCTGCTGATTGTTGACCGACACTAGTGCGGCGCCCGCCGCAGCGCGAGCAGCCGCTAGCGCGGCCGCCTTGACCGCCGCCTCCCCTTGGGCTGCCTTGAGTGCGGCGGCCGCCTTGACCGCCCCCTCCTCTTGCGCTGCCTTGAGTGCGGCGGCCGCCTTGATCGCCGCCTCCTCTTGCGCTGCCTTGAGTGCGGCGGCCGCCTTGACCGCCGCCTCCTCTTGGGCTGCCTTGAGTGCGGCGGCCGCGGCGGTCATGGCCTCTGATTTCGCACGCACGAGCAGCGAGTTGGCCATGCTGATGAGCTGCGCCTCGACTTCGGCTGCCACGGCGGCGGTCATGGCTGCTACCCTCTGCCTCTTGGCCTCCGCCACCTCTTTGGCCGCCTTGAGTTCAGCCGCCGCGGCGGCCGTTGCCGCTGCCATCTCCGCCATCTCGCAGCGCTGACTGGGACGATGGGAGGGTAGAGGTTCCCGTCGCTGGGTTCCCGTCACCGACTTGCCAAGTTTGAGGGCCTCGTTGTAGTCACCACCCGCATCCTTGAACACCTTCTTGAGCTCTTTGTCGGACAGCCCGGGCAGGTGGAACTTCATCTTATCGATGATCCAGTCTTCATAGTCGGGCTCCATGGCGCCGCCCGCGCGGTAGCCCGAGCTCTTCTCAATGTGGTAGGTGAGGCAGCAGCAGCACAGGGCAGCTCCGCGGCGTCAATCAAGTTTCGGTTGATGAGGTGGAGGACTGTATGCAAGTCAAGTCAAGTCAAGGAAGGTTTTAGGAACTGATTACAATAGTACACTACATGTTGAAGCCTCGTAATCGCAGGCGGCGCAGAAACGGGGGACTGGGACAGACACATTGGCGCCTCGCGACGTGTGCCGATCTGCCGAAGGAGCGCCGAGAAGTGGGTAGCGCACTCGCGGCCTGGCTCGTTAGGCCCGAGGCACTCCACATGGTTCACAGTTAGTTCACGTCACTGCTCACTTGGAGACAGCCTGACTTCCTGACAGCGACACACCGCCGAGGCAGGGTGTTCATGATTATCTTGAACAGGCGGCCGTGCCCGCGGCCATCCACGTGGATGCGATAGATCGGCGACATCGCTGTGAGCCGTGACCACGCGTGGTTGGACGCACATGATTTCTCTGCGATTCCAATCATATGCATGAAACACTAGAGCACAGTAGCGCGGAGTGATCACCGCCGGACGAGCATGCATCATGACATGCGTACAATGGCTAATTAGGGGCGGCGCCTAATTGTAGTAGAGCTCCAGGCCCATGCCGTCATGGATCTCGTAATCCTCGAGCGTGATGTGGTCCTTGTACACCGTGTACCACTTCTGGATGCGCAGCTTCTCCGGGCGCGTGCCGGTCTGCGCGGCGAGCAGCTTCTTGAGGTCGCCAATGGTGTCGTCCTCGTTGCACTTGACGCGGATCTTCTTGCCCAGCCGGTCGTTGCAGATGACCTCGATCATGTGGTGGGTCAAATGCGAGCCTGGGCGAGCCGCCTCAGCAAGCAAGCCAAGCACCAAGCTTTTTCTCACGGACTCGTGCGGGCGCCTGCTGTTCAAGTCAAGTCAAGTCAAGCTGACTTGACTGGACTGTTCAACACAACGCGCATTCCGGACCCCCAAGCACGAGGGCCTCTATCGCTATGGACGGAGGTGTGGCCGACACAACCTGGCTATACACAGGCCGTGCACATCGGCGGCATGGGGGGAAAGCAGCTTCCCCCTCTAGAGTAAACCGAAAGTACCACTCGTGTGGAGTGCGCAGTTCTACACAACGCACGCGAAGCAATGCTCAGCGCGGCGCTCCCCAATCGGGAAGAGACAGGTTACTGTATTCCATACCCGCCGTCGCGGGCGCTTCGCGTGTTTGCAGACAAGTTTTGCAGCGCCGACAGCAAGGCGCCTTGCGCCTCGCCTGTGCAGCGCCTGAGCAGCGCCATGATCGGTGCCCTGCTCTTCATTAACGCAAAGGGCGAGATCATCCTCGACCGAAAGTACCGCGACGACTACAATAAGGCGTCCGTAGAAACCTTCAGGAACCAGGCAAGCAGCGCCAGGCATTGATTGACGGACCGATTACCAGCGGCGGCGCCGCCGCTGGCTCGTGGGCGCGGCCGCAGGCGCACGTGGCCGTGTCTGTGTGCCAGCCGTTTCTCACCGAGCAGACGGCACGCCCCATGCGCGCAGGTCATCGCCAACAAGGAGGCCGGCCGAAATCCGGTGAAGACGATCGGCGACACTCACTTCCTCTTCATTTGTGTGAGCGGCATGTACGCGGTGGCCGTCACGACGGGCAACCCGCAGTGCGCAACTTGCTTTCAGTTCCTTCACCAGGTCGTCAATCTCTTCAAAGGCTATTTTGGCGACTTCTCGGAAGAGTAAGCCGCGACGGGGCAGCCCACTGGCGCCAGCGCAGCAGCAGCATCGCTGGCACCCCTGGCGCGCACCCGAGGGTCCTGGGTGCCGCCGTGGCTGGCCCTGGTTGCCTGCGGCGCAGCGGCGATGCCAAGCAGCTCGGCGGCCGGTAGCAGCGCTCACCAGCGCGCGCGTGCTCTCTCGCGGCGGGTGCTCGCGCAGGTCGCTCAGAAACAACTTCGTGCTCTTCTACGAGCTGCTCGACGAGGTGCTCGACTACGGCTACCCGCAGAACTGCTCGATTGACGTGCTGAAGATGTATATTACGCAGGAGGGCGACAAGTCGGCGGCCGCGGACAAGGCGCAGTCGCAGGCGGTCACGATCCAGGCCACCGGCGCCATCAGCTGGCGCAAGGAGGGCATCAAGTACCGCAAGAACGAGCTCTTCATTGACGTGATCGAGAACTGCAACCTGATGGTGTCGAACAAGGGCACGATCCTGCGCAACGACGTGTCCGGCGTCATCCAGGTCAAGTGCTACCTGTCGGGCACTCCCGAGTGCAAGTTCGGCCTCAACGACAAGCTGATGCTCGACAATGAGGCGAAGGCGAAGAAGCCTGGAGCCGCCGCTCCGGCGGCGAAGAAGCCGGGCTCAGGCATCGAGATTGACGACGTCTCGTTCCACCAGTGCGTCAAGCTGGGCAAGTTTGACATCGATCGTACGATCTCGTTCGTGCCACCCGACGGCGAGTTCCAGCTCATGTCGTATCGAATCACCGAGAACGTCAACCTCCCATTCCGGGTACTGCCCGTCGTCAAAGAGCTCGGGCGCACTCGCCTTGAGGTCAACGTAAAGATCAAGGCCATGTTCACCTTCAAGCTCTTCGCCACCAACGTCGTCATCAAGATCCCGCTGCCCAAGAACACCGCGCAGGCGAATGTGTCCGCGGCGAGCGGCAAATGCAAGTACGAGCCGGCGCAGGGAGGTATCATATGGAAGATTCGACGCTTCCCAGGCGACACGGAATACTTTATGTCGGGTGAGGTCGAGATGATGTCCACAATGGGCGACAAACAGTGGAGCCGACCGCCCATTGTGATGGACTTCCAGGTGCCTATGTTCGCCGCATCCGGGCTGCACGTACGATTCCTCAAGGTCTTCGAGAAGTCCAACTACCAAACCATCAAGTGGGTGCGGTACATCACCAAGGCGGGCTCATATCAGCATCGCATCTAGGCGGCCGCGCAGAGCGTTTTTCTAGTGGGAGGACCGAGAGCAGGCTGGACCGAGAGGCTCGTCGACCCGAGCACTCTCGAAGCGGGGCAGGCTATGTGCAGCACCGTCCCTGCGTGCGCGCGTGCGTGCGGCGGACCTGGCCGGCGAGCGGCGTCTGTGTTTGTCGCGGTGGAAAATTCGAAGGAAAACAGCTTTAATGTGGGCGACGAATATCACCGAGTTCTCTCTCTCTCTCGCGTACTGGCGTACTCGCCGTGGCGCGCGGTCTTGGGCGGTCGTCGCGTGGCGTCCTCTACCTCCTCTTTCGTTTGTTCCTCTCACGTCTCAGCTCTCTCCTCTGAGAACAGAATGATACTTCTCTCTCGGTCTCGCCCCTCTCCGGCCGCCGCGCGCGAACGTCGTGTTTTCGACGACACGTTTAACTCCTCACTCGTATCTCGCGATAGAAACCGCGCGCCGTACTCGTTTGGTATAATCACAGAGGGACTCTAGGGTAGATCAGGGCATCAGGCCGCCAAGAGCATTAAAGAGCATTGTTTTTCTCATTTCTGGAAGCAACGCGGTAGGAGTGTATCGGTCGATATACGCATGCATGGATACATGTATTTGGAAAGGAAGACCGGGGAGGACTTCTTGAAAGTCACACCACGGAAAAAAGTCAGTCGTCGCCCCGAACCCGAAAGCCCCAAACCGTGCACAGAAATTCGTCGAGGGGCTGCAACCCGATTGTCGCACTCTCCATTCTTCCCCCATCCAGTCCATCACTGTCCAGTCAATCCCTCCCCGTCAGTCAGACAACGTGAGCAATGCCCTCGAGCAAAGGTTATATCGACCTAGAGACCGGTGCCGTCGGTGGCATACACGCGATCCTCAACGAGGCGATCGGCACCTGCTTCCTAGCATTCGCCCTCTTCGGCGCGACAGGCGGCCTCGATAAAAACCTGGCTGTTGGCGGTATGGTGTCCTTCTTCTGCTGGTGGGAGGCTGATGGGCACTACAACCCGGCCGTGACGGTCGCAAGCATGGTCGGTTCGAGTCCGTCCTCGTCGATTCGGAGCGGCCTCCTCGCCATCCTCGGACAGGTCGCTGGAGCCGCGTATGCGCGCAGAGCCCATCGAACCCAGCCCAATATCCAACCTCAGCACGAAGCATGCGCCCGCGAATCTCACCACTGCGCGCGACGTTTGCACCTGCGTGCGTGCACTTGTCTCCCCCGTGTGCGTGCGTGCAGCGTGGCTACCCTCGTCTCCTCTCAGCTCATGTCGTCCTCAGTCTCATCCGACGGCGCCGGCGACCTCAGCGCGGGCCTCACCGACGCCCTCCTCACCCTGATCGTCATCATGACGTGGAAGTCTTCGACCAGCGGCCTCGACAAGGGCCTCGTCTATTTCGCCTCCCTTTCCGCCTTAGCGTCGCAGTTTGGCGCCAACGCCTCGATCGTCCTCGGCGTTGTCCTCGCGAACGCCGCGACGGGCGGCAGCCTCGACCTGGGCATGGGCACGATCGTGGCGGTGGGCGCACCGTTAGCGACGGCAGCGCTCTCGCCAGTACTGCTCAACCTGATGAGCGAGGTCCTTCCGAAGCTCACCGACGGGATCAATAAGGCCATGATGCCTGAGCTACTCGGTACCTTTTTCTTCGGCCTCCTCTACTTCTCGATTAGCTCGTCCGACGACGCCCTCGCACCGCTCGCGGTGGGAGTAGCATTACTCACGGCCCATACGCTCGTCCCAACGGCCGACCTGAACCCGACCGTCACGATCGCCAAGTGGGTGAAGGCCAAAAAGTTCGTCGACTGGTTCGACCCAATCCTGATCGTCCTCAGTCAAACTGTCGGCGTGCTCCTCGCCGCGATCGTTGGCTCTTTTGTGGGGATCTCCGCAGCCGTGCCCGAAGCGTCTTCGCTCGGCTCGTCGGCCGCCCTCGAGGCCATCTTTGCCTTCGTGCTCAGCGTACTCTACCTCTCGTTCGGTGGGAAGGCGAATACGACCGTTGCCGCCCTCGGCTACTTTGCAAGCATCTCGTCGTTCGACTCCTCGTTCAACCCCGCGCTTCATCTCGGCACCGTCGTCGGCGGCATGATTGGCTTCGGCGGTGGCGGCAGTCTTGCCGTCACAACGGCCCCCCTCGTACCTCTCGCCGCTGCCGTCATTGCCGGAATCGTCTACGGCACGACTGACGCCAACGTCAACGAGGCCATCGGCGCTTCGTGGTCCTCGTCACGCTCGCCTCGGGCTCGGCCACCCCTGCCCTCACCCTCGGCGCGATGGTCGCCGCGCTCTCGACCGCTTACAAGGGAGGCACGTTCAACCCGGCGCTGCTCGTACCCAGCACGTCGAGCAATCTCGCCAAGATCTTCTTCCAGATCGCCGGCTCGGTCGCCGGCGGCCTCTTTGCCTTGTGGGCGGGCCTCGCAGCTGAGTTCTCGTCACCCGGGCTCCTTACTTCCCCCGTCGCGGAGATCCTGTTAGTGGCGGTGCTGATGCGTGTGTACGGGATCGGCGGCGAATCGGCGGGCCTCGCCTACTTTGCGCTCCTTGCGATCTTCAGTGTTGCCGCAGGCTCCATCGGCAATCCCGCCACCGTGCTGGGCGTCTATGTCGCTAACGGCTTGCTAGGCTCGGGCTTCGACTTTGACGCCGATGAGCTCATCGCGATGCTGTTGCACGTGATCGCTCCGATGGTGGGCGGACTCTGTTCCGCCATGCTGTCCCGCATGCTCACGCGCGAGCTCTGCTTCGATCTGTACAACAAGGCGGGCCTGTCGGTGACCGAGTTCGTCGGCTCCTTCCTCATAGTGCTCTCAGCCTCGGGCGTCTCCGATGATCTCGCGTACTCAGTCGCCGTGATGCTCGTGATTCACATGATCTTCAGCTCGGACCGCGCCGATCTCTTCCCAGCCATCTCAGCCTACCGCCTGTTCGGGGAAGGCGTCGACGTCCTCGGGTTCGTCAAAAAGCTCCTCGTACTAACTCTCGGCGCGCTCGCCGCCGGCGCCGTGTCGGCCTGGCTCCTCGGTGGCACGATCGGCGGCGTCGACGATGAGTCGGTCAGCTCGGCGGCGCTCCACGGCACGCTGTGGGGCCTGACGCTCGGCTGGCTGTACAAGTACGCGCCAGGCGACCTCGGCTTCGCCGTCGGCTTCTTCGCGCTCGCCACCACCTTCGGCGCCTACAACGGCGCCTCCCTCCTCGGAGGCGCGATACTCTCCGCCGATGTGAGCTCTCTCACCTCGCCCGTGTGGATCGCTTCCTTTCTCGCGCCTCTCTTCGGAGGTGTCGTTTCCGCCTGCCTGCCCGCCCTCCTCGGCAAGTGAGATCCCGAGCAGAGTGAGGGGGCAATCCCCGCAGCCGGTCGGAGTGTGTGGACTGAGCTGGGCACGGACTTCAATCATGGATAGCTGGGGACCGCTGGAGACCGGCTGGGGACCGGCTGGGGACGTCCATTGAGGGATCAAGAGGCCCTATGCGGCTCATCGGGTCACGTTCTGGCGTGTGGGGTTATCGGGTTTGTTAAACTCTGTAACTATTTCAAATACGTCCAGAACCTTGGGCGTTGGGGGGATACCGATTTCGATACCGTTGTGTACATGCGATGTACGGGGGCGGGGGGGGGAACTTTAGACACGTCACGACACGAACAGTCGTCTGAACCGTTCAGCCTTCTGCCCACACGAGGGCTGGGTCCATGCCAGCATCTTTGGCCGCCGCCGCATCCGCTACCGTCGCGTACGGCTCAACATCCAGCTGCACATCGGGCAGCTGCATGCCCCCCGCCGCCCCCGCCGCGACCGCTGCGACCACCTCAGCCACTTCCTCCACCTCAGCCTCGAGTGCGTTCAACTCCGCGCCCAACGAAGCCGCCTGAGAGCGCGCAGGTGAGAGGAGCTCCGCGCAAGAGAGAGAGAGAGAGAGAGAGAGAGAGAGAGAGAGAGAGAGAGAGAGAGAGAGAGAGAATGGGTGTCGAGGAGCCGAGGAGGGGATGGAGAAGGTGGGAGGGGAGGGGAGGGGCCGCGTGCTCGGCGGCGTGTCGCTCGCGTGTGAGGTGGCTCGCGCGCGTGCTCTGGCGTGGCCCCTTCGGTGGCGAGTCGGCGCCACAGCGCCAAGCTCCTGTCGCGCGCTGGAAGTGCTCGCGACGACGCTGTGCCCTGGGCCAAGATAATGTCGAGCACGCCCCTCCATGGGAGCCATGTGAGGGCACGCCCCTCCAGGGTAGCCATGTGAGGGCACGCCCCTCCAGGGTAGCCATGTGAGGGCGCCCAGATGTACGAGGAGGGCGTGGCCTAGGAAGGGGAGCCATAAGAGAGCGCCCAGATGTACGAGGAGGGCGTGGCCTAGGAAGGGGAGCCATAAGAGGGTAGGGTGGGAGGCTGCGAGGCTGCGAGGCTGCGAGCGAGGCTGCGAGGCTGTCTCACATCGAGGAGACGACTGTCGGCATTCTCCATCCGGCTGCCCAGTGCAGCGCTATCCAAACGGCTGCCCAGTGCAGCGCTATCCAAACGGCTGCCCAGTGCAGCGCGTCGCTCCGATGCAGCGCGATTGCTGGGCGCGCCCATCTTAGCGCTCGAGGCGACGGCGGCGCCGGTGGCGCTCGCACCCGTCGGTGCGTTGACGTCGCGGACGCGAGACGTCGCGCCGAGTTGGGCCAGCGAGAGCGGCCAGCGGGTGGAGCGATTGGCGATTGTCCAGTAACGCTCTCGAAGAGTATGCGCCGCGAGCTTGGGCTGGCGGGAACGCGTGAAGACCCCCTTGCGGTTGCCCACGACGCGCGTCACGCCCTGTGCCGTCATAAAGTCCGCAAAGTTCCACACGTGCTCGCCGACGAGGATGCCCGCCTGCGCGCCGTCGCGAGCACAACCAAACCCGAGCGCTGGTCAGGATGAGCGGTCCGCGGGGGCGAGCGGAGGCGACACGCGGCTCGGAACGGGGACGGGCTCGCGTGCCTGCATGAGCTCGTCGAAGACGCCAAAATGGGCACGTAGATACGCCGCTTGGAACTCTTCTGAGAAGGCGATGGGAGGGTCGCTGTGCACGCCTTCGACTGCGTCGGCGCCATATTCGGAGAGCATCACCTGTGGGGAGGCGATGGCGCCGTAGTGAGCACATGCATGCTGCGCCGGCGCCATATTCGGAGAGCATCACCGGCTTGCCGAAGCGGCCCCGCCAGTTGACTAGGTCACTGCGGAGCGTATAAGGTACGATGTCGAGCTGGCCTGTGCTGGTGTACCTGATGAGGGAGGCAATCCGAGATGCAATTAGAGAGGCGATCGGAAAGCGATCGGAGGCGATCAGAGGCGATCGGAGGCAACCAAAGGCAATCAGAGGCAAGAAGGTCTGGCGGCTGCTCGTGTGATCAAGGCAATCAGAGGCAAGGAGGGCTGGCGGCTGCTCGTTACCATGCGTGGTACCGATTGGCCATGATCAGATCCACGTGCTGGCACACAACGTCCTTCTCGGGCGCCTTGAACGTCGCAAATGTCACCGGCCGGGACGGGTCGAGGGCGCGCGTCTGGGCGATCAAGTGCTTGAAGTACGTGGCCGCACTCGGCGCCTCGGAATCGGGCTCATTAGCAACCGACCACATGATGACCGACGGGTGGTTCTTGTCCCGCATGATGAGTTCGCCCATCACCTCAAGGTGGGTGCGCAGCGTCTCGCGTACCATGTTCACGCTCTGCAGCCCGACGGCGGGGGCCTCGCCAATGACGGCAATCCCGAGCTCATCACACCTGATGGCGGAGGCAATCAGATGCCATCAGAGCTCATCGGACGTCATCTGAGCTCATCCGAGCTCATCCGAGCTCATCCGAGCTCATCCGAGCTCATCCGAGCTCATCAACTGAGCTCATCAACTGAGCTCATCGCACATCTGCAAGAATTCCGTCGAGTACGGATAGTGTGTCGTGCGGATCGAATTGCCGCCAATCCATCGCATCAAGTTCATGTCCTTGACGAGCTGCGGCAGGTCGAGTCCTCTGCCGCGCAACTCCGAGTCCTCGTGCTTGCCGAAGCCGTGCAAGTAAAAGGGACGTGAGTTGATTCGGAGGCCGCGTTCGGGAGTGACGTCGACCGTCCGCAGGCCGTACTTAAGCCGATACGTGTCGGAGACGTTGCCATCGGTGGAGAGGACCTGATGAGGGAGGGAGTCCATGTGGCAATCAAATGTCATCAGCGTCCGCCGCGAGGTCCGAGGGCTTACCTCGACGATGCCGCGCACCTGATGAGGTAGGCACTCAATGACAATCATACGTCATCAGCGCCCGCCGCGGGGGGGCTCACCTCGACGACGCCGCGCACCTGATGAGGTAGGCACTCAAGGGCAATCATACGTCATCAGCGCCCGTTGCGGGAGGGCAAGGGCTCACCTCGACGACGATCGTGTACAGGTAGCCTGGCGTGTCGGACATGTAGCGTGGCCACCAGAGCTGCGCGTCGTGCACCTGTGGGGAGAGGTGAGGGCGCCGTGGTGAGCACTTGCATGCACGGACATGTAGCGTGGCCACCAGAGCTGCGCGTCGTGCACCTGTGGGGAGTATGTGGGGAGAGGTGAGGGCGCCGTGGTGAGCACTTGCATGCACGGACATGTAGCGTGGCCACCGGAGCTGCGCGTCGTGTTGGGTACGTGTTGGGCGTCGTGCACCTGCAACCGCCCGCCACGGCGCGGATCGGAAGGCATGCGCCCGCGCGCGACCACCTGATCCGCGGCGTCGCGCAGCGTGATGAGCACAGATGAAGCCGCGGCGCCCGTCACTGCGCCCGGCGGCGGTGGCGGTTCAGCGGACGCGGCGGAGACGAAGACGTTGAGATGGGCTATCGCGCCCTCGAGGCGGCAGGAGACGAGGATGTCATCCAGGTACGCCACCAGCGGCGTCGTGTACAGCAGCACCTGCCTGTGCAGACCGGCATAGTTGAAAAAGTCCATCTGCAGTCGTTGGATGCGGCGACCAGCGGCGTTGACCTGCACGATGCCCGGAGGAATCGTTGTTGTGCTGAGCGTGTTGTTGACCGCGATGGTCAGCCTGTTGGGCCGGCCAAAGTTCAGGTGCAGCTGCTCGAGCGGTAGGTGGAAGGGCAGGTGGCCGCCCTCGTGTTCTCCTACGAAGTTGCCGTTGATCCACACCACCGCATGGTGGTTGGCCGAACCGACGAAGAGCACGATGCGCTGAGTCAGCCAGTGCATCGGCAGGAAGACAGTGCGCTCGTACCAGACGATGCCCACGTGCTCGCGCAGCGCGCCGTCCTGCGTCAGGTCATTGTACGATGAGGGCACTGGCATGGCCATGGTCGGCAAAGACAGAGCGCCGGATTGCCAATTCTCGCGCATGCCCGATCCGGAATCGGCCTTGAAGCGCCATAGGCCCGATAGATCCTTGATCTCGCGCGACTCAGACTCTTGCGGGTGCAGCAGGCCCGCGCGCCCGAGCGCGCCCAGGACGGACAAAAGCATGACCGCCCCTCGTCAGTCAATTCGTCAAATCACAAGTGGTGTGTACATTGTGTTGCGCCCCATTCACCCTTCTTGCATGCACGTCATCAGTCACCGCACAATTTCCGTATCAGAGTTTGTCACGGTAAAGTTGGGCTTCGTCCTACCACACAGCTATGCCGAGCTCTTTCTGTAATCAATCCGTAATCAGAAGTTCCAAAGTTGGAAAAGGGCCACGCCATGCCAGACTTCTCCCTCAGTAAGCACCCGCCTCGGAAAGTGGTCGTCCTATGCCGCTGCTTGCTAGTCGGCGGTTGCATGGGCTTCTGCAACTCGCTCATGGTGAACAGCGCACTCATCGAGGTATCGGTCTCACCCTTCTTCGCCATCTCTTTTGGCGTACTCTTCATCGCCTCCGCTGGCATCGTGTTTCACCAGATGTGCCGCGATGCCAATGTGCACAATTTTTGGCTGCTTGCGGCCTTTGCGTCGCTCAACTTGGCGTCGGGCGCGGTCTGTTTCGTGCTTGAGCGGGATTGGTCGCACGGCATCACCGCATCGAGCAAGGTTCCGCTCTATGCGATGTTGGGCATGTGCCTCGCCTTTTCAGTGAGCTTCTCATTCCTCGATCTGCTCGCGCGCTGCGACTCGCCGCTCGTGGGTGCGATACTCGTGCGCACCGAATGGCAGGTGCGCGTGATAGCGTGCATATCCTTGGTGACCGGCGGCCTGTACGGTTTCACCTTCGGCTACCTCAAAATTGAGGACTCGTTCCTACGGTCGCCGCTGGCCTTCCGCGAGGCGCTGCACCGAGACTCGAGCCTGTGCTATCCGCTGGGCGCTGGCTCGGGCGCCATTGCGGCCGTCGCCGCCCGGCTGCTAGAGCAGAAGGCGGAGGCGGACGATCCCGACCTCGCGTACGCACGCGGCTTGGGTGGGCGACTGCACGACGACATCTAGTCTCGACGTCCAGTATATCCTGCGTCCAGGATATCCTGCGTCGTCCGAAGAAGCCGTAGAAAGACGACATAAGAGACGAACAGCGCCACTCTCTGTGTTCACGCTGTAGATTCTTTGCGAATAGATAGACACAAGTACTTCCACACTCCACTCAGGAGACAGCGGAGCATGCCGGCATCACCTCCATTTTTAGACGAAAGATTAGAATGAAAGAACAAATCTCTCACATGTTGCTGCCCCCCTCTTCCACAATGCCGTACTGAGCAGTGGGTGCGCGCTGGGAGTGTTACAGCTCACACAGCTGTAAACCTTCATGCGACGTTTCGGTAATAAGGCGCTGCATCGGGCGCCACATGGCGAGGCCAGGGTGCTTTAACGACGGCTCGACCAGCTACGCTGATGGCCAGTGGCAGCTCGCATCAGGCGCACAGCCACCGTACCGTATCACCTCAAAATTCTGGGCAAGCATTGGCTCCAAGATGAACTCCAACATGCCGCAGCACTATGGGAAATGCGACGACCCGCCGAGCAAGCAAGCACCGCCTCCGCCGCCGCGGCCGGTGTACGAGTGGGTGCCGAACGCATGCTCACTGCGACGGCTTGAGGCTTCGAGCGCGTGCGACGTACTGGGTGGCAAGCAGATTGTGGTCGTCGGCGACTCGACGGTGCTGCAGACCTTCCTCTCGCTCGTGCTGATGCTCGGCGGTCGCTTCGGCCGCGACGTGAAGAACGGCATGGTGATCGCCGACTTGACGGCCTCGGCGTGCGATGGCGCCACACGCCTCAGTTTCGTGCGCTCTGACCTGCTGCTCTGGACGGAGATGGTGAGCGACTACCACACGGTGCGGCAGTGCGATGCTTTCTCGATCTTGCACCCATTCGTACAGCGAGCGTCGCGCGACGCGGACGTGGTGTTGCTGGGGATGGGGCACCACTTGCCACGCAGCCTGATGCTCGCCGAGAAATGGACCAAGCTCCCGCCACCCGAGGCCGCCCGGCGCGCTCGCATCGAATTCGTCGCACGCAACCTCAACCACACCCTTCACTCCCTCATCGCCCGGCGTGCGGTGTGGGGGCATACGGACCCGGCGAGCGTCGTGCTGCTTGGCACTTCGACGCCCGTGCGCGGCTGCGCACGCTTCGACTCGCCTCTCTCTCTCGATGGCGCCATCGCCGCCGCCGCCGCCGGGAGCGGCAACGACGGCGACGTCACGTCGAACGAGCTGCGCTGGACACAGTACGCGCGCCAGAACCAGCACGCAAGCTGGCTGGCGCGTCAATACGGCGCGAGCTTCCTCGATGTGGCGCTGCCGTCCGCGATGCGCCCGGACGGTGCGATGGGACGCTTCTGGCCTGCCCATGTGCGCCAACGGCTCGACTGCGTCCATTATTGCCTACCGGGTGTGGTTGATACATGGTCGACTCTGTTCGTCAACCTGCTCGCCTCCTCTCGATTACAACGGGCGCTTCGGGCGTCGCCACCGCCACCGCCAGTGGACGCGAATGGCGCGCTTCCGGTAGCGCCGCGCCGCGCGCCGCGTCGCCGCATGGCGTCGATGCGCAGGCGCCGCTTCTTCGATGCTAATGAAACGCTTTGGCATACGGAGAGGGGGTTTGCGGAGCGCTTTGAAGGATGCCGAAAGGGGGGGCTGCCGGCTCAGGTGGCGCGCAAGGAGGGCGGTCCGGTCTTGTGCGAGGCCCAGCTTCAGCTGCAGCCATGGTGGCCCTTTGTGTGCTGGGACGGGGCCGAGAGGAGGGCCCAGCTCGCTTCCGACCACGCGACCAAATGGGTGCCGTGGAGCCCGCCCGAGAGCTTCGATTAAAACATTGCTCCAAGAGCGTAGTCTAGTTCATAGCGCGAAGGCCACCAGAGCCAAGAGATGCACTCAAATCAATATCAAAAGTCAGAAAGGTCAAGCGACTCGACTCGACTCGGGCCCAGCGCTGTTCGTGTTCCTTCCGCCACATCGGCGACTTCACCGACACCGTCAGATTCACCCCTATACCGCGCTACACCGCACCGATCGTCAGGTCGCGTGGGTGCGGTTGCGCGTCCGCTTCTCATCTTGCGCGTTGCCGTTGACGATCCGGCGCCGTCCACCCCACCGTGTTGCCGTGCCGCCGCGGTCCTCTACGCGGCAGTTCGGTCGCACCATGGTCCTGATTAGTGATTTGTACACGCGCTGGGGCTCGCCCGTGAGCGGTCGAGCGCATAGCGATGGTCTTATCGCCTGTAATCGCCTGGGGGTCCTCGCCTGCGCCCCTGCCTGGCGGGTAAAGTCTGCTTCCAGTTATCCTGTTCGGAGGCCCTATGTGACTACTATATGTACTGGACACCCGACCTGTAGACCTGTATCTGTGTATCTCAAGCCTCGATGACTCGAACAAAGCTGAGATTCCCTAGCGGTTGCGGCTGTGATGGGCGCTCCGGCGTACAGCAAGCAGCAAAACACCGGACTGCCGAGCGGTTGCTCCAAGGCGGATGCCGGCTGCACCGGCTGAAGCTCACCCACACGCAGTTGCCGCATTCTGGCGGTCCACCAGCCGTGAGAGTCGGCGTAAACCTGAAATGATAAGGTATGTAGGGAGTGGAGGTGACGTTTGAGCACGTGGCATCGACGTGGCACAGGAATGCCTGGTGGCCTCTATGCTGCAGCGTCAGAGCCAACACAAGCTCGGCAGATGAGGAGCCACCGACCGCAAAGACGACTGTACAAAGGCTCAGCAGGTAGAGTTCGGCCATAAACGTAATCCCAGAGTAGGCACCGTGATCCGACGCAAAAGGGTTGAGCGCATCATCGGATCGGCGTGGAATTGTCACAACATGACACTTGTGGGCGACCGCAGCAGAGAGGCGCTCGACCGATGCGGACTCCTCAGAAGCGATTGCGATGCGGCAACGATCATCAGCGCTGAGCTCTTCGGCCGCCTTGAGGACAGCCGCCACGGTGGTATTCTCGAGCACGGCCCACGAAAGCCTGTGGGCTGGCAGATGCCGCACGTGCACGCCGAGCAGCGGCCCGCCGCTGTGAAGGACGGAGTGCGCCAGTTTCATAACTTCAGGAGTGAACTCAAAGAGCTGGCTGAATGCCTCGCCATAGGCTCGCAGCAAGCCGCCATCGAAGCGGCTCTGAAGTGCAGTACGTTGCGGCGGCAGCAGACCCGGATTCTTGAGCACGTGGTGGAACTGTGGCCGATTGAGCTGGCCGCAATGCGTGAGCTCTCCGGGCTTTGGTTGAAGCGGTCTATCTCTGAGGTGACGCTCCTGAGCATCCATCTGAGGAGTATTTCTGGCTGCGTATGGAAGGTATGCTGTCTCTGTCATCTTCGGGCAACGCTCAAGCAGAGCGTCTGCACGAGTGAGCAACGGCTTGCGAGCAAGGAAGCGATCACAACCCAGCCGGAGGCTTATGTTTCCCGGCGTTCTCCTCCAGACGAGTGGCGTGTCGAACGTTGCGGCACACAGCTGGGCATTGAGGACGACAAATATCCTGTTGCCAATCTGCTCTGGACAGTCATAGTCGCCAACGACATACGCACGATCGCAGCTCGGTGCCGCGGCTGACATCGCCATCTTGTCGGATGATACAAGTACAGAATGTGATCGCGTGCGGCGCGCCGCGGGCGCGGGCGCGCGCGCGAGCGTGCGGCGCGCGACACACACACAGCACTTATTAGACTGTTCTTTATAGTAAATTCCGCAGGGCTGGTGAAACGAATATTTCCTGCGATTAGAGGAATATCAATACGTAGGCATATCAAGAAAAAATGGGTGCTTTCCGGATGTGAGACTCGCACTCGGAGTGTGAATGATATTTGCTGAAGGCGAGGGACAGCAACTTCGAACGGCAACTTGTCTTCGTTGACTATTCAGCCGAACTGTGTCTTCGTCTTGGGGTAGGCCCCGGGCCCGCGTTCCGCTCGCAGAGAGTATACTGTCAGCTTCTATAACGCCTTCCTGCATGACTGAGTGCACTACGCCGACTCCGGTAACAATGGAAAATACTCAAACGGGGCCGTGGGGTTCGCCTTCGGATCGTACAGCACGCCCGGCGGACCGTCCTCATACGTGAGCCCATAAGTCGCCAAGAAGGATGCATGCACATCCTTGATGGTTTTCACATCCTGAGGCGAGGACACCCTCACCACGAACATCGCCTCGATGGTCGTGGGCAGGTGTGCAACCCACGGGCGCGGGTCGAGGACCACCTCGTTGTAGCCGCCACCAGCCCGGACCTCGATTTGCTGCTTCTGCATCAGAGGGAGCTGCGCGTCGCCGTACCAAGAGCAGCCCCAATTGCGGGTGCCTCGCGCCGGATCACAAGGATGCATGCAACCGGGACGGCAGGACTCGTCGCCGTAGCGCGTGGGACATGACTTACCTTGCGAGCCGCAGTCGCCATAGCACGAGCAGAAGACAGACACGGCGCTCGGGTGGATGATGAAGCCGCCAGGGCCGCTGGAATAGATGTCGGTGTGTGAAGGGTATATGAGCGAGCTCGGGAATCGATCCGAAGAGACGCAGGTGGTGCACGGGTTCCAAGGCTTGTCCCTCTCATTCAGGCCGTCGAACGATCGAATGAACACCCCTGCACGAGCCACGCCGTCGTATACGCCGTCGTACGGCCCACCGCTCGCGAATCGCGCGTTCAGACCGGCGATCACCGAAAGGTGCCCGGCTGGTGGCCGAGGATGTGGCGGCAGAGGCGGAGGGGGCGATAAAGTCGGCGGCAATCGCGGAGGAGGTGGCATCGGATACAGCAGGGGTGGTTCTGGAGATGGCGGCGGCGGCGATGTGGAGGGCGGTAACGGATACAAAGGTGGCGGCGGCGGTGGCGGAGGCGGCAGAGGCGGTGGCGGCGACGGTGGCCATGGAGTTGGAGGTGGCCACAAAGGCGACCACGCAGCAGCACTCAAACTCGGTAGCATGGGCATCGTTCCGTCATCATCCGCATACAGGAAGACGAGGGAAGCTCCCGCGAGCGATAAGCCACATCCGTTGATCAGCAGGATTCTGTACAAACAGCGAGATCTGGATTCATGATCATGATGCTCAGCACGCGCTTCAATATCGTCTACGTGTGTGTACATGCCATGTGTCCTGCTTCGCTTAGGCACGTTCTTCTGCTTCGAGCTGGGCTTCCCCTTGTCCTTGCGCGTCGGTTGCTCCGGCATTTGCACGGACCGCGCGCCGCAGCCTATGCCGAAGAGCGCGGCTCCAGGCAGGCTCACAAGACGCCGACGAGCGACGTTACATGTTCGAGATCCAGATGCGTCTTGTGAGCATGCGTGTCCCGCACACACATATTGCCCTGACGAGCTTCGCGGCGCCGTGTCGGCGCCTTCGTTCACAGCAGTCTCGGTCTCGAGCATGCGGGCGGTCCTCGAGCATGCTCGAACCTAATCGCATGCTCGAGGACAGTCCTCCAATTCTCCGGTTCCGGGCTGACGGCGAGTGGTACAGTGTACCGCTCGTCCTCGAACCGACGGCACGGCCACCGGTATACGTACGCGACGATAGTAGCATCGAGCTCGCAGGCTTTCGTGCGCCTGTGCGTCGTACGCACAGCGAGCGTGAAGCACTTCATGAGTTGTTGGCGCAGAATGGCTGCGTGCTTCCCGCAGAGATTCCTGCGGATGGGCCTGGGTGGCAGCGCCACTTGAACGAACTACTGTGCCAGCCTAGACCCGCGCGAGACATTGTCGAACAGTGGCTTCTAGGTGGATGCGGAGCGGAGTCACAAGCTGAGGATCCCGTGAGAATTCGTAAAAACAACAGGCCGCTGCTCATGATAGGCGGGCGAGCGACTGCGAAAGAGGAGGCGCGCCTCGTCTGTGCAGTGGTGCTGCTCCGCCCGTGGTGCCAACCTGCTGGTGCGACCCACGTCATATGGTCCAGCAGTGATGGTTGGACGTATCCTGCTGCTGCCAACGACGCGAGCAACATTGCTGAGGCTGCTCGGCTCTGCTGGCGCGGGCGTGAGTACAATCTGCGCCTCGCCCGTTGCTACCAGGAAGCGTGGCGCAAGCCCAAACCGCCCAAGCGGACGGCCAGCATCCTGCAGCCTGGGTGCGTTCTGCTGCGGAACGCCTTCAGCGCACACGAGCAACAGTCTCTCGTCGACACGTGCATCCGGGTTGGCGAGCATGCGAAGGCAGGCTTCTTCACGCCAACGTATGAGGCGAACGGTGCGATGGGTTCGCATTCCATGCGGCTGCAGATGGTCTGCTTGGGGCGCCATTGGGATCATTGTAACGGCTCGTACAGCCCACGGCGCACCAATATTGACGATGAGCCTGTACTTCCCGTGCCCGACGAGCTCTCGGCGGCTGCGGCGAAGGTGGCGCGCTGGGCCAGCCTCGCAGGCGACGCACCGAGTGCAGCGACGGGCGGGCGTTGCGCGGGCACGCGGGCGATCTCCGAGGACGAGATCGTGTCGATCCCGAGAGCTGTACCGAGCGCTGTGGAGGAGGGTGGCACGCAGGAAGCCAAGAGCGCTGCCCCGAGCGTCCCGAGCGCTGTACCGAGCGCTGAGGAGGAGGGTGGCACGCAGGATGCCAAGAGCGCTGCCCCGAGCGATGCCGACGAGGGGGAATGGGCTGAAGACGACGAGGAGGACGAGCTGCCGACCAGTCGGGCGCCCGATACGGCGCTAGGTGAGCACTCACACAGCGAGCCCTATGTGCCCGACATTGTGATCATCAACCGGTACGGCCGGCATGGCTCTCTGGGGCTTCACCAGGACAAAGACGAGTCCGCGGCGAGCCTCGCAGCCGGCACCCCCATCGTCTCCATCTCCTTGGGAGACTCGTGCGTCTTCGTGGTCGGCCCTCCCACGGCCCAGGTGGGCGGGGCACCGCCCCCCCCCTCGGAATGCCAGTACGTGCGCCTCCATTCGGGCGACGCGATTGTCTTTGGCGGGCCGAGCCGGCTCGTATGGCACGGCGTGAAGAGCGTCTTCTCAGGATCGGCGCCTGGCTTCTTGCGATTGCCCGAAAAGCCATGCCGCCTCAACTTGACGATGCGCCGATTCTGAAAGGGGAAAGGCGCTCTGCATCGGCACCACGGCAACTCACCTTTGAGTTTTGACGAAACATCATGCGCCGACGTGCAAGGCCTCGGAACCCGTGAGGCCCGCATGCACCCTTCAGTAAAATTCAGTACGCCTTTCTCTTGCGCTATGAATATTGTGCTTGGTGACGTGGTTGGCGGTCGTCACCAGCAGGGGATACGGTGAGGAGCGCCCCACACCCAAGGGGGGGGAGACTTGCAGCTGTTCTAATTCGTTTTAAAATTACAAAGATTAAATTTTTGAATTCAATTTAAGGGAACTCCCAATATTTGAAGTCTAAGCAATTCACAAGGTTGCCGTCGGCGTTACAGATTAAATTTCTGATTTCAGAAAAAGCAATCTCCAAAGAAAGATGTCTCCCTGGTGCGAGGACCTGCGCCGACTGCCTGACCGGACGCGCTCACGCGGCCCTGCCTGCCCAGCCCCTTTCGTTGCACCACGTGCTGACTTGTTGAGCTCTCGCGCGAATCTCAGTTGCAATGCTCGCACTTCTTCTTCTCGTCGGCGCCCCGGCGTCTCCCACGCCTTTTGGCGAGGTGGCGCTCCCTCGGCGTCTTCAAGTTCCCGCGGGTTACGTCCCCCCCACTTGCTTGAGCACATGCTTCACTGCGCCTCCGCTGTCGCCGCTGCCACCCAGTGGCGGAGGCATTCCTCAATTCACGTGCGAAAGCTATATCACCCCTCAATTCGGGCAATGTGCCAAGACGTGCACCGATGCGGAGTTTTCGGCTTTTCTTGCCTTCTATGTCGACGTGCAAGTCACGGTGCTCACGCAAGTTAACATCACGGGAGTTAACATCACGGGACTTGACATCTATTTGGCAAGCATGATCGCTCAAATCAGCGCCCTCAAGACCTGCAAACTGTCCAAAGCCCCGTGCTTCCCGAGCGAGGCGCTCATCACGATGGCCGATGGCACGCCGCGCCCCCTCAGCGCGCTCCGTGCGGGCGACGCCATCATCGCCGCCAGCGCCGACGGCACCCTCACCACCGACACCGTCTCGCTCCTCTCGCTCGCCGATGCGGACGTGCAGGGCACGACCTTCGTGGTGCTCACGACGGCGTCTGGCCGGAGCCTGACGCTGACGCCCACGCACCACGTGCCCGTCGGCGCCGCGTGCTGCGCCGACCTCAAGCAGGCCAAGGACATCGCCGTCGGCGAGACCGTCTATGAGGCGGTCTCATCGAGCGCTGCCGTGAGCGCCACGCAGGTGAAGGAGATCGGCACGGCGACCAAGCCGGGCCTGCACTCGCCGGTGCTCTCGCACGGCACGATGCCGATCGTGAACGGCGTGGCGACGTCCTTCGACGAGCTGCACAATGTGCGCCTCGCCTCCTACGGGCTGCCGCTGCTCGAGGCGGTCGGGCTCACCGCCACCTTCCGCGACGCCTTCCTCGGCGCCCATCGCAAGTACATCGCCTGAAAGGGGGTCAGCGCCTCGGCAGCAGGGTGGCAAGATGCCGCCGAGGGACACAGAGGCCGATACCTGTGGCCGATACCGCGGCCGCCGCGGTGTGGGGCTGGAGTGGCGGAGGGGCAGGCCGTTGGTAGGCTGGCGGGTGCAGGGGTGTTGTGATCGACTTGATCGACTTGATCAACATGCCGTGCGGGTGGGGGATGATGTGTGCGTCGAAGAGCCTGTGAGGCCGACCTGCGTCGAGACGCGCGGGGATCAACGCGGGGATGTATCTACCAAAGCCTGGTGCGGGTGGCGGCGGGGGGAGCGGTGTCGGTGTCGTATCGTGTAAGGTACGTCGTGGATGTGTCTTGTGTGTCGGATACCCCGCCCTAATCCGATAGGCTCGGCTACCATACCGTACTACAATTCGATTTGACGCCCGGTCAGTCCGCGGCCGCGGTAAGGAAAGTACAACGTAGAAGGTCGGGTATTTGTGGGGCGGGTTAGGGGGTCGGCGGTCGCGCCAGTGTGAGCAGTGCGCATGTATCCTGCATGTATCCAAGTATCCCGCATGTATCCAACATGTATCCAACATTTATCTTGATTACCTATTGACTACCTCTTAGGATACATGTATGCTGCATGTATCTTGCATGCAAGGGCTTGCATGTAGCCCGCATTCCCGCTTCCCGGCGTGCGGTTGTGCGGCGTCCCGCATATGTCTCCTTCATATCAGATAGAGATACGTCTCTCTCTGGATGCATTTGAGATACATGTATCCCATAATGATAATCTCAGATGTATCCCGTATGTATCTTGATTAATATCTTGATCACCTCTGCAGATACATGTATCCCGAATGTATCTTGTATCCATGCTTGTATCTCAGATACGTACCTCTCTGGATACTCATTCGAGGTATGCATTTCAGATATTTGTATCCCGCACACGTATCCCTCCAAGACACATGTATCGTGAACTTGTATCTCGGTGTATCCTGATGTGTCGTGAAACTCCGTCGTGATGAAGAGTCCAAGATACACGTATCCTGATGTATCTAAGATGTATCCTGATATGTACTGTGACACCAAGGATCAAGCGCCCAAGACGTCACGTCATTGCGTCACGTATCTTGATGTATCTGATGTGTATTTCGGACTCTTTGGGGCTTGCTTTGGGGTCGATACGTGTAAAATACATGCAAAATGTCAAGATACATGTATTCTCTTGGAATGTAATGAGTGAGTGAGTTATTGAGACACAGACACACCGTGGAACAATACGGGGTACGGGTCGAGATACCCACTGAGGCTCCTAGGGTATCCCATGGCAGCACACGCAGCATGTATACAAGCTCGTGGCCATGTTTTGAATCCAACGGATTCCTGTTCGGGCGTCGCTATGCTCTCTCCATGCCCACACCATGCCCGGCGAAACTGCCAACCCCCTCTTGGGAGGGACAGACGCTCACTCACTCACTCACTCACTCACTCACTCACTCACTCACTCACTCACTCACTCACTCACTAACTCACGGAATGTAACAGAGAATGTAAGATGCATTTGAGATACATCAGGATGCGTAAAGGATACGTGTATCATTCAGGGTACATGCAATGAAGAAACGTAAAAACATGCAAAAGATACATTACATTAGGATACGTATCGTATAGGACCCCCCCCAAAGTATAAGACCCCCCCCTGCAAGGCTATCAATTCTAAAAATAGTTTTAAAAAAAGTTGTGAAACAGAGTCCGAGCTCACGCACGAGGTTTGCCATCGGCGTTTTCTGATTGATGAGCAATTATTCATCCCCAGAGACTCTCTTCGCGCAAGGTCCTGCGCCGCGCGCACCCCGCGCGCGCGCGCGCAGACTGCCTGACCGGACGCGAGCCTCCGCGCTCACGCGGCCCTGCCTGCCCAGCCCCTCTCGTTGCACCGCGTGCTGACTTGTTGAGCTCTCGCGCGAATCTCAGTTGCAATGCTCGCACTTCTTCTTCTCGTCGGCGCCCCGGCGTCTCCCACGCCTTTTGGCGAGGTGGCGCACGCTCGGCGCCTTCAAATTCCCGCGGGTTACGCCCCCCCCACTTGCGTGACCACATGCTTCATTGCCCCTCCGCCGTCGCCGCCGAGTTCGCCACCCAGTGGCGGAGGCGGGGGCGGTGTCATCGATATTCCTCAATTCACGTGCGAAGGCTATATCACCCCTCAATTCGGGCAATGTGCCAAGACGTGCACCGATGCGGAGTTTTCGGCTTTTCTTGCCGTGTTTATCGACGTGCAAGTCTCGGTTTTCACGGCAGCTGGCATCTTTTCAGCAAACACGATCGCTCAAATCAGCGCCCTCAAGACCTGCAAACTGTCCAAACCGGCAGACCCTTGCTTCCCGAGCGAGGCGCTCATCACGATGGCCGATGGCACGCCGCGCCCCCTCAGCGCGCTCCGTGCGGGCGACGCCATCGTCGCCGCCAGCGCCGACGGCACCCTCACCACCGACACCGTCTCGCTCCTCTCGCTCGCCGATGCGGACGTGCCGAGCACGACCTTCGTGGTGCTCACGACGGCGTCGGGCCGGAGCCTGACGCTGACGCCCACGCACCACGTGCCCGTCGGCGCCGCGTGCTGCGCCGACCTCAAGCAGGCCAAGGACATCGCCGTCGGCGAGACTGTCTATGAGGCGGTCTCATCGAGCGCTGCCGTGAGCGCCACGCAGGTGAAGGAGATCGGCACGGCGACCAAGCCGGGCCTGCACTCGCCGGTGCTCTCGCACGGCACGATGCCGATCGTGAACGGCGTGGCGACGTCCTTCGACGAGCTGCACAATGTGCGCCTCGCCTCCTACGGGCTGCCGCTGCTCAAGGCGGTAGGGCTCACCGCCACCTTCCGCGACGCCTTCCTCGGCGCCCATCGCAAGTACATCGCCTAAAAAGGGGGTCAGCGCCTTGGCAGCAGGGTGGCAAGATGCCGCCGAGGGACACAGGCCGATACCTGTGGCCGATACCGCGGCTGCCGCGGTGTGGGGCGGGAGTGGCGGAGGGGCAGGCCGTTGGTAGGCTGGCGGGTGCAGAGGGGTGTTGTGATCGACTTGATCGACTTGATCAACATGCCGTGCGGGTGGGGGATGATGTGTGCGTCGAAGAGCCTG
>Ga0210242_100741_pt1 | contig 28174 bp, 17 predicted proteins | sample ChrtobMeP5a_16mM_FD_155445 | JGI IMG/M metagenome (GOLD analysis project Ga0210242, IMG submission 155445) | Chrysochromulina tobin associated microbial communities from unialgal haptophyte culture, Seattle, Washington, United States - P5a_16mM | ecosystem: Host-associated > Algae > Haptophytes >... | reverse complement strand
CAGCGAGCGCCGGCGGCCGACCCACCTGCTTGCGCCGATGGCGCTCCATGATCTCCCGAGTCTTCTCGGCGGCTTGGATCGCGCAGCGCCGCTGGAGGAGCTCGGCCGCCGACGCACTCGTGCCGAGGGGGTAGCGGCTCGGGGGGTACCGATCCATCTGCAGATCGCCCTCGAGTAGCGCGAGGTCATGCTTGGAGGCCGCGATGGGATCTTCCCAGCGGAGGTTGGGTGTCACCGCGATCGACGAAGGAATCGACCGAAACGAGCCGTCGGAGCCGTGGAGAGCACGAGGCTTGGACTGGGTGCCGTGCGACCGGAGCGATGCTCTCGACGCTGCATAGCCTGTCACGAGGCGATCGACCGAGCGCTCATGCTCCCTCTCAACCTGTGCCTTCCATATCGTGCGTTGGCGGACTTGCATCTGAGTGAGTGGTTCGATGCCGCTAGTTGGGACCGCAGAGGCTGGTCGAGAAAAGAAGCGGAGGTCGGTCGGCGCGACCGTTGTCGCCGAGATGCGTGCATTCGTGCGCTTGTCGAAGTAGGTAACCCGCACGCCGTCGGGCACTTCGATGATCGGCATCGGAATATGGATGGTTGGTCGAGGCCCTTGTCCCGTGCCCTTGTCGAGGCCTTCAAGAGCGACATATCAAATCGCGAACCGGCGCATCGACAATGCATGCATATTTTTCAGAATGTCGCAATCTTGTACCACGTATCCGCCCGTTGAACCCGCGGTTCTTTGCGCCTCGCGACTCGACTTGACAGACAGGACTTGGAAGTGTCACAGGAAGGACAAAACTTCGCGTTTTGGGTTAGTTATATGCTCCACGCCGCGCCGCGACCCCGGCCCGCCGCGCGACGCACGCACGCTCCGCAAAACCACACCTTAGAGAGCAAAGAAGCACCAGATGAAATTGCGCGGCGACGACCGTTCGTTCCGAGGGATGCGCGTGAGCGACAGCAGCCTGCTCACGTACGTGGACGACCTGAGGAACTGCTGCTCGGAGCTTGCAAACGTTCACGACGGCCACAGCTCCGGAGCGGTCACTCCGCGCTTCATCCCCGAGCTCATCGTCGCTCCGTTTGCCGACGCGTCGTACGCGGAGAACAAGCGATATCAGGTGCAGCTTGCTGGTGAGCTCTGGCGTGTGCGCCGACGGATACGTGCGCTCGATGAGGCATGTGCGGCGCCTCCGGCGCCGTTGCCGGAGGCTCCCGCGCCGGCCATCAAAAGTTGGTTCTCGAGCACAGCGCTGGTGGTGCCTCGCGATCTGCCACCACCGTGGGAGCAGCGCGCCGTGGTGCGCGAAATGGCCCTGCGCGCCGCCGTCGAGGCCTTGCAAGCCACGGGTGCGTCCTCCGCTCAGGGCGAAGCGCGCGCGCCGCGCGACGAGGCTGACTTGACAGTGTTGCTGTCGGAGATGTACTCCCGCAAGCACGATGGCGGCGGCGCGACCACTGTGCACGGCTTCACGCCGGTATTCACGGGCATCGCGCTGGACGACGCCACCTACACGTGCTGGCTCGTCGTCGTGCAGCACGCGCTCAGCCGTCGGATCGCCGCCGTGCTGGTCGCGTTGCGCAAGCGACGGCCGCCGCACCCAGAGAGCCTCGAGCGGCTTGCATTTGCATGCATCGGATCGCATGTGCCGCTAGGCGCGAGCGCCGAGACGGCGGAGGGCGTGCGGCTGCGTGTGGCTGTGCTCGAAGCTTTCGAAGCGTGGCGCGCGCCTTCCTCGCCGCCCGAGCCACGCCGTCTGCTCGTGGCGCGATGCGAGTCGCTGGTGTGGCCGTTTGAGCTCTGCAAAGCCGCCCTGCCGCTGCGTCCTTCGTGCCATGCGGTGCTCGTGCAGGCCGGCGACGCGGTCGTTGAGCTGGCCGTGGCGGCGCTGCTGGCCGACAGTGCACCGCTGCGGGCCCATGTGGACGAGGCTGTGGGAAGACTACATGAGGCCCTCACCCGCGCTGCTGCCCTGCACGCCCACGACGGCGCCCGTGCGGGCGAGTGGGAGCCTCTGACGTGGCGCCATCGCCTCTCGACGCGCCTGGCCTTCGAGCTGAGCCAGCGCGCGGAGCTGCTCGCGCTCCCGATGCCCGCGCCGCTGCCGCTTGGCGAGGCGGCGAGGAAGCTCGGCAGCGCCGCCAAGCAGCTCATCGACGGGTTTGGAGGGGGGGGGCGCCGCGCGAAGGCTGCAGAGGTGGTGGCGGTGGAGGCCTTTGCGGCGGCAGCCGTTGGCACGGCGGTGGACGGAACGACGGCGACGAAGGCGGCGGCGGCGGCGGGGTCCGCGGCGGACGACGACGCGGTCGCATGGGGCGGAGGGCTACTCACCCTGCTCCGTCTGCATGCGCACACGCGCTGCAGCGGCGCCGCGCGGCGTGCCCTCGGCACCCTACTGGACTACCTGCTGCACCTCACCCCATCGACCGACTTTTATCGCGCGCCCGACTTGCAGCCGCCGCCGAGTGTCGGCAGCAGTGTCGTCGCCGCCGCCACCAGTGGCGCCGGCGGCACGATTAGCCGAGGGAGGACTACCCACAATATAAGCCGGGGGAGGACCGCACACAATGTGGCTCTTCTCAAGGCCATGGGCTCGGACGCATTGGACGAAATTGACGAATTGGACGCGCTGGACTGGACGACGCCTCGAGCACTTCACAAGGTCGGCGGCGCGCCACTCAACCAGATCGACGAATGCCTGCAGGTTCGTCAATTGCTTCTGAGCGCTTCTCTGAGTGCCACTGAGTGCCACTGAGTGCCACTGAGTGCCACTGAGTGCCACTGAGTGCCACTGAGTGCCACTGATCGATCGACGAGTGCCTGCACGCTGCAGCCTGTCGCGGGCGGCGTCGGGCTAGCCGCTCACCTCGACCTGATAGCTGGTCTGCGCGCCACCGACGGCACGGTCGTCGAGCTGATGGCGCTCCCCGCGACGGAGGCGCCGCCCGCGCTGCGGCGCACCACGCGCAATGGCTTCGAATGCATGCAGTACTGCTGCAATCTCGAGGTGCTCTCCCTGATGATCCGATCTGGCTACCTCAAGATCCGGGCGGGCTCAGAGGCCTACGGTGGCTTTCTCGAGTCGGCTCTGGCGGGATGCGCACCCCTTCGAGGCGAAATCGGCGTGGCGGCGGGGACGCCGCAAGAGGCCCCGCAAGAGACCCCCTTGTTTGTGCGCCTCGTCCTGACGCGGGCTGCGAGGGAGCGGGACAGCGGAGGTGCGTCGTTGATGGTCATCTCGAAGTCGGACCTACGATAACAGCCTCCGCTCTTCATGGCTCTTGGATCTCTGGCGACTTCTGCTGTTGGTGCGACGAAATTTCGGTAGTGTTTCAGTTGATTTTTTCCCCACAGGCCCTCCTTACGCTTCGGGACAGCAGGGAGGACGTCTAGAGAAGTGCTATGGGGGGCCTCTTCCTCGTGGTCGTCGCACTGGGCAGGAGCAAGCTCCTGACATTACCGGCGAAGAAGCTGGTCGACCTCCGCTACGAAGGTTCGCCCCCCCCGTCGCCCCACCCGTCGTGCACGTACAATGTCGACGTGGGCACGCTCATCGACGTGCCGACGTCAGAACACGATCGGATCGTTTGCCTGCACGTGGGCAAGCTGCCCAACGTCCCTTCCATCATCATCTCCTTCCGGCAGAAGCACTCGGAAAACCACCTGTGCATCGAGTCGCAGGGGCAGGAGGGGCAGTTTTGCGACGAGAGCCCGTCCAACCAAAAGGTCGCGTTGCGCCTCTTCTCCCCCACGCTGGAACATAAATATACATTCAACGTCGTCGGTGCGGGGTCGGCCTCAGATCCCCAAGGGGACATCGTGATCGAGGTGATCCCCGACTCGAGCTACCCGTCGCCGCCGCTTCCCCCGGGACACCACGCCCCCCCGCCGCCACCCACCGCCGAGTGCGACGACTATGAGCTCTACGCGCTCGCGATGTGCGCGGACGATGCGATCGATATGGGCTGCGACATCTCGACGCGCGAGGCGGAGCTCGAATGCCTGGATGTGGAGCAGGTGCACCTGCACAGCGAGTGCCGCAACGCGATGGAGGTTCGCGACGCATGCCTCCACAAGTTGCCCGCGCTCCTCCCAATGGAGGTTGCGTCCGCGATGCTCCTCGTCACTGCGTCGTTCACGCTGCTGTGCTCACTCCTGCGCTGCTTCTGCCGCCACTGCTGCAAGCCGCCCGCCGAGAGAGCGAGCCACCCGGCAGTCTCACTCGAGGAGGCCACCGAGGTTTCGGAAGGCTCCGAGGACGAGGAGACTCACGGCGGCGCCAGAGGGCAGCCCTCCGCCGGAGGCGCCGTCGTGGGCTCCGCAGCCGCAACGACCTCGACTCGGGCGGCACCGAAAGGGGGGAAGGCTGGGGCGGCGCAGAAGGCCGCGGCGGTTGCCGACGAGGACGAGCACGACGACCAACTGCCCGCGTACACGCAAGTCGTGGAGCACTCCGCCCTCGTCGTGCAGCCTCTGCAGTGCTCGAGCAGCGCCTCGATCAACTAATTCCCCCCCTTCTTCCGAGTCCTTTTTTCCTTTTCTCGCGGCGTGCGCACGATGTTGCCCTGCGGGGTGTCCACTTTCCACTTTGGCTCTGCGGCGAGCTTGCGTTGCCCTCGATCTCCTTCGATCTCCTTCGATCTCCTTGAGAGAGGGCTGCGTTGCTGCAGCTCAGAGAGGATCCCACGTGCGTGCGCAACCGTCCCGTCCCGGTACAACATACATATAGTGATAAGTGAGGATGCGCTCGCCCGTGTTCCATGATTGAGTGTCACATGGCTCATGAGTCATGAGTTGCGCGCGACTGTTCCTTTATGGGGGGTCTGACCGTCTCGGCGTGGTACGGTACACGGCGATTCCGCCGGGGTGTCCCGGGACGGCCGGGAGAATTCCAGTATACGACATCGATCGGACCGCATGGACGCGACACACACGCGCCGCGCGCGAGGGCACGGAGGCGGAGCATGGCAGCACCCCGACCGGCGGCCGGTGCGCGCGGCCGCGGCGACGGGCGGCCCGTGCCCGTGCGCCGGTGGCGGGTGGCGCCTGGCGCGGTGCCGGTGGCCGGTGCGCGTCACGCACGAGTTACTCAGGTCTCAGCCGTTTAGCCCCGCAGCCGCACGTAGGGCGCCCGGTACGGCGGAGGTTCGGTAACGATTTCCCGCTATCGGATTTGGCATTTGCGGGCCTCTGTCACCGGACCGCCCGCCGCCAACCGCCGCCCCGCCCGCCGACCGCGTAATAAAACCGAACCGCGCGGAACGGCGCCGCGGCGGATAGCCTAAAAAACGGCGCGCGCGAGGCCAGCACTGAAAGCACACTCCACGGGCTCATTGGCCGACCTCCACCTGCGCCCTCCTCCGGCGTGACCTGACTCATCTGAGAGCTGAGTAACTCCTGAGCGGCACGTACAAGACCGGACGATCGAGACGCCGCACGACACGCGGCCCCACCCGCACTGCGCACCGTGCGTGGCAGATGCGACATCACGGACACGATCATGTACCGGACATGCACCGGACATGCATGCACAAGGAACTATGCGTCTATGCCCGACACGACGCCCGACATGCGACTGCAACGTGCAAGGCGCCATGCTCTGCCTCGTGATGTGCATTGTCCACAGTACTCCCCGCATGCATCTCCCGGAATCATCCCGGAAGCATCTCGCCCCGCCATGGTGCTTGGAGCCATGCGCCCAACACGGCGCCCAATCGCATCCCATCCCCCAAAACAAGTGTCACCGCGCCCCGGCCCGAGTGCGCGACGGCGCTGCGCTGCGGCCTCGGGGAGATGGCTCAGGATTTCGGCGGGGAGATGGCATCTCGGGGTTTCGGCGGCTGGGCGAGATGGCGGCCTCGGGTGAAGGAGCTCCTCCTGTGTTGAGGTGTAGATGCGTTGTCTGCAGCCGGCGGGGCGACTCACTTACCCGTGGCGTGGCTTTCGGCCGCTTCGAGGCGGAGGGCGACTTGCCACGTCGCTTGACGACGGCCGCGCTGGTACCCTCCTCCTCCTCCTCCCTCTCGCCTTCGTTGGCGGGCATCGCTGGCAGCGGCTGCGGCACGGGCGCGGCCAGCGGAGGCGAGTGCACAAACGAGGATAGGCCACTTACGCGTAGGCACAAGAGGAAGACGCCCGGCACCGCCGTGAGCCACACGCCGTAGTACGAGAAGGAGTGCCACGCGCTCAGGATGTCCGTGAATTGGAGAAGGTTGAACGCGATTCCCGTGAAGCAGAAGCATGCCATCGTCCAGATATGGCAGGTGAAGGCGAGCAGGGCGCCGAGGACGCCGCGCGTGGCCCAAGGTGGCAGGAGCGGGAGCAATTCCGAGCGCGCGAGCGCCTCGACGTTCACCATCACAAGCATGCCCGCGAAGCACAGGTAGTAGCCCGGTTGCACGCCGTGCCAAAACGAGGAGACGAGGAAGACGGCCAGCTGGCGCGCGACGCGCGGCGTGCTACGTGGCAGCGGCCGGTAGACGTGCGCCTTGAGCCATGCCTGAACCGACATGTTCCAGCCGGCAATGTAGCCCGAGGGCGAGGTGCAGAGCTCGGTAGCGACGAGGTCGACGTTGGATGTGGAGGCGAAGCCGATCAGCAGGGCCGAGAGACGCATCACCAGCCAGCACACGTAGAAGCGCCAGCGGAACTGGAAGGAGGAGATGTAGAAGAACGAGAAGCGCGCCCACGCGGGGAACGACCAGTACTCCCATTCTTTGACGTCGAACGCGTGTTCGTAGGGGGAGAACGGGTACTTGACGCTCAGGTACAAGACGACCGCGCCGACGGCCTTGAGCGCCGCGCGCCCGAGGACGCCGGCCGTCGGCAGCGGCTGCGGCGCCCGCATCGCCTCGGACCACTGGGCGTACGTGTACCAGGGGGCTGTGAACAGGCCATGATAGCAGCACGCGTACCGGATGAGCTCGGCCGCGCTGCGAGGGCCCTCCTCCACGTCTCCAAGGGATGCAAGCCGCAGGACGAGGACGAGCAGCGCGGCGTTCGTCGCGCCTTGCGGCTCCTCGAGCACCCGCAAAATGCCTAGGTGCCCGAACGCTAGCGCAAAGGCACCCGCACGCCGCATGCTCCGTGGCGTGAAGCCGTAGTTGAGCAGCGCCAGAAGGAGCGCCACGGCCAGCTGAATGGCGCCATTGGCGCATGCTCCGACGACGAATGCGATCCCAACGACGGCGCTCGCCGTTGCACGACTAGAGGTGGGCACCAGGCGAAGCAACGCTGACACCACCACCGATCCTACGAGGATGGCGACGTAGACCTTTTCGTCATTCTTCATCTTGGACCTTCTCTGACTGCCGCACAAGGGTGCGCCTTCAAAAGTTGTTGGTGGAGCGGGCGCGATTTTGCCCAGGACGACGCGATACGCAAAGAGCCCCACGGTTCTCACAGGAAAGAGCAATCGGTCAACCGCCCGCAGTTGCGTACCCCCCGGAGTCTTTTTACCGGGTCACAGGTGCAGTATACTGCTGTGGTCGTTCACGCGATCTCGCTGGTACAGCACGGCGAGAAGTCGCGGACAATGCTCTCGCGCTCGCGGATACTCATCATCGCAGCGATGGCGACAGTGGTCACCGGCGCCAGCTGGGCGCCGGCTGCGCCACGATTGAGTCCACCGGTCTGCCGGCTCCACCGCCGTGCGTCTCCGGTCATCGCCGCTGTGCCCACTGCGGCTGCTGGCCCACGCCTCTTGTATTGCGACGGCTTGAGCAAGTCCTACGACGGCAAGCGCTACCAATTTCGCGACATCTCCCTCGGCGTAGCCGCCGGACAGCGTGCCGGGCTGGTTGGCGTCAACGGCGTGGGCAAGTCGACGTTGCTAAGGTGCCTTGCCGGATTGGAGGAGGCGGATGCCGGGAGTGTCGGGGTGGAAGGCCGGCCGGTGGTCCTCTACGTCGAGCAGGAGCCGGCCCGTGGGCAGGACTCTGCTGGCGGCGCGACGTGGACTGTTGCCGACGCGCTGACGGAGCCGATGGTCGCGGGTGCCAGCGCGTCGACGCCCGCGGCCGCCAAGACGGCGGCGGCCCTCCGGGCTGTGCGAGCGTACTGGGAGGCGAATGCAGCACAGGAGGCGCAGTCGGCGGAAGCCGAGGCGAAGATGGTGAGCGCGGTGGATCTGATGGGGAGCGTGGAGGGCTCGTGGGAGCTCGACCAGCAGCTCATCGAGATCAGCGCGAGGCTCGACGTAGGCTCGAGCGCGTTTCGTCAACGGCCGGTCGCCTCCCTCTCCGGTGGTGAGCGCAAGCGGGTCGCGCTCGCGGCGGCGCTCGCGCAGGTCAGACTCTGATTTCGTCAGACTCTGATGGCCCCTGATGGTCCCTGATTTCTCCGGATGGCCTCCAACGGCCCCTGACGGCCTCTGACAGCGCTCGCGGCGGCGCTCGCTCAGGATGCGGACTGATTGCCTCCGATTGCCTCCGATTGCCTCCGATTGCCTCTGATCGCGCTCGCGGCGGCGCTCGCTCAGGATGCGGACGTGCTGCTGCTCGATGAGCCGACCAACCACCTCGATTGGGAGGCGATCGATTGGCTCGTCGACTTCCTCTGCGATCCTCGGCGCACCAAGGAGCTCTCCCTCTTACTTGTCACGCACGACCGCTCCTTTCTAGAGCGCACGTGCTCCGAGATCCTCGAGCTCGACTCGGCCGCCGTGTACTCGTACCAGACCGACGGCAGCTACGAGACGTTCCTCCGGCGGCGCGAGGAGCGACTCGCAGCAGATGAGGCCGACCTGGGTCGCCAGCAAAAGATTCTGAAGCGCGAGGTGAGGACCTTCTGAGTGCCATTGTGCCTCTGTGTGGCCTCTATGTGCCTCTCTGATGCGCACTGGGTGCATGCTGATTGCCTCCCTCCTCAGGGCGATTGGAATGCGAAGCAGCCGCGCGCGCGCCAGGCCAAGAGTAAGTCGCGCTCCGAAGCCTTTGTGGAGCTGCAGGCGGCCAACGAGCAACGCATGAACGACCGCACCATGTCCGCAGCGACGGCCGGTGCAAGCGTGGATCTCGGTGCGGCGGCGGAGGCGGCGGCCAAGGCGCAGGCGGTGGGCGCACAGCGCAAGCGGCCCGGCGGCGGTGGAACCAAGGGTGCCAGTGCGGAGCGTTACCTCGGCGAGAAGGTGAACACCTCTTCTGCCTCGATCTCTCTCGATCTGCCTCGATCTCCACCGATCTCCACCTATCTCCCTGAGTACTGCTGAGTGCCGCTGAGTGCCGCTGGATCGCCACTGAGTGCCACGGAGTGCCGTTGATGACAGGTGATCTCCCTCGAGGGCGCTCGGCTTTCCGTGCCCAAGCCAGCAGCAGCGGGGGCGGCGGCGGCGGGGGCGGGGGCGGCGGCGGTCGCGGCGGCGGGGGACGAGAACGGCAAGCTCGTGCTCTTGGATGGCTTGTCCTACAGCTTCACCAAGGGCGAGCGAGTGGGTATCGTCGGGCGGAACGGCGCGGGAAAGACGTCTTTCCTTCGCGCCCTCGTGGGCGAGCAGCCGTTGAGTGAAGGGATTCGATCCGTTGGTGAGACGGTGCGGATTGGGTACTATGACCAGCGCGGTCTGCAGACGGAGGGGCTGGGAAGGACGAAGTTGCTCGACTATGTAGTTTCACAGGTGGCCTGATTGGCGTCGATGAGAAGCGCCGATTGCCGCTGATTGCCGAGCTTGAGCTGATTACGTCTGATCACTTCTGATCGCTCCCTCGATTGCGTCTGATTACGTCCGATTGCGTCCGATTGCGTCTGATTGCGTCTGTTGCTCCCTCGACAGGTCAAGCTCGGTGTCGATGAGAAGCGCGGCGACGGCGGCGAGGCTGTAAGGCTGCTTGAGGAGTTCGGAGAGGCGGCGGTAGCTGCAGTGCCACTAATGACCACTGATTGCCTCTGAGTGCCACTAGTGACCACTGATTGCCTCTGAGTGCCACTAATGACCACTGATTGCGGTAGCTGCAGCTCGATCTGGCCACTGATTACCTCGGATGGCCTCGGATGGCCTCTGATGGCCCCCTTGATGGCCTCCCTCATCAGGTCTCGGCGGGGGTCATGACGGGAGGAGGAGGAAGTTCGGCCGTTGGTGTGAATGTCGCGAGGCAGCTGCTCACGAAGTTTGCCTTTCCGGCCAGCCGTTGGCAGGATGATGTGGCGAAGCTGAGCGGTGGCGAGCGCCGCCGGCTCCAGTTGCTCGCGTGCCTCGCTGCGCGCCCGAACGTTCTCGTACTCGATGAGCCGACAAACGACCTTGACATCGCGACGCTCACGGTGCTCAAGGAGGATCTCTGATGGCGTGCTGATTGCATCTATGAGTGCATGCTGATTACATCTCTCATCAGCGACGCTCACGGTGCTCAAGGAGGATCTCTGATGGCGTGCTGATTGCATCTCTGAGTGCATGCTGATTACATCCCTCATCAGGTGCTCGAGGAGGATCTCTGATGGCGTGCTGATTACATCCCTGAGTGCATGCTGATTACATCCCTCATCACGGTGCTCAAGGAGGATCTCTGATGGCGTGCTGATTGCATCTCTGAGTGCATGCTGATTACATCCCTCATCACGGTGCTCAAGGAGGATCTCTGATGGCGTGCTGATTGCATCTCTGAGAGCATGCTGATTACATCCCTCATCAGGTGCTCGAGGAGTACCTCGACGAGTATCGCGGCGTGCTGCTCGTCGTGAGCCATGATCGCTATTTCTGCGATCGCGTCCTTGCGCCGCCCGCGCCCGAGGAGGACGAGGTACGCTGATGGCCTCTAATGGCCTCTCATGGCCGCTGATCGCCTCTAACGACACATGATGTTGCCTCCTTCATCAGGACGACGACGAGTTTGAGAGCCGGCCCTCATCCTTATTTGTCTTCGAAGGTGCGCTAATGACCTCTGATGACCTCTGATGACCTCTGATGAGCTCTGATGAGCTCTGATGAGCTCTGACGAACTCTGATGAGCTCTGATGACCTCTGATGGCCTCTGATGACATCCCTCTTTGTCTTCGAAGGGGGCGGCGCCGTGAGCAAGTTTGCCGGCGTCTACTCGGAGTACTTTGAGCTGCTCAAATCGGCCAACGGCTGGCTGGGGCGCGCGACGCGCATCACGGGCTTCGCCTCGCCCCCGCCGCTGCCGGTCGCTCCCCCCGCCGCGTCGCCCGTCGCGTCGTCGTGGGCGTCGCCGACCTCCAAGGCAGGAGGCGCGCCGTCGTGGGCGGACGACGCATCGCTGCCGAAGCCGCCACCGCCGCCGCCAAAGTCGAACGCCGCGCTGAATGCCATCTTGGAGCGCGGGCTCGAGAAGCGCGCGCCGCCGCCGCCGCCGCCGCCGCCGCCGCCGCCGCCCGCGGCGACGTCGCAGCGCCAGGTGAAGAAGGCCCTCGAGGAGGAAGAGGCGAAGAAGAAGGCCGAGAAGGCGAAAAAGGTCAAGGTGTCCAAAAAGGACCGTGACGAGTATGCAACCATCGAGGTGGAGGTTGAGAGGCTCGAAGTTGCGGCGGTGAAGGCGCAGGCGGCCCTGGATCAAGCCAACTCGGCGGCGAGGCGACTGAGCTCGCGCGAGATGCTCGAGATTGCGAGCGCGGCCTCGGCGGCGCGCAGGGCCGCTGATGAGAAGATGGAGAGGTATATGTATCTCGAGGAGCTCATCTCGCAGGCCGACGCATGAGGATGACAGTTGGGAGAGTTTTGCGTCATCATCAAACGGCGGTGTTGTGTACGAGTCCGGTTCTCCGGAGTGCATTGCAAGGCCGGACGCGATCACGCGAAAAGCCATGGCGAATATCCGTTAATAATGCGTATGATTATCATAAATTTACGACCCGCGACTCACAGCCGACACCCGCCCGTTCGCGCCGTCTCGTCCGCTCGCGGTCTCGGTGGAGTGGGATATATCGGGATATACCGCGATACCTTCCCCGGAGGTGACGTCGTGCCCCTTGCCGGCCGCCGCATTGCGTTCTTGGAGGTACGCGACGTTACGACAAGAACCTCCCGTCCATGTATTACATCGATCCGATGTATCGGCCCCGGCCCCCCGCGACGCCGTGCGGCGACCCCGCGCACGCCGCGGAACCCGGAACCCCGAACGGTCACTCGTTGACGGTCCACGCCGTCGGCGGCCGTTGGCGAAGTGAACAGGCGGTGTAAACTGTAATTGATTCTCGTCTCGAGACTCGACCGGTCGCACGTCTCAGACACGCGCGGTCTCCGGCCTGACACGCGGCAGCTCTGCGCTACTGCGGGGCACTTCTGCGTTCTCGCGCCTTGGCCTTCCGGGCAGACGCACGTGTCCTCCGGCGATCTGATCCGGCGACGGACGACCGGCTCGAGTGCCTCCCACACGGTGGCACCAGATCCTCGGCTCCGAGGCGTCAGACACATCCCCCCCAGTAGGATTAACCAGATCCTCGGCTCCGCGGCCGCCCCGCGCCATCGCGGCCATGCATTAGCCATGCATCACATGCAACGGCAGCAACCGATCGCCACCGGACGTATGTCTACTCTCACATGTATCTCAACCGCTAGTACGTTAGGGGCGGGCCTAAGCACTTGCGAAGGCGAAGGCCGAAGGGCATTCGCAACCTACAGCCGTCCTATGAGCGTTTGTACGAGCCACGTGGGAGATCACTTCCCGAGATAGTACATGGCGACGAAAAAGATCGCACCATTGTTCGATTTGAAAGGGTCGAGCTGCTCGGCACACGACAGCACGCCAGCATCAGGTGTTTCAACGAGGTGTTTCGCCTCCTCCAACGAGGACAGCCTGCATCGGGTGACTGCCAATGAACTCGACCTCACCGCTGCTGTCGAGGATGGCGCCCTGCAGCTCGAGGCCATGCTCGCGCACCGCGTTCCGGACGATGGCTGAGTTCTTCAGAATGCGCTCGATCGTGAAGAGCACATTGAGCTCCGTCGCCAGGTGTCGAATCTTGAGTTCGCGCCCAGCGACCGAAGTCGCAGCGTCGAGCTCTACTTGTTGGATAGCGCGCGTGGCCGAGACCACGACGCGGTCCAGAATCGACTCGCCGTGGCTGGTGGGGGGCGCACCCCTGGCTTTGGCGATGGCTTTCATGACCACCTGCGAGTCCGCCTCTCCCAGGACGAGGAGCAACTTGGGTGCGAAGCGCGTGATCGCGTACTCTAGCGAGTGCTGCAGTGGACCGTTCCGGCGGCCCGCGACGAAGCCCATGCTGCGCTGCACGACGAGCTCGCCCGCTGCCAACACCACGAAGGCGCGCATTCAGAGACGGGTGAGCGTAGAGAGAGGTGAGCGTAGAGAGAGGGGTAAGCGTAGAGAGAGGGGTGAGCTTAGAGAGAGGGGTAAGCGTAGAGAGAGGAGTGAGCGTAGAGAGAGGGGTAAGCGTAGAGAGAGGGGTAAGCGTAGAGAGAGGGGTAAGCGAGGGGTGAGCGTAGCCAGAAGTGCGCGCAGTCTCAGGCGTGCTGCTGGCCGGGCACGGGGAGCAGCATGGAAACGGGCGAAGCAGCAACAGAGGAGGGAGGGGCCGTACGGAGGACATCGAAGATCTTCTCCACCGCCGTGTTCTTCTCAGCGCCGGCGAGGATGATGGCGAATGGGTCGATCGCCGAAGAATCAGGGGGCGTGTCGGCCAGCAGGTTCATCAACGTCGTGCTGCGAACCCGACGGCCGATGGTGCCTGTGCCGGTGCCTGTGCCGTTCGGGCCAGCGGGCCGCGCCCTCGAGAATTGGGGAAGGGTCTCGAGAGAGGCCGAGGACGTCAATTTCATTTGGCCGAGTTTACCTCCGAGGCTTCCGCGGCCTGGGGGGTGGGTACTTGCGTCCTCGAGTTTGGTCACGTGTTCGACCTCCATAGGGACGCTGTTGTCCCGGTCGCCGTTGCTCCTCCCTGACTGCTGTAGAGTGCCCAGCGAGGGTGGTGGAACAGTAGGCAACGGAACGGGTGTCATGGCGGGCGTTTGGGGTCTCGAGAGGGTCTCGCCGTTCATGAAGCGCTCGTTGCCTTCCTTGAGACGCGTGATGATGTTCTCAACCTCCGCGCCCGGCGCTGCGGCTTCGGATCGCACGTACGGGGTGATGTTCCACACGTGCATCGGCATCTCTGCCTGCACGATCTCTTGGAGCCTTGGGTGCGGCCCAAGCCACTTCACGGCACCGGACGAGATGTTGTACACGGTGCCGTGCACCATCAGGTCGCCCGAGGCCACACCCTTCCGCAAGACTTCGGAATTCTGGATCAGCTTTTCAATGGTCGAGAAGACGTTGATCTCGATGGCGAGCTCCGCCTGCTCCTTCATGGTCCCGTCCGGCAGCTGGCGAATGGCCTCCGCAGCGTTGCGCACGATGTTTTGCAGCACGTTGCCAATTGATCCGGACGAGCCCTCGAGCGAGGCGATCATGTTGGTGATGTCCTCAGGGGTGAGATGCTCCAGGCCGCGCTCTTTGGCGTACTGCTGCACAGTTTGGAGCGCAGCGTTGACGGCGCCGCATTTCGTGTGGCCGGTGACCACGACCAGCTTGGTGCGAAGGACCAGGATCGCGTACTCGGCCGATCCGATCATCATGTCTCGCGACGACGGGCACGTATTGCCCGCGTTGCGAAGGACGAAGAGGTCGCCGGGCTTGACATCGAAAAAGATCTCGAGTGGGGCGCGGCTGTCGGCGCAACCAAGCACGATCGCCTGAGGGTTCTGCCCCGACTCGGCCGTCATCTTGCGAAGCTGGACCTGGTCCACTGTATGGTTCAGAATGCCACCCTGGCCACAGATGTAGCGCTGGTTGCCAGAGTACAGGACGGCGAGCGCCTCTTCCGCTGGCATCACCTCGTCAGCGGCCGTGCGCACGTAGTGGAAGGGGGGCGGATTTTGGAGGAGCCGGGCCTTGGACGGATGCTCTCCAAGGAACGACACCCTTTTTGTCACCGTGTCGAAGACGCCTGCGAGCAACCTGATCTGCTCGGCAGCTACGAGGTCGAGAATGTACCGAGACGACGTCATCATGTTCTCGATCGACTGGTACAGGTTGAGCTTGTTCGTGAGCTCGCACAAGCGAACGAACGTGGCATTGGGCTGCTGGTCCAGCGCGTCTCGTGCGACCTTGACCATCTGATCCAAGAGGACGAGAGGGGCATCTTGTTGACCCTTGAAGACCTTGGGCTTAGGGCAGGAGTTTCCGCGGCCCTGGGCGGTCATGGCACGGATGACAGCCTCCTCGACGACGTCGTTCTGCGTGTTGCCGACGACGAGCAAAACCGGCGGCAGCTCGTTAATGGCCTCGGCGAGCCCCAGGGCGAGCTCGATGGAACCTATGATGCTGCCGCTGGTGCCGATGTTGTTGCTCATCGTGCGGATCATCTGCAACTCGCCAGGGGCAGTGTCAAACATCATGCACGCCGAGCCGAAGGCTCCGCAAGAGCGCGCGCAGGAAACGACGACGGCCATCGGGGCTTTCGCCCCAATCAGTGGGTCGGCCTCGAGCATCTCGACGCCCGAGGTGTTGCGCAGATCGCTCTTCCCGCGCTTGCCGCTCTCGTGGTCGACGTAGCGCTTGTTCCCCGCAATGAGTTTGGCGACAACCTCACGGGCGAGAGCAAGGCGGACCTTGGGATCGGCACTAGCCTGAGGGTTAGGGTTGGGCACGTGCGTCGTGGCGTGGTGAGCGCGACATCCGTTGGGCAAAGAAGGAGACTAATGGGCTGCAGCAGGCCACTCACCACTAAAGCATGGCCTTGCTGGTCGCAAGGCGCACATAAAGTTGCCGACATTGGCGATGTCGACACTCTTGCGTCTTTTGCATGATCGACGGTAGATCGGTCGTCGCCTGCAACCGAGCTCGAAAACCGAGCACTTCGGGGATCCAGGTGAGCCTACTTGTTCAAGACACCAGGGGGGAGCCGGGACACACACGGCGCGGCGCTCCCCGTCGCCATCTGGGCGAAATCCAGGAAATCTCACCTCCTTAGCGGCGCCCCGCTTGCTGGCCTGTTGCCAGTAGAGACCTAGAGAGTAGTCATGTAAGCGCGCCCCCCGGGGACGCGCGCCCCCGCATGTGAGCGCCGCTGTACTGTGTGGTCCTGTTTTAAATTCACACGCACACGGGACACACATCTTGTAGGGATCGAAAGGTGGGGGTCAGGGTTAATCATGATCTACCCCCAAATTTGAGTTGTCGGCGCGGGGGTAACTTAGGGGGAACGGGGAATGCATCAGCGCGCGGCCGCAGGGCGGCGCTTTGGGGGTTATTTTGTGGGTCGAGGCCACGCCGGTACAATACTACCCTCTAATGCCTTTACTACCCTCTACATAGTGCTAGGTCTACGGCGTACCCTCTACACAACTTTCGTGTACCCGACCGCCATTGCATTGACGACTGTTGATGGAACATGCGATCAAAGGGTTGCAATCGTTTCATGTAAGCATGCGATACCTGGAAGCATGGAATGAAGTAATCTCGACGAATTGCATGCATGGTATATTGGTTCACCCCAGTTCACCCCCCCCGCCGGGGCATCGCCATCGGGCTCGACGATCGTCGAGGTGTTGCGCCTGCCGCCCTTAAAACGTTGTTCGCTCAGGAAGACAAGCAATCTTGCGCTTGCGCTAGAACCCACCCTCACTTCAGGACCTCCTTCCTCGCCCATCGACGAAGACAGGTGACAGCAGCTGCCTCAGCACCCACCTGCAAAATGTATGGGGTCGAACGAGAGGGTGTCAGGTGGCCCGCCACTGTTGCCGGCGGCGGCGGCCGGGCAGTAGGGCCGGGAGGCGTTCGAAGGTTCGATCCATGCTCCAAGGTCATACTTTTAGACGCGTCATATGCGACTTCGATGTCGGTGTGGGTCATCATATCGTACGCCTCCTTACTGATGCGGCCAATGCGCGACCTGATGGTGCGAGGACCGCCGTGCTCATCGTCATTAATGGCGCCGGCGGTTGGGAGGAGGACGGGCAACTGCTTGGCCGACTGGCCGGGCACTAGCTCGGGCTCCGATGACATTAGTCTCCAGTCGATCTCGCGAATCACGCGGATCTCGCGAATAACGCCCGCAGGTGCGATGGCGACCGTTTTGAGGATGCCGGTCGCGGTGACACATTTACCGTCGACGTCGTCGGGCCACCTCTCCATCCCATGGACGTAGTAGGCGACGCCACTGTTGAGCACGACTGTCGCGCCCATCGGGGCGGTGCGAGCAACACCGCTCAGAGCCATCCGTGGCTCGGAAGCCTGCGTCGACTCTGCAGCAGTGATCGCCTTCTTGAGCTCCGCCGCCCTTTCGTAGTCTTCGACCGCCACGGCCGCGGCCAGCTCTTTCTTCAGCTTTTCTATCGCCGCGACTTTTGCCGACGACAGGCTTTCCTCTAGGTTTACTTTCGCCAGGCCGGCCGTCGCCTCGTCTGGAGAAAGCATTGCCATTATTGATCTGACTTGCGATCTGAGCTCTGCTGCAGCACTAAAAACGAGCACTCCTCCACAGACTTTGACTTGACGTGACTCAATTGACGTGACTTGACTTGACTAAATTGGGTGAAACTTGATACATGTTCCCGAGCTCACGTGCAAGATATGCACACTCGCGTTGAAGTGCGGGTACGTGTTCCCAAGTCAGTCCCGGAATGGGACCTAGGTCGGCGTGAAACTTAAAATGCCGCAGATGTCAGTCGGCCGCCGGGCCGCAAGCGGCCGCGCCGCAACTTTTGAGGAACTCAGGCAAACGTTGGGTTCTCCACAGTCGTCGGGCTCACCTTGCTCTATCCTATCGTCGGATTCATCGCCGTCGCCGGGTAGTGTGCCCCTCATCGTCGAGCCTAAGGCGCTGTCGGCCACGGTAGAGGTCAGCCGACTCACTGACGAGGTTGCAGAGCTGCAAAAGCGGCTCTCTCTGGCCGAGCGGATGGTTGAGTTCACCGGAGCCTCTCCAGCCGCCCGAGCCGTGGCACGCTGGCAGCAGCGCAGCGCGCTCTGCAAGGCTCATGGGGAGACGGCGTTGCGCCTGAAAACGAGGGAGGAGGCCCTCGACGCCACGGTCGCGGCATTATCAAAGGAGCTGAGCGAGCTCGAAGCGCTGCGAGAGCGCGATCGGTTCGAGTGGCAGCGAGAGAAGGCGCGGCTCACCGCCCTCGCCTCGGAAATCAGTGCACGGTTCACGCAGCTAGCTGATAAGACAGCTGATGTGTTGGCGGCCGCCGACGAGGCCGCTGCACCAGCCGGCACAAGCGGCAGCGGTGGTGCTGCCGCGCGGCCGCCACCACCGCCGCCACCATTGCCACCGCCACCACCACCGCCACCACCACCGCCACCGCCACCGCCACCACCGCTGCCGCCGCCGCCGCCGCCGCCGGCACCGCCGCAGCCGCCGCTGCCGCCGCCACTGCTGCCGCCGCCGCCGGCAGTGAGCTGCGGCCTTGCCTCAAGCTCCTATGCTGACTGGTTGTACGGCAGTGCCGCCGCTGGCCACGAGGCGGGCTGCGCACCCAGCTGCGGCGCGTCTGCGCCCGCTCGGGAGGTGCGAGCTCCGGAGATGCAATCTCGGGAGATGAGATATCGGGAGATACCATCTCGCCTGTGTGAGGCATGCGGCGGTTGTATGGGAACCGGCAGTGGCCACGGCGGCCGCGGCGGCATCTGGGGCGGCGCCCACAGTGGCGGCATCGGAGGTGGCGGCAGCGGCCGCGGCTACAGCCGGCATGCCGGTAGCTTGGCGGATGAAGGAACTGATGAAGGCGCACGTGGCGGCTGGCCTGATTGGGAACCCTTCGACGTCGATACGATGGCCGAGCTGGTGAGCGCAGCGGTTCGGGCGGCTGCAATTCATATGAGCGCTGCAAACGGCAGCGGCGGCGGCGGCGGCGGCGGCGGCGGGGGCGGCGGCGGAGGAGGAGGAGGAAGAAAACGAGGCAGCGGCGGCGACAACGAGAGTAGTGAGCGAAGGCGGGTCGATGGATGGAGGAGCGCCACGGTGGCCATGAGGCGCGTCCTCTCGCTCGGCGTGCGGCGGCGGCACGCCGCCTCTCGGGCGTTGCACAGGATCGCTCGAGATCTACGTGCGGAGACAGCCGCCAGTGCCGGGCGCGCCGGGCGCTCCTCATACAGCAGTGGCAGCAGTGTGGAGCTTGAGGGCGAAGGGGACGAGGGCGAGGATCAGGGCGAGGGTGAGCATGAGGGTGAGCACTCTGCCTACGAAGAGGACGATGAGGACAAGGAGGACGAGGAGGACGAGGAGGACAAGGTGGACAAGGAGGAGGAGGCGCGCGAGTACGCATCGTATGCAGCGAGGGACCGGTGCGACGGACAGCCATTCCACAGCCATTCCATATCGATTCCACAGCCATTCCACAGCGATTCCACAGCCATTCCACAGCCATTCCACAGCCATTCCACAGCCATTCCACAGCCATTCCACGCGCATCACCCGGCCGCGACGCCAGCAGAGCACTTTCGAGCGGCAGCCCCATTCGACGCACCGCGCACGCCTTGGCACACTGGCTCCGGCGCGATCGAGTCTGCCTGCGGAATCGTAAGCACGGCACTCTCAAGTCCCGCGCTCTCGAACGCGCCCGACATGGTTCACACGCCGCGGGTGCTCGAGCGCGGCTCCTCGCGGCTCAACGTCGCCACGCTCCCTAATAGCGCCGATAAGCCGCAAGATCCCCACAGATCACTTTCCCACAGATCACTCCGAGCCCGGCAGTACCCGACCCCTGGGCTCGATCCTCCCAAATATGGCAACCCTGACCTTGAACCCAATTGGCCGCCGACTGGCACGCGCCTCCCGACGCGTCTACCAGAGCGACGCGGCGGCGCGTCTTATCCGCGCCGCCCTGCGACTCGCACCGACGCGATCCTGAAGAGCAAGGTCGCGAAGGCTGACCAATTCCTTGCGAGCCGTGGTAACTTTGCGTACCGCGTGGTGCAGGGCTGACTTAGGACGCGCACGTGGACGCCGGCTCCGGCGAGCATGGCATTATTTTGGCATTTTTGGCGGCGCTCGGAATGCGTATCACCTGCGGCAACGGCTTCTGCGACCTGGCGAAGGGGGATTCGGACACCGAAGCCGCCAACCGGCTCCTCTCGGCGTCCTACGCTGCACTCGGGCGGCGCTGGATCGGCCGGCGGTTGGGCTGGCGGACGGCGCTCGAGCGTGTGCTCGAGCCTCTAGAGGTCCGATGCCAGGCCACTCTGCACGAATGGCTTGCACGGGCCGCGGTCTCGCGTCTCGGCTCTCGCCCGGTCGGCGCTCGCCGCCCACGCCTCTCCCGGACCCCGCGGGGATGCGCCGGCGCGGGTCGGGGTCCGCGATCTAGTTGAAGTAGACTTAGGAGAGTGCGCTACGGTAAACGTCTTACACTCTTACTGCAACTACTAGACGCGTAGACGGTTCGCGGTAAACCGGGGTGCCGTTGAGTTGGGCAAGCCGAGCCCGGATTCCGTATGACAAACCCTGGGATTTCTTGAAGGGTCCGAAGGCTGTCTCGACTAGTGGTGAAGCCAGCGCCTCGCGCCTACCTCGCGCCATTTTCTACGCCGTACTCGATGCCGCGACCGGTCGAGCGGCGGGGTCTAGCCTACCATCGACGTGGACATCATCAAGCTTTTCGAGACGGCGTGGGGCACATGTACCGCACGGGCGAGGTGGTATTCGCCCAGCTCTCCTACGAGTGGAAGATCAAGCGGCAGCTCTTAAAAGGCTCGGCGCCTGCAAGGCTGCTGCGATTCTTCATGTGGGACGACGAGGAGGATGCCTCGCAGGGCGAGAAGCGCCTGATGGTCGAGCAGGCGTGGTTGTGGAACCACGACACGATCATGACGGTGCCCGGCGCGGAGGAAGTGATCCCGGCGACGATCATCCACATGATGCGCGAGGACCCTAAGAAGTACCTGCAGGGCGACCTCATGACGTGCGAGGAGTTCGAGACCATGCTCTCGGACGCCACCTGCTACCGCCATTCTGAGGAGTGGGCCATGCCCGAGGCGGACGTGCATGCGTTCGTCATCGTGGGCGCGGTCGAGTTCGACATATCGCAGGAGGACGGCACCGTAGTCAATCGCGTCAAGACGTTCGCTCCATGGGCGGCGTCCAAGACGCTCTTGGAGTCCACGCCGGCCGCCGTGCGGGCCATGATCACCAGGCCCGCCGGCGTGCAGCCGTGCGACGCGAGCGACCACACGTGCCGTGTGCGCGAGGTACCGCTCGCCGGCGGCCCCGAGCTGCCGCACCTCGGTGAAGGCGAGACGCTCAAGGTTGGCGCCAACGACGCGCGCATCTTCGCGTTCGAGTACTTGAACTACCAGAAGGTGACGAAGCGGGCTTACGCCTACGGCGACCCGACGGCGGAGCCGCTGCAAGCCATCGAGCTCCTCACGCACCACGAGCTCGCGTCGAGCTCGATGGCGAGCGAGGCGACCTTGAAGCTCACGAAGACGCCGAGGGCCTCGCGCGTCTACCTCTCCGGCAACCCCGAGCGCGAGCTCGTGGCCACGCGCAAGCTCATCAAGGTGAAGCGCGACCAGATCACGAAGCTGATCATCGTCGCCACGCCGGCGCTGCTCGAGGGGCTGCAGCTCCATTACGCGCCCGAGTGCATCTTCTCGTTCGAGCTGACGCTGAGCAACGCGGGCGACCTCGTCGCGTGCACACGCCTCTCCGAGTCCATGGCGCTCCACCTGACGCGCGTCACCATCATGCCGAACGTCATGAGCCGTCGGCTCTTTGTGCTATACACGCTGCGTGAGACGATCATGGAAAGGGAGCTCCGCGCCGGCCTCGCAGTCTGGCCCATGAAGTTCACCATGAAGTTCCCCTTCGAGTGGCTGATGGCCATCCCTGGCCTGGCGAAGTGGAGACGCAGCTCGAAGAAGCGCAGCGTGATGGTACGAATCTTCGAGGACGACGCTGACGCCGAGGAGACGCTGGGCTTCAGCGCGTGGCACGCGCCGAAGGGCAAGGACGTCTTCAGGTACGCCAAGATCTCGGTGCCGCCGCCGAAGGCATCCGTGATGGCGCCGCCTACTACATCGAGCCGGCGCTCCAGCGAGCTCAACTACATCGAGTACGACACCGAGACGCAGTTTCTGGTCGGATTCCTCAACATCACCCACTTCGTCGGCCATAAGCGCGTCGGCGGCGCGCCCGTCGACCCTCAGAACAAGAGGGCCAAGACAGGCGAGGTCTTCAAATTGGGTGCGGGGTGGGTGAAGGAGGGCGAGCGGGCGCCCACGCAGGCAGCACTCTTGCGCTCCTTCCCCGGGGCGCCGCCCTGGGCGTCATTCGATTGAGCGTGTTTATGGTCTGTGGGTGTGTGGGTGTGTGTACTGCGTAAAATGTTGCTTTTGGGGGGAGAGCTTCCAGTCGAATTCGACGAAACGGCAAACTCGTGGGTCCATTATCGCCGTCGCGAGCGAGCGATGACGGTCGCGGCTCTGACGGTATGACGCTCGGGTCTATTTGCCGTTCCATCTCTGCATTTCAGGTTTACCTTTCCGTTTGATTTCAAATCCCATCGGCTGTCCTTGAGATGCTCACGTTGGCATCAGTTGCGTCGACGAAACTTGGTTTTACCTGCCAGACTTTACCTGCCGCTCTGTCTCCTTCTCGTTCTACTGGTTTTCTTTTACCTGCAAGACAGCTTGGGACAGATACTGTCGTGGACTGAGCAATGAACAGCTTGTTTGATCCACACAATTTGGCAACGCTTGCAGCAGCGAATTCGTTGGGGAATCGAACGAATGGACCGTTCGCAACACCACTTCATCTTCAGCAGGATATATCCGCTCGTGCTCGGGGTGGAGGTATGCAGCGACAAGCTGCCTTCTCGCCGGCTTGGCGGTTGCCGCCTACTTGTGGTGCGGCTCTTCCGTCGCCAGCGGCCGAGGTGGGCACCGTTGGGACGCTGCCAGGAAAAAGACCATTCGAGACTCCGCTCGATTGGCGGTCGCCAGCTGCTCCAGCGGTTGCATCTCCATCGCCGGCGGACGCGATGGGTGCGACCATGAGCCCGGCTGCCGTGCCAGGGCTGGGTGGAGGGCGGAAGGCAGGGCCAGGCGCGTCAGGGTTGGGACCTGCGCCGGGCGCAGCTCCTGAAACAGCGGCGCCGAATAGACCGACGCCGGCGACCGCTGAGGTGCCCGAGAACGACGTGGCGCGGAAGCGCCCTCGTTTGGAGTTCAAATGCTTAACTTGTAAAAGTCAGAACAACAATCTCAACCCAGAACTCTTTGCGAGCACGGACGGAAAGAAGCTTACCGCCGTACACGGAACATTCATAGTACATCAAGCCCAACCTCTACGCCGAAAGCAGGGCGGGCACGATACAAGTAGGCCACCCGGAGGCCGCCCCGCCAACGCCGCGCGACGCGATAAGCCACCATCTGGTTATGAATGGTACCAGCTGCAAGGCCGCCACACCGGCACATCAAATGGTTCCTGGGGGCTGCGGCCCATACAATCCCTCGCCGACAACCCTTCGGCGGAGGCCTTGTCTGCCTCGACGAAAAGAAGCATCGAAGTCAGCTTGGGAAATGTGTACTCGTCTGATCCAAAGAAGCCAACGGGACAATTCCGCAAAGCCGCCGTGGCGTTTGCTGTGCAGCATGGGGCACTGGGCAACATCAAGCGTAAGAGGAAAGGGCGGCAGGTCCAAGGAGCCATGGACGAGGACGGGGAAAGTGACAACGCCGAAGGCGATGAGAACGCGGAGCAAGAGGGCGAGGAGGGGGAGGAGGGCGAAGAGCGCCAGCGCCAGCGCACCGATGCCCGCCCATTCGACGAGTCCGCGAGCGCCAAGTGGGCTTTGCACGGCGACATGGTCACGACCGTCGAATTCGGGCAGGTAGTTCAATCCCTACAGGACCAGCTGCACGAGCAGCAGCTCCAAATCGCGTACCTGCGGGGCGAGCAGCTCGGCACGCTCCGTAAGAACACGTTCCAGATCCCTGGAGCGCACCTTTCTGACGCTGAGAAGCGCTATATGAACCGAGTCCTGCAAGCTGCGGAGCCACACATGCAACGCATTTGGGAACTCACGGATGGCGCCAATGACTCAAATAGGGGGATGACGAGTTTCTGGGTCCATCACTTGCAGGCAAGCATCAGAGGGTCGGGCGTGCACGAGTACAGACGCTGGCTCGATGGCCCTCAGGCTGTGCACGAGTTCATGCAGTTCAGACATGCGCGCAACCAGGTTGAGAAGGAGCGTAAGCTCGTCAAGTTGTTCCGGCCAACCACCTACATCGGACGTCAGCGCCGTAAAGGCGGCACCCAGCAAGCCTTGAACGGCTACCGCATCTTCATGTCGGGCCAGTGTTATAGCAACGAGACGTTGTTGGGCACGACGAAGGGCCTACGCCGGTGGGCGCAAGAATGGATGCCCTGCTCATGGAGATTCACGAAACCCGAGCTCGTGGACGAAGCCAATTGTGACCGCCGCGCGCAGCTCGATGCCGCTCGACTCGCGCGCGCCGAGATGGCCTGCGCAGCCGAAGAGTCGGAGCGACTCATGACGATGTCAGAGACCGAGATAGCCAAGGAGAGAGTCAAGGCGGAACGGAAGACGGCAGCGGCAGCGAAAAAGCACGCAAAGGACCAAGCGCGAGCAAAGGCGCAAGCGCACGCCGAGGGCGAGATCGAGGAGGAGGACGAGGGCGAGGGCGAGGGCGAGGAGGAGGAGGAGGAGGAGGAGGAAGCGGGCGAGGGCGAGGAGGAGGAGGGCGAGGGTGAGGAAGAAGCCAAGCTGACGCGCGAGAGCGGCGCGTACCTCGCCGGGCTTACCTTTGCCGAAGTCGTCGAGCACAAGGGGCGCCGAGCCTGCTTCCTGGTCGAGGTCTTGAAGAAGCCCAAATGCGAGATCAAGTTGTTGCCCTACTTGATGCGCCATCTGATCGAAGTCGCAGATGCCGACGAATTCCACTTGATCGTCAAGATCGAGGACGACGAAGGCAACGCCTGGACGCGCACCCTCGCCGCCCAGTGGATGTACACCGAACTCGGTTTCCGCGACCCCAAGAAGATGGATCCCGATTACGAGTACTTGCCAACGGCGCAGCCGAAAAGCAACCAGCGCTACCTCGTTGTCCCCAAACGCGTGCTTGAATGCCGCGTGCGCGACCTGCTCAAGGGCGGAAAGCGCAACACGTTTGGTCAGCTGCAGATGTGCGTGAGCGAAGAATGCACGGGAGAATGGGCCGGCGATGCGCGCAGCCTCATCGAGGCAGAGCATGCGGGGGCGCAGGGCGGGGATGGTGCGACCTTCGAGGACCTATTACCTGCTGATGCCGAGATTCGCGACGAGCACGACAAGGTAACGGCGCGCGTGGTGTCGAAGATCGTGATGCTTGCATTGGCAACCCCGTCAACGCACCAAGGTTGGCAAATTTTCACAAGGGCCGAGGCGGAGCGCGCCGGCTTGGGCCCTTCGCCGGACGCGCCCGCGCCCTCCCCGGACGCTGTGGTCCAACCGAAGATTAAAACCTGCGGGTCACCGGAGCTACACGCGCCAATGTGCATGCTACTTCTTGCGCGGCAGTGCGGCAACTGCCCTACGACGGGCAGCAAAGCTACAAAGATCGCGTACAAACTGACTAACGACAAGGGGTCCGTAAAGACTATGAACCGTTTAACGCATGGCATCAACGTAGCTCAAATGGAGCTCATATGCTACGGGGTTACTTCGCCTCACTGGGGTGAGGCAGCAGTGAAGTACCCGTATCGCCTTGCGAACTCGAGCGATTTTGTCGCACCCCTGCGCGTGTGGATGGACGTGGACAATCGTGAGGCAATGGACGCGGGATTCGGGCCGTTCCTCCCGCAAATGGAGCCTCTGCGCGCACCTGGCGGGCTGGTCGTGCCACACCTCATCCTTGACATGCCACCGATGGAATTTGATGACGATTGGAATCTCGAGAAGCAGCATGACGTCGGCAGCCCGATGGACTGGAACAACAGGCTTGGTTGCATCACCGACGTGCCGCACGAAGCGCACGGGGTAGTGTCCAACGACTTGAAGGCCACGATGAACCTGTGCGACAAACAGACGCGCTACGCGAATGACTGCCCGTCGTCGCCGTTCCACAGAATGCTTCACGGCGACCAGAGCCGCATTGCCCAGGTTCATGAGCTCGATGACAACGTGGACGTAGAGGAGGAAGTCCGCCGACGCTTCGATGGATTCAGCGAGGACAGCATCATGGCGTTGATCGATAGCATCGCGATATTGAACGACCCCAGCTGCGACTTCACGCACGCTGTCCAACGCTTGCCGACGCGCCCGAAACAGCAGCAGAAGCCTGTGGCAGCACAAGGCAGCAAGTCAAGAGTGCCAATAGGGAAGGCGGCGGCCGCGAGCGGCGCTTTGCAGGCGAAAGCCAAGAAAGGCGCGGGCAGCACTGAGCACGAGTGGGCGTGGGAGTCAATGCGCACGCGCAACTTCCAGATGGGCGAGGGGGGCTTCGTCCTCGATTTCAAATCCGACGTGGACTCGACCGAGGAGGGCTGGTCCACTGAAAAGTCGCCGTTCAAGCGCCTGCTCCTGTGGCCGGTCGTTCCGACATTCGGTGAGCGCATGGACATGGAGGTGTGCGGGGGCGATGCAGCGGTCATTCAGATGCATACCGCGCTCTGCACGCTGCATGCGGATATGCGCATGAAGGAGATGCTGTGCAACACGGCGGAGCGCGCGCTTCGCACAAAGGCAGAGGGCAACGCGGGCTGCGAATGCGCCAAGGCCTTCAACCGCACCTGCAAGGACGACCTGAAGCTTCGGCACAGGATCGCCTTCGATGAAACCGGCAAAGTGCGCGATTCTGCCCTCGACGGCAAGGACTGTAAGCTGCTGAATGAAGACTGGCTCCTTCTTGAGCACGATGATCTCGAGGCCCAACCGCCTGTGTGGAACGTGAATGGCTCGAAGTACTTTCGCAGCCTCGCCGAGGGCATCTCGAAGATGAGTGGATCGCACGAGCTGCTCGTCGCGCTCGGTCGGACAGCCATCTGCACGCGAAACTACGCACAGGCAATGCGGGAGCTCAGGAAAGGTCCGGCGGCTATCCGTGAGAGCGAGGGAGGGATGGTCGGTACGCACAAACGGTTCGAGGCTCATGCGCGCACCTTCGTTCTTCGGTGGATCGAGTCCGGGGAGACGCTCAAAGGCTATGGCTGGCACTTGTGGACCTCGCTCATCACCTTGTTCCGTCGCTACGGCTGCCTCGAGCTCATCTGCCAGACAGCAATGGAGGGGACGATTGGTAAGCTCGGACGGATCATGCCGCGCATCGCGCTGCATGCTCGCGGCCGCTACAACGCGGACACGCTGGCGGGAGGGCCGGAGGCGAAGCAGGCCGAGCTGGAGCGCCGGCGCACCATCGTGATGGAGCCGGAGGAGGCCATCTTCACCGAGCTGCAGATGGAAATGCTCTTCGCCGAGTACGAGATCTTGCCCTGCCGGAAGAGGACGCAAGGGTACAGCCACACTCTCAAGGAGCTCATGATCAAGGTCGACACGGCTATCAAAGAGGGGCGCACAACTCCGCACAAGGTGTACAACGCCAAGTGGCTCAAGTACCGGGGATACATGTTGGTGAAGAACGTGATGAAGGCGCGGGTCAAGATGCTAGCATCGCAACGCTGGGCGGCCAAGCTGCGGCGGCCCGGGCGCACCTATACGCAGAAGCTGATGGACGAGTATCGCGAGTACTATCGCTTGTTCCCGCTGCGCCGCCGCGGCGATGTCGACGACCTGCAGTACAACACGGAGATGCGCGCCCGTAAGAAGGATTATCACGACAAGAAGCTGAGGGAAATCAAAGCGCAGGAGGAGGCAGAGAAGTGAGAGCACTCACGTAGCCGCGCAGGCATAGTCGCGTTCGGGAGCGCGCACCTGCGTCCGAGGAGCTTGGGCGGTGCCTGCATGATTGTTGATCCGGAGAGCTACAATAAGAGGCTCGGAGTCCTGTGAGGAGTGTGTGCGTCACGACAAGAAGCTGAGGGAAATCGAAGCGCAGGAGGAGGCAGAGCAGTGAGGGCACTCACGTAATCGCTCAAGCATAGTCGCGTTCGGGAGCGCGCACCTGCGCCCAGGGAGCCTGGGCCCAGCATGAACCGGAGAGCTTGAAAGGGCTCGAAGGGCTGTGAGGAGAAAGTGTGAGGAGAGGAGAGGAGAGAGAAAAAAAGTGTCCCAACTGGATACGGCCCCGGTTTACCGCGCGTTAAGGTTACCGCACCTTC
>Ga0210242_100735_pt1 | contig 28278 bp, 16 predicted proteins | sample ChrtobMeP5a_16mM_FD_155445 | JGI IMG/M metagenome (GOLD analysis project Ga0210242, IMG submission 155445) | Chrysochromulina tobin associated microbial communities from unialgal haptophyte culture, Seattle, Washington, United States - P5a_16mM | ecosystem: Host-associated > Algae > Haptophytes >... | reverse complement strand
ATCCTGACATGTATCCAGTGTGACACCAAGGAAGCGCCCAAGATACATGTATCTTGATGTATCTGATGTGTATCCCAAAATGTATCTTGGACTCGTTTGGGATACGTGTGAAATACATGCAAAATGTCAAGATACATGTATTCTCTTGGAATGTAACAGAGCATGTAAGATACATTTGAGATACATCAGGATACATTCGGGATACATGTATCCTTCAGAATACATGCAGGATACATGCAGGATACATGCAGGATACATCAGGATACGTATTGTATAGGAAACCCCCCCCAATTTGTATAGGAAACCCCCCCGCACCCTGCTTTCCGGACTATAAACGGAAACGAGATGTGACGAACACCGACCTGAAAAGCGTTGTCTTTTGAGCCGGAAAGTGTGGGGGGAAAAGCGTGATGTTGAACAGCAGCAGCAGATAGGTGGTTGCCTCTCCCCCACCTTCTGCAGATCAATGGCCTGTGTGTATAGCCTGGCGTCTGTGGTTATGTGTCAGCCACACCTCCGTCCATAGCGATAGAGGCCCTTGTGCTAGGGGGTCCGGAGAGTGTGCGCGTTGTGTTTCACAGCCAATGTTTATAATTCGACACACAAGACACCGGATACGGATGCGGTTTCACAGCAACAGCAGTCGTGTTCACGACCAACGCGATGCTGACGCGAAAACGCGTCTTCTGGCGCCTGCTCGTGCTGACGACCGGCTCGTTCTGGCCGTTCGCAGCTGCGCAAACGTGCGATGGCACGCCGCCCTCGTTCAATGACTTGCGCAGCCGCCCGTGGTTCTGCCCTGGTGGAGAGGGTGGCGCCAGCTTGAGTCAGTGCCTCGGGCCGGGCCAGACGCAGAATCGCACATTACGTGGCCTTTGCCGAGGCCATTGGCAATGGTACCAGCTCTCGACGGTGCACGACCACACCGTGCCATATTTTGCGGTCAGAGAACTTGTGAGCGGTAGGACAGACCTCGTGCAGCTGACGCGGGTGGTGCCGGACGTGCGGCATGCAGTCGCGCTGCACATCCAGACCGAGTATTGCCCATGGTCGCCCAACTGCGGTGCGAGTGCACAAGAGCCCAACGAATACTACACTGATGTCAGCTTGCTGGTGCTCGATGGCGACCCGTTGCATCAATGGAACGGCGTCGCTTGGAACGGCCTGAACACGGACCAGCTTTTAGGGCGGGTGCGTGAAACATACGGCGGCGACCGCTATGATCGCGCCTACCGCTTCTTCTCGAAGCGCAAGGCGGTGTCGATGACGTTTGGGTATCACATGAACGGCACGGGTAGTTGTGCGCCCCAGCTCAAGGAGCGGGTCAACATTGGCGTCTATTGCTCGTGGACGCCGCAGAACGGGCCAGCGTCGTGGGGCCTGAACACCCGACCGTGCAAATTCTCGCTCACGGTGAATCTGGTGCCCGAGATCACGTACGACGGGTACGAGACGACGCTGCCCATTGCGCCCGCAGGCGACAGGGGCCTCGATGACCTGGTGCCAGATTACATGCGGGAGGAAGGCTACTACGCCGACGGGCAGCGCGACAATGCTGCACATTACATGCGCATCACGCTCGGCGGTTTCGATATTCTGAACGTGTCGCTGGAGCGCGAGGGGAACAACCTGACATACGCGACGCCGGCGGGCGGAATGGTGTCCAACGGGCACGGGATCCTCGGTTTGCTGACGCGTCAGCGCGCCTCGATCGGCTGCCCGACGCGAGCGAATCATGACCTTGTCGCCAACATCACCGACCAATTCGGCCCCGACCAACTCATCCAAATGGAGGACTTTTGCACGATGCCGCCGACGCTGCGGCGGCCGCCGCCGCCGCCTCAGCCGCCGCCGCCCGCCGCCCCGCCGCTGGCGCCGCCCTTCCCGCCGGCGGGCGCGCCGCGCCCGCCGCCGCGCCCGCCGCCCTTCCCGCCCTCGCAGGCGCCGCGCCCGCCGTCGCCGCATGCACCGCCGCCGCCGCGCCCGCCTCGTCGGCCGCCCTTGACGCCGCCCTCGCCACCGCCGCCCTCGCCGCCGCCACCACGGCCACCGTGCCCGCCCGGGCGGGTGCCGCCGCCGTCGCCATACCCGCCGCCATCGCCGCGTTCCCCGTCGCCTAAACCGCCGCCCTCGCCGCCAACGACCCGTTCAGCAGCGGAAGAGACCGACTTCATCATTGGCGTCCTCGCGGCTGACGCCTTCGGCCCGTTTAACGAAGAATTCGCGGACCGCAACGGGCAGGTCGGCCCCAAAGGCGTGCCGCTCCCGCTCGTCACCGACTCGCGCGCGTTTCGGAAGCTCCAGACTGGGTTCGGTCGTTATACTCTCCGTGTGCGCCACGAGGCCTTCTACGACGGCCCCCTCCTCAACGGCGAGTTACGGCCGGCATGCATTGCCTACGGTCAGTGGCGCGCGTACCACATCGACACGCACTCGATCTTAGACTCGACGCTCGAGATCACGCTGGACCAGCCCATCAGTGCCACGTACGTTCGCGCGCAAGTACCGCCTACCCTACAGCCCCTACAGTATGACGTGCGCTCGCCTGCGCGCACGATGCTTCTCGCCGCGAGTCCGTGCGATGTGGGGACGCCCACGCGGATGCACCTGGCGCTCTACCTGGCGCCGCAGGCGGAAGCTGCCGATGGGCGCTCACCGCCCATTCGGAATACACGCCTACGAATGAGGGTGCGGCTGCGCGACTCGACGCTCACGCTCCCTGTGATACAGCCTCCCCGGCCACCGGCGACACCGCCGGCCCTGCCCCCTCCCTCGATCGCGCCTCCGACGGGCCTGATCATCAGGTGCACCAACGCATGTGCGCAAACTCCGGTAGCTGCCTCGGACGGGGTGTGCTCCGACGGCGGCCCGGGCGCTGAGGCTGCGCTTTGCCTTCTCGGCGACGACTGCCTGGATTGCGGCCCGCGATATACGTTTACTCCCCCGCCCTCCCCCCCACGGCCCCCGCCGCCCCCGTCGAGCAACGTGTCGCTGACGATGCCGCCGCCGCCACCGTCCCCCCGAGCCCCCCCACCCTCCCCACGAACCCCGCCTCCCCGCAGGCCGCCGCCGCCCGAACCGCCTCCCTCGGCGCCTTACAGTTCGCTGCCAACAGGGGTGCGCCCCTTCTCGGAGATCGATCCGAACGGACGCGGCTACGTCTGCTGCGGCGCGACACGTCATTTTCGAGTCGCTGGTCTCTCGGAAGCACATGCGCTGCGTGTGGGGCTCAATGTAACGATCGGACGGTTGCAAGCTCTCTACCTTAAATGGGGGGGTGCCGACGGGCAGCCAGCAGCGACGGGGAGTACGTGCCCGCGCGAGGCGCAGATCGACCGATTAAATGGCATCTGCACCGGCTTCTGCACGATGACGTGGATGACCATCCGCGGGGAGTACTCGGGCACGCTCTACTCGCGAGGCCACGCCATTCTCACCGTGCCGCACGGACACGCCGAGGAGCCCGACAAGCGACGGCGGGGCGATTGGTACGTGAGCGTGCAGGCGTTGCCTGGCGAGGCCGCTTATTTTGATTTGAGCGTCGCCGTCACCACCCCCATCTACCAGCCGCCCGAATCGCGATGCACCAAATTTAGCGTGATTTGCGCTACAGATTCGGCGCGTGGTGCGTGGAACTCGGGCGGAAACCCGACGCCCCCGCCCTCTCGGCTTGAGGTCGCTTGGCTCTCATCCCAAAAATCGAGCGAAGGGCCCCTCTCGACCTTCCAGCATCTCGTCGGTGATGGGTTCGTTACGCGCTTCGTGCCGGCGACCGTCGGTGTTCTGCTCTTCGTCTTCTCCTGCTGGATTTACCGGAGCTACCGCTACTTCAAGAGTCACCAGTACCGCATTCCGCACGATGCGCCCATCTTCTAGCTCAGGCTACTATAAAGTAGCTTGACGTGGCCCTTCGCTTGACTAAGCTTGACTAAGCTTGACTAAGCTTGACTAAGCTTGACTACGCTTGACTACGCTTGACTACGCTTGACTACGCTTGACTACGCTTGACAACTTCATTGGTGCGATGACACAGGCCGGGCGGGGCGCCACAATATGTGCTCGATCCGATTAGCGATTAGCATTAGGTTAGAAACCGGTAGGTACGCTCCTCACCGTCGATATCGAACGGAAAAAAAAGGTCACTCGCGGACTCGACCGCTGAGCGTCAGCGCGCTGTCAGCGTGCTGGCCTGCTGCGGCGGGTGGTGCGTCGAATCCGATTACGACGCGCGAACGCCAAACATGCGCCGACACGCGACCGGGTCACCGTACACGACCGGCGTGACGCGACACCTTTAGGTATGTCGAAAAACTGTCGAAGTCTATACGAGACTTTTGGGGCACGAGCGCACGACGCGCACACATCACGCGTGACAGTCCCGCCCCCGGCACCGGATGCGCGGACGGCGGACCACTCGCGCGCCGATGATGATGATTGATGTAAGATGTGTGCAGGCTCTGCGTTGCGCGATCTCCACAACACGTACGGCAAAGCAGGCAATCATGCACGCGTCCTCAGTCCTCACATGGCCTGCCGCGGCTGCGAGGTAGAACACCCCATGCGGGTAACTCCGGTGTCTCATGTGCGCCGCAGCAAGCCACGGGGAGACGGCGTGCACGCAGACGGCGGGCGTGCCGCAGCGGAAGCCGCAGCGCCAACCGTTACCATAGCAGCCACAGCATTTGGTGCTACGGCATCGGCGCCATCCGGTGCGAGGAGTGCGCGGCTCGACTTACACAGCCGGTCTGCATCGAGGAGCCATCCGGGGTAACGGTCGTCGTCGGTCTCCCACCCGCTTGCGCTCTCGCCCAGTTCGGCGCGTTCGGCGCGCGACGCGTGGCGCTCCTCGTCCGTCTCACTCGTCTCGACGCGACCGCCGCGCGCCGCTCTCCGAATCCACGACGCAAAGCGAGAGTCGTCCGTCTCCCACTCGCTCGTCTCTGGCGAGGAAGGTGAGCAAGAGGGCGCCAAAGACGACGCAGTCGACGCCACGACGGCCGTTGAGGGTAGAGTCAAACCTGGGCGCGTCGATCGCCACGGGCTGGCCACCGATCCCGGGATGGCACTTGTGATGACTGAGCCGGTCGCGGCATCCGTGCCACTCGTTCTGCTACCGTCGGCACCCACCGCCGCCGCCTCCGCCGCCCCCCCCGCCCGTGACGGCGCGGCAGCAGTATGCTGCAGCCCTGGCATCACTCGCTGTGCAAGCGCCGGCGGTGATGGCATGGTCAAGAATAGCGTGGCCGATGGCGGCGTGACAGATGGCGGTGCAGCCAGAGGCGGCGTGATCGATGGCGGTGCAGCCGGAGGCTTGACCAAGGTGACCGTGCCCATTGGCAATCCATCATCGAATGGGCTCATTGGCGTGGCAACCAGCAACAGCTGGCTGCCCGCCGGCACCGCCGATGCCCCTCCCATCCCCAGGCCGCTCACCCGCCGTCGGCCTGCCTGAAGCGACCAAGGCTCGTTGCCCGCCGCGTCGGGTGCCGCCAATCGGCGCAGCACGGCGAGGGCCGTGCCGATGAGAAGCACAATTAGCGCAGCGAGCGCCAGGAGGAGAGCGATACGCTTGAAGAGGAATTGGTCGCCGCCCTGCTCGCGTGGACGGCACGGCGGAGGCACGGCGGCCACTTGGATGGCAGCATTCGTGTCCAGCTCGTCGTTGCCGTCGACGAGGCGGCGGCGGCAGGCGGAAGCGACGGCTATGCATGCAAGCGCATCGGCGGCAAGGCATGCGGGGGCAAGGGCGGCGGTGGTGCCTACGGCAGGAATGAAGCCAACGACGACGCCCGTCCAACAAAGGCCCTCGGTGACGAGGGAAGTTAGACCGCACCGGGCGGCGCGGGTGGCCACGTCGGCGCAATCTGTCGTCGGCGGTGGCGTCGGCAGTGTCGCCTTGCTCTTCTCCTTCACAGACTCCGCCGCCGCGGCGACGACCGACTTGACTGCCTCGATGGCCGCCTTGCTCTGTTCATTGGCCGACGTCCACGCGGCCGCGGCGCGCAAGGAGACCTCGTGCTCGTCGTCGAAGACCTTGGCCAAGACCTTCTCTTCCAACTCCTTCACCTCTGGAGGGCCGTTCTCCACGGCAACAAGCTTAACGGGCTCTGGTGGTGATGGAGATCGCCTGAAGACCGGGGGCGGTGGGCAGGCGGGGATCGAGCTCTGTGCGTAGCCAAAGGCCAGCAGGGCCTCAACCATGAGAATACCGGCCACGCTCAGCACGAAGCAGCGGGAACCATCCTTGGCCGCAGGGACTCCGACGACGACGGTTGCCGGAGGATCATCCTCCAAGCGCTCGTAGGCGCCGGAGGGGTTGCTCTGGGAACCGGGCACATAGAGCTGCGGCACGCCAACGACTGGGTGCCCGCCTTTGGCTAGCGCCATGGGAAAACGAGCACGTCGGGACTCACCTTGGGCGATTGCTCATCATCACAAAGCGCGCACTCGGACCCCAAGCACGGGAGCTTCACAGGCGCCGCGGTGTGAATTTTTGTTCCTCCGCGCGGCGCAAACTCTCGATGTCAACTTCGCGTACCACGCGCGCCTCAAGCCGCATCGAGCCGATGCCGGTGGCCGAGTGCAGGAGCGACGAGGCTCTTGCACGCCTGATGCAGGGCGACGAGGACGGCACTGCCGATTCGCCACCCGCAAGTGCAAGCAGCAGCGCCGCCCACGGCAAACGCAAGAAGGGACTGGCAAGCACGGAGCCCGCAGCAGCGAGCGCGAGCAAGGTCGTCAGGCGCGCCGGGAGCGTGGCGGCTGAGCTTGCGAGCATCATTCCATTTGCGCGTGGCATCGACCGCCAGCAGCCGGAGCTGCACCTGGCGCAGCTGCCGGAGAACCTGCTCGTGAGCGCGTCGACGTACCGCGTGCTCACATGGGGCAAGGACGGCCACCGCAAGATCCTGCACTCGTACGCGCCCGAGCTGTGCAGCGTAGCCGCCAGCTACTCCGCCGAGGTCGGCGCGACAGCCTGCGTCCGAATCACAGCGCAGGATGTAGCCACATACCGCCACGAATGGGATCAGCTACCATACATGGTACCACAGATCGCACCCCGCGAGGGGCACATGTACGTGGCGCACGAGACGGGTGAGAAGCTGAGCCTGGGGGGTGAGCTGTACCACCGCATCTTCATCGAGGAGGGCACGCCGCCCAAGCAGGTGCCGATCATCGACTACGAGGAGCAACAGGTGGCAAGCAAGGTGGCGCACTCGACCTCCAAGGACGCTCGTAAGCTCTTTGGCGAGACGGCGCCGCTCGGTGTCAAGCTGCTCACGGTCAAGGCGGATCGTAACGGTGACTGCTTCTTTGACGCTGTGTGCAAGGCCTTCAACACCGTCGAGGTCGAGCGCGAGATGGGCATGTGGGTGGCATCGAGGCCACTTTGCAGCGACGGCCCTGACGCTAGAGGCAACGGCAGCGGCAGCGGTAGCGGTAGCGGCGAAGGCGGCGTCATCGGCAGCGGTGGTAACAACACGGGAGGCCACGGCAGCAGCAATGGCGGTGCAAGCGCCGTCGACGGCGGAGGAGGAGGAGGAGGAGAAGCAGCAGCAGCAGCAGCAGCAGCAGCAGCAGCAGCAGCAGCAGCAGCAGCAGCAGCAGGTGGTGCTGGCAGCATACCGCTGCCCAGTACAGCGCTCACGGTGCGCGAGCTGCGCGCAGTGGTCGCTGCGCACTATGACGAGGGCATGTGGATGACGGGCCAGGCAGTGGGCGGCGATTACTTTGCCTTCATCGAGGACGACTCGCTCGAGCGCACACGTGCCAACATCGCCAAGCTCGCTGTGGAGGCGGACGACCACGCCTACTGGGCCGATGAGAGCGCAATCGCGGTGCTGCAGCGCTACCTGCACGTGCACTTTCTCATATTCAAGCCCAGTGCCGCGCCAGCCAATCAGTGTGCATGTGTGGCCACAGCCGAGCTGCCTAGCTACCCACCGCCGCACGGGCCACCGCGCTTTGTCTTGCTGCGCCACTCTCACCGCGCTTCCAAGGAGCAGCACTACGATGGGTATGCGCTGAAGACTGAGACCTCCGGCGGCCGGCTCGCCGTCTTTGACGACGCCAAGCTGCCTGCAGGTATCAAGCGTGCCTTTGCAGACACGTGCACCTACGCGGGGCCCACATGGAAGATGGCGGCTGAACCTGATGGAACATGTGCCAGCGCCATCGACCTGAGCTAACGGAGCACCGTACAGGCAAACGCGCGCGAGAAGAGAGAGAGAGAGAGTGTGAGAGACAAATGGGTGTAGCATGTACGTTGAATGGCCCCGGTCTGCCGATCGATCCGTGCGGATCGGTGCGCCAGGAGAGTGCGAGTGAGAGATTCGGACGTGGAGACTATGTGCAAGTACCGCATCTCGAGATCCGTGTTCCCATTGGCACACGCCTTTTTAACCGTTTTTAACAGAGCGTTCTATCGGGCCCCGCGCTGTGCCGATCGCTGTGCCTCGCAACCACAGCTCGCGCTAGACCGCGGAGCTTGCGAGAAGACGACCGTCCGAGGGTCTCTTTGGCCTGCCCGAGGGTTTCCGAGCATCTGAGCAGCTCGGATTGCAGCAGGCCGCTCAGTGGACCATCATGTCAAAGAAGGACGAAGGAGATGATTTAGAAGCGAAGCGTGAGCGCGAGGTGTGTTGCAGCGCCCAATCTGCCTGAGCTGCTGCGCTGTCTGCTGTGCTGGCCGCTGCAGAGCCAGTGCGCCTGGACCTCTCAATCCGCCTGCTAAAGGCTTCCTCGTGCGCATTCGTGCCGGCAGATTGAGATCTGGAAGATCAAGAAGCTCATCAAGAAGCTGGAAGATGCACGCGGGTGCGCTGCCACAATTAGCAGCTCAATAAGCAGCTGACTGACTTGACAGCTCCTCGCTACGCGTGCCTGCTCGCCGCTGCGGCGCCTTACTGGCGGCTCAGTGTGCCGAGCGGTCCAACTGAGAGCTCCTGTGTGGGTCGTTCTGCTCGCAGCAACGGCACCAGCATGATCTCGCTCATTCTGCCGCCAAAGTCGCAGATTTCGTTTGCCGCCAAGATGCTTGCCGATGAGTACGGCACGGCCTCGAACATCAAGTCCCGCGTCAACCGGCTATCGGTGCTCGATGCGATCACCTCCACGCAGCAGCGCCTAAAGCTCTTCAATAAGGTGCCGCCCAATGGCCTCGTCCTATACTGCGGCACCGTGCTGACCGATGAGAACAAGGAGAGGAAGGTGACGATCGACTTCGAGCCGTTCAAGCCGATCAACACCTCGCTGTACCTGTGCGACAACAAGTTCCACACGGAGGCGCTCCAGGACCTGCTCGATGCCGATGATAAGTTCGGCTTCATCATCATGGACGGTAACGGGTCGCTGTACGGTACCGTCTCGGGCAACACGCGCGAGGTCTTGCATAAATTCAGCGTGGACCTGCCCAAAAAGCACGGTCGCGGTGGTCAGTCCGCGCTGCGTTTTGCGCGCCTGCGCCTTGAGAAGCGGCAGAACTATGTGACCAAGGTCGCCGAGATGGCGAAGACGCTCTTCATCACCAACGACAAGTGCAACGTGTCGGGTCTCATCCTCGCCGGCTCGGCAGAGTTCAAAAACGTCCTTGCGCAATCGGAGGTCTTCGATCCGCGGTTGGCAGCCCAAGTCATCAACATCGTCGACGTCTCATACGGCGGCGAGAACGGCTTCAGCCAGGCCATCGAGCTGTGCGCCGAGATGCTCTCAAACGTTAGGTTCATCAAGGAGAAGAAACTCATCTCCAAGTACTTCGAGGAGATCTCGCAGGACACGGGCAAGTACTGCTTCGGCATCGACGACACGCTTAAAGGTCTCGAGATGGGCGCTGTGGAGACGCTTATCGTTTGGGAGAACTTGCCGACGATGCGCTACTTTATGAAGGTGAAGGATGAAGGCACAGAGGTGATCAAGATCTTGCAACCCGAACAGGAAGCTGACCAGAGCAACTTTTTGCACACGGACGGCCAGGAGCTCGAGATCATCGAAAAGACCACGATGGTCGAATGGATAGCGGAGTCCTACAAGAACTTCGGCGCAACCCTCGAGTTCGTCACTGATCGCTCACAAGAGGGCTCGCAGTTTGTCAAGGGGTTTGGTGGCATCGGCGGGCTTCTACGGTACAAGGTGGATTTCATAGACGCAGACGGTGATGGGGGAGGCGAGGGCGGAAGCGACGATGATGACGAAGGTATCACGTGAGCGCATCACGTGAGACTGGGCCTGCCTTGAAAGGCGGCGCGCCACTCAGCCAGGAGGGCGTGTGCGGTCCGTACGGCCGTCCTGGGGCTAGCCCCCTGGGCGCCAGCCGAGCATGAGCTGCGGGCACAGCAATACCCTACGAGAGCGAACCGAACAGCGACACTATGAGAGAGGATTATACGAGTGTTTCGGTGCTGGCTGTAATCGACTGTAACACGGAATCCGCACCGGCCGAACCACTCGAACCGCGTCCGGAACTTTTGCGACGAGCCGAGATCGCTGATCGCGGGGTTGTATGCGGGTTCCACCCGCGGGGGGCGCCGGCGCCCCGCCTCGCCACGCCCGCCCGCGTCCGTTCGGGCGCCCTGCGCTCCGTCCGGCCCGCGCTCGAGGTCGGAGGTGAACCTCCTTACCTCGCGTCGGAACCTTGGTCGGAACACAGCGAACACCGCAACTAGTTGAACTAGCGCAACGCGCGCACCGGACAAGCCCGGCCAACAACGCGCCCGCCGCGCCCCGGCCCCGCCCGGCCGGGCCGTAGCCGGGCGGGGCAGCCGGCAAGCCGCGGCGCGGCGCGGCCTCCAAGCCCGCCGCCGCCCCGCCCCAGCCCGCGCAACGCCCGACGCGCGACGGAGACGCCCGCGACGGCCGCGGCGTGTGCGCGGGGGTGCGGCACGCGGGCTGAGTTGCATGCCCGTTCTTGGATGTTCGCTCGCCGGGGTGTTCACAATCAGAATCACATGGCGTGTACGTCAAAAGATTTTTGAGAAAAACGGACCTCCGGATACTAACTATCACGCGCGCGGGCGCCGACGCTGTTGGCTGTTCGACCCGTGCCCCCCCCCCGCCGCGGGCGCGAACTCGGATGTCGGAAAGACTCTAGTCTCCAGGTCGTTGCTCGTTGGATCTCCATCTCGTCGCACATTCTCTCTCTTCTATCATCATAGGCAGCTCGTCGGCCCTGCGGCGCGTTACCTTTGTTCACGCTCGGGGCTTTTTTCTCTGCCTTGTTTGATCGCGGCCGCCGCCGCCGCGGCCTCGGCTTTGCGGGCGGCTCGCTGTTTGGCTGCACGAGAAGTGAGAGGAAAGGAACCGGGACGCCGGAACGAGAGGCGGGACGCAAGACGTTTGAACGAGAGGCGGGAAGCAAGACGTTTCTGGAAGCTGGGCCTCTTTTTGACTCGGTGGTCGTCTTCGTTCGCAGCAGAATCGTCGTTCGATTCGACTGGTTTCGCACCGGTTGCCGTGGGCTCCTGCTCTTCCCGCGCCGAGGTCGGGCATGCTGCGGGGAAGCTGAGCGCAGGGCGCACCGGTGACGATGGCCCCTTCGTCGGCGCGGCGAAGCTCAGCGAGGCCCGCACCGGCGCGTTCGCCTGTGGGGTCTGCGCTTCCCTGTCCTTCTCTTTCTGCGCGAGACGGCTGTCCATCAGGTTCGGCCGCTTCTTGAGCGCACTTTGCCGTTTACGCTGCCGTCGGACCTCGATCAGTTGGCGGCGCGCCCTCCTCCCGCGCCAAAGACGCTGCATCCTGACCGCCGCCTGCTCGCGGCTATCCGGGCGAGATTCCGGGCGTGCCTGGAGCTCCTCCTTGCGGAAGATGTGGTGCAGCCAACCCCTGATGCCCCAGCCCTCATGCTCTGGCCCATACACCTCCATTTCCATCTGTTGAGCAGCTGCAGCGGCCGCTCGCGAGGTCGTCTGCTCCACGATCGGGGCACCGTCGGAGGGCGCTGGGGTTTCTCGATGAGGTGTCCGGGCATCTGCTGCCTCCTCCGCGACCCTGGAAACAGCATCCTCAAAAGAGGGACTGTAGCATACATGTAGGACCTCTGTTGCCTCGGGAATCGTACTAGCAGCAGCCTTCTCATGAGCCGCCGCACTGGAAGCAGCAGCGCCGTGAAGTGTTTCGTCTCGATGAGTGCCCATCTGATCGAGAGCCCCCCTTATAGCGCGCGCCGCCAAGTCCCATGCCACGGCCTCATCAGCGGCGTTCATTTGGTCCAAATCAGAAACTTTGGAGGCAGTGTTCGGTCCTCCCCTCTGGGCTGCAGCGCCGTCGGAGTGTTTGCCGTGTGGTAGTGCGCTGACGCCTACTACAGGCATCAGCGCTCTGCTGGAGCACGCCCCCATCGCTTTGGGGGACGGCGCGGAGAACGAATATGGAGGACGCTCGTTGCCGGAGAGGCGGAGTTGTGGGCTTGTGGCAAGCGCCAGGGCAATCGCGTTTTCACATCTTCATCATCATGATGAGTGATGAGTCTCATCATTCAACACCATGCCACGCACACTCACACGAAACGCGCATTCTTTCCCATGCACTTTCTTTTATGAACTCCGCAACTACCATGGTAGGCTTGGAAATGAGAGTGCCAATACTGCCGCCTCCGCCTCCGTCGCCGCCGCCTCCACCCTGCTGGATTTTCAAGCCCGACGCAAATCTCGAGGGCAGTTGGAATACTGCCGGTGAAAAGATGTGCAAGTGGAGATTTGGCGTGCTCTCCGAGGCGATGGCTGCGTGTGAAACGGAGCCGAACTGTGATGGTGTGACAAGAGACGGTGGCGTTAACTGTCCGATCGAGGGCGCGGATATGATCCGCGACAACTGGTCGAGCGAGTTCTTGCCAACGTTTAGGTTCAGGTACCACTGCCGCTCCGCTCCGGCAAAAAGGTGGTCGGGCATGCATTCGTGGGTGCGAACCAAGGGACCGTGCGTCGAGACGCCCCTGGAGGACGTCACAACTCATCGGAACCGATCATATTGGCAAGAAGTTGTGCAAAAAGTGCCGCCGCGGTGCCCGGTTCAGACTGCGATGCGTGCCGCGACGGCTACGCCACGTCGGACCACCGAGGTCGCCGCCCGCAGACGACGGTTAGCCCGCCTCGAGAGGCGCTCTGCCCTCGAGACCCGGGCTCTCGACGACGAAGAAGTACGCCAGAAGCGCTGCCCAAGCGAGACCGAAATGGCCCGGGTGGCCGAACAACTGCGCCCTCCCTCGTGCCCTGCCGTGCTGCCCCTGATCGCCGAGCTCGCGCTGCTGCCGCCGCGCGGCCTGGACGAGGTCTGCCGAAGTGACTGCACGATCGAGCACGCGGTTGACGAGTTCAGGGACGGCTGGGGCGCGCAGCAATACCGGCGCGGGAGCCTCTTCTTAGCTGCCGCGCAGCTCGGATGCACTTACCTGCACGCAGCTATCAGCACGATGGACCCTATCTCGCGGCGTCACGGCGTCAAGGAACGAGAGGGTGAGAACTTCTTTGGGCTTCGTGACTACTGCCGCCGGTCGGGGCGACCGCCGAGGGCCCGTATTGGTTGCGAGGAGGAGTGGTCAGAGCCCCTCGGGCCGAATTTGGTGGATGAGGTCCCGGCTCGCGAGTCGCACGCCCTCGCCGCGCTGTGCAATGCCACCGCTGGCCAGCTCATTGACGAATGGCGACGGCGCGTCTCTGGCCTGTCGATTTCGTGCGTCTGGGCGCTGCGGACGCCGCCAGTGAGTCGTTGCGCGTGGCTGCGTGCCATCGCCAAGTTGCGCCACCAATACCAGACGGCGCAGGGCGGTTCGCTGCCGGCACTCCCTTGGTATGATACGAACAGCGACAGCCACGGCGACGGAGGCAACAGCACGAGTGGCGACGACGGTGGCAGCGGCACGACGGTGGCAGCGGCGGCACGACGGTTGCAGCGGCCATCGTCGCCGGCGCCGGCGCCGCTGCTGAGTCTCGACGTGGCGGTGCACATCCGGCGCGGCGACATCCGTGCCCTCGACCGCGGTCGGTACACGCGAACCGAGCGATGGAGTAGCCTCGTGAGGTTCTTGGGGCCTCTCCTCGCCGAAGTCCGCGCCAGGTGGATGGACATGCGACGGCCAGGGCAGCCGGCCCTGCGATCGGTGCTGCATGTCATGTCCTCATCCGACTACGACAAGCCCATGGAGGACCAGCTGCCTCTCGAGCCATGGAGAGTGCTGCTCGAGCCGCTCAACGTGACGCTTCGCGCGCACGTCGATGCGGACACTCTCAGCACGATGAGGCACCTCATCGGCGCCGACGTTCTGTTCAAATCTGCCTCGAGCTTCTCGGACACGGCGTCGCTCTACTCGGTCGGGCTCAAGCTGGCCGCTTACCGGTCGCGCGACGCGCCACGCCAGTTGTTCGAGCTCCACCCGACCCTTCCACAGATGCGCGAGGGCGGCGCGGCGCGCGAGGAGTTTGTGTGTACGCTGCTGGCGCATCTGGCGTGGAAGGCAAGGGTCGCACGTGTCGAAGTGTGAGATGTATGCTAGGCGGAAGTGATCCCTGCCAGTTTTTCGACTTCCATTTTTGGAGAATTTTTTCAGGTGCAATTACATCCCTCATCAAGGGGTGCATCCCGGCAGCGGCCTCGGCCTCGGCCGCCGCCGCGGTGTCCTGTTGTAACAGCTCAGTCTTTTTCAGCCGTCAACCCCGCCCTTCAGCATGGCACGCGCTGCCGAGTCTGCCTACGACAAGTGGGCAAACGTGGCCTCCGTGGACGAAGCCCTCGCGCTCGTCGGCGGAAGCGGCCTCGCGCAGCAGCAGCTCCTAACCTTCGGCTTCGCGATGTGGGCAGCAAACGGGGCTAGCACGATGTCGATGGTGTACATCAATCCGAGCTTCAGCGACGATGCTCGCGAGGCGTCGCGCTCACTCTTCTTCATCGGCTGGATGCTCGGTCTGCTCCACTGGGGCCCGTATGCGCGGCGCAATGGCTGGAAGGCGACGTTCCTCATTGCGCAGGTGCTCGGCTCAACGTTTGGTATCTGCGGCGCCCTCGCTCCCACCGGCCACGTATACATGGCCGCCCGTCTGGCCGGCGGCTTTGCCGAGGGCGCGCTGCCGACCACGTGCTTCTCTTATGTCAACGAGTTCCTGCCGACCTCACAGCGTGCCCGGGGCGGCGCCATGGTGCAGCTCGGCTTCTCGGTCGGCTCAGTGCTCCTATCGGTGCTCGCGTACATAGTACACTCGTGGCGCGTACTGAGCGCGATGTGCGCGCTCGCTGGACTCCCAATCGCCATCGCCGCCGCCGCACACTTGCCTGAGTCTCCCCGCTGGCTGCATGAAGCTGGCCACTCGTCGCGCTTGCTCTTCGATCTGAGGCGCCTCGCGGTGATCAATGGCGTGCCCGGCCCGCCTGATGGCTTCCGGATGCAGCAACGCCCCAAGGAGACGCCGGGCGGCAAGAAGGCGCTTGTGCTTGGCCTGGGCAAGGGGGGCAGCGTCGGCGGCGGCCTCTGTGGCGGCCTCTGTGCGAGCCGAGCACTGCTGCGCACTACCCTGTTACTATGCGTGCTCTGGATGGCTTCACTATTCGTCCTGTACGGCATCTCGTTCGACACGGGCCACATGTACGGCGAGGGGCTCGCGCAGAGCGTGATGATCGCCGGCCCGCTCATCCAATGGCCCTTGCTCCTTGCGACCACGCACCAGCTCGAGCGTGCCGGCCGGCTGCCGCCCACCCGATGGCTGTTTGGGTTGGCGAGCCTCAGCTGCCTTGGGCTCGCGCTGACCGCCTCGCACCCGCCCGCCGTGATGAGCGAGGAAGTTTCGTCACTCGCCCGTTGGTCAGAGGCGTCCGCGCAGGCAGAGGCAGAAGCCGCGCGCTTTGACCGTCTCTGGCGTCTCGCGCGTCGGTTCGGCATGCCGCAGGAGGAACAGGCTGAGGCCCAGCATGCAGCCGAGAGTGCTGCGGAGCAGGCGACGCAGGTGGCGGCGGCAGCGGCGGCGGCCTCGCAGCAGCTCAGCCGTGACGAGCAAAGCTGGCTCTTTTGGCTCAGCACAGTCGTGAGTGTCATTGCTTCGGCAGTGGGTCGCGCCTCTGCCGCAGTCGCCATGAATGCGGTGTACATCCTCTCCGCTGAGCTCTGGCCGACACAGATACGCTCCGTGGGGATGTGTGCGGGCTCGATGGCCTCGCGCATGGGCGGCGCGCTCTCGCCCGCTATACTCTGGGCCTCGCGTGGCGGGCCGCCCGCGACGCCCTACCTCATCTTCAGCCTCGTGGCTCTGGTAGGGGCATTCACGACTTGTGCTCTGCCAGAGAGCCGAGGGTGCCGTACGCTCGAGACAGCAGCAGATCTACACGACCTGATCGACTCGCAGCACGCGGGGGCACGCACGGCGCGCGGCGGCGCGCCGCACTCGCTGCTGCAAACCTCGTGGGGCACGAACTCGCTCTTGACCGACGAGCATCTTGACGACGAGGATGAGGATGAGTGCCCCGGCAGTGAGGTGCCTCTGCTCGGCCGATCGCCGACAGTGGCCCGGGCGGCGCGGGCCGCTCGCCCCAGCCTTACAGGTGGTAAAGTCTGAGGCGCGCACGCGCTCGTAGGCCGGGCGCGACCGGCCGGCGCGCGCGCGCCGCGCGCACCGCACGACCCGCGCATTCGTGATTCGATAAACCTTATTTGGATTTTTGCGAACGATGATTTTGACGTATCCGGTTTGCCGTGTATCCTACGACTACATGTGTCAGGTGCAATGGCAGACCAGCGCAATTCGTAAAAAGCTGTCCATGTCGCTGTCCTGCCTACGGGGCGACGGCCGACGCCTACGGCATTGGCGGGCCGTGCGCGGTGTCTGACCGCGCCCGCGCCCGCGCACCACACCACGACACACCGCCATACAATTATGCTGTGCCGTGACCAGTGTGTGGCTGAAAGTTCCGCGCGCTCTGAACGCCAGCCACTTTGGTCTGCTTCGGCATGCCATACGGCCACATGGTCCATTTGGGCTGGGCACCTTGCAGTGCATGGACTCGTTAGACATGTGCAGCATGCAGACCGACAGGATGTATGCAGCTCTCACGGACGCGATCGGACTGGTGAGGTGGCTTGGGGCTCGTGCCCGCCCAGGACTCATGCTGCCGCCTATTTCTCCCCACGGAGTGCCCGCATCTTGGCTCCGAACTTGATCGCGTTCATCGCACCTCCGAGGGACAGCAGGTACTCAGCGTTGTCTCGGCGCCCCATGGCCTCGGCGATATCGGCAGGCGTCTCCTTGGAAAGCCTGCGCCCATTCTTCTCGTGCGCGGTGACCGAAGCGCCAGCCTCCTTGAGCATCTGCACGATCGCCTTCGGCGAGCGCATGGCCGCCACATGCATGGCCGTCTGTCCCTGGAAGTTCATCTCCTCGAGCTTTCCTGTGTACCCGCCTGTAGCAAGCAGCTCCGCCATCATCGTGGGCCACCCAACCCAAGCCGCCCGGTGAAGCAGTGTATTGCCCGTTGCCTTCTGCTTGGCGTGCAGTCTTACCTCCTTGCCCTCGCCCTTCTGATCCAGCAGCTTCTTCATGATAGGCAACGCGTCGTCACCCAACTCGATGGCCCGGACGATGGGCCGCGACCCAGCATTGTCCTCGTAGTCACAGTAAGCTCCACGCTCGAGGAGGAACTCGACCATCTTGAGGTTTTTGGTGTCGACGGCGAACCAGAGTGCCGTCTGCCCGGTGTCATCAGCGACATTGGGTGTTTTGATCTCATCAAGCAAGGTGGAGACGGGACCAGTGTCGCCCTCCTTGACGGCGGCGATGAAGTGCATGAGTTTTTTATCGAAAGCAGCCTGCTCATCACTGACCACCACGCCGCCCTTGGTCACGCGAAAACCATCTTCGCCACCGCAGGTCCTGCAAGTGGTCTCATCAGCCATGTTACTCGCTGGGCCGGCAACAGAGCCACAAATGAAAACCCGTTCCCGAATTTGATTACTTTTGACGAATCCCTGACGTGGAAGTCATGTAGAAGTCATGGAAAGTTCCACGCGCTCTTCGGTCGAGGCAACTTTGCCCCCCTCTTTCTCTCCCCAACCGTAGGTGATCAAGACGTCGCAAGACAAAAACGTCGCCGCGAGCGGAGACGAGTAGTACACGGCCGTAGACGAGTACACGTCGCCCCACTCTCATGACAGCCGTTGACAGCCGTGGTGTGACGGTATTAGCGTAGTGACGATCGTGGGGCCGTAGGTAACCATCGCCCCCCGAACGCGCTGTTGGACGAAGCTCAGGCCTGAGGTTGTTCAGGGGTTCTCGCAGCTCTCCGCTCGAATCTCAATCGAATCTCAAATATCCCGGGGGTCGAAGAAAGCGTCCGAATGCATCGAGGGCAGCGCACTGTCGATCGACCACACGGGCGGAGCGGGGATGCGCTTCTGCCAGAAGGACGTTTGGCTCTTGGGTTTTCCACCGCCGCCCACGCAGGCCACAAGCTCTGAAGCGCTGTCCTCATTGATGACGATCGTGGCGAATCCGAGCTCTCTCGCTTGGGTGCATACTTGCGCATGTACCGCACGCATCAGCGGCTTCCATTGGGGGCCGGAGACGCACGGCGCAAAGGCGCGCGCGCGGAAGCCTTTGCGCGAGTTCCACCAATGCCAGAAGCTGACTACCCTGACGCCGATAAGAACGCTCCCCGCCACGATCGCCGACTGCACCAGCGGGCCCGGCGCCGCCCGCAGCAGCGCGCTGGCCACGCCAGCCGCCCCGGCGGCCGCGAGCAAGCTCGGGAGGGGCGAGAGACGTGCCCACCACGCCATGGGCAGGATGAGGTTGATGGGTGTGAATGTGGTGATCTTCGAGCCATCCCAAAGGGAGAGTGCCGCAAGGCTGCCTGCTCCATCCTCGGCTACCCACGTACCGAGGTAGCTCTCGGAGGCGAAGAGCCGTTCAAACTCGGCAGCCGTCAGCCCGAGGTCGCGGCGCGCAAAGTGCTCGGTGGCCAACGCGAGCGCCTTCCCGCGCTCCATCTTGAGGACGCCGCCTCCCTTGGACGCAGCTTCGAGTGCTGCCGCGTCCTTCCGTGGCTGCGAGATCAGAACCTTGAAGAGGAGCGACCGGGACGAGGCCTGAGTCCAGCCTTGCGACGCGTAGAGCGAGCGCGCCTTCTTGTTGCTGTTGTTCACGCTCAAGTAGAGGTAGCAGACGCCGATGCTGATGGCGCGCTTCTCGACCTCGCTCGTGAGTGCCTTGCCTATTCCCTGCCGCTGGTAGGGCTCCGCCACGCGAAGGTCGAAGACGAAGCCGCAGCGCTCCACAGCGCCATGCACGAAGGCGTTCTTGATGGCCATGACCACCACGGCCGCCACGGCACTGTTCGCTCGCTCGTCGACAACGACGAGCAAAAGATGCTGCACGAATTGCCGTGGCTTCGTGTCGAAGCTATTCTTGTGCTGAATGGCAGCCTTGATGAGGCCGCCGAAACCTTGGAACTGCGAAGCTGTCACCTCGAGCTGTCGGCAACCTGCATCGTCCTTCGGCTCGTAATCGCGGAGTACGAGTCCCTCGGGGAGCCCGCAAGAGGTGACGACCGACATCGCCCCCGGATTGCTCCGACGACTCCGGGCCGACGAGTTCTCCGACGTGCTCCGACGCGCAACGTCTCGTTCCCAAAGCTTGTTGGACGAAGCGCCAAAAAATTCGCACGCGCGTAATGGGTTTTACATCTCATGTAATTGAGTTATGTTTCGACACACAAGTCTCCGTTCACAGCCGTCGCCGACAAAGAATACTGGCAACTCGCCGCCCGCCCAGCCCTCGGTCTTTGCCTCCTCGTGATGCTGAAGAAGCCCTCAACGACGCCTGCAGGCCGTCCTGACAGGGGCGCGGCGCGCAAGGCGCTCACTGAGGAGCAAAAGTCGGAGCTGAAAGAAGCCTTCGACCTCTTTGACACCGAACGGACTGGCCAGATTGACTATCATGAATTGAAGGTCGCGATGCGCTCGCTTGGGTTCGAGGTGAAAAAGGCCGAAGTGCTAAAAATCATGGAAGAGCACGACGTGGCCCAACGAGGTGCATGCACGCGCCATCGATCGATTTGCTGCCGTCTATTTCTCCAGCCACCGCGCTTACAGGCCATACTCGGCTCATGGAAGCCAGTTGCTCACGCACTGAATCGTCATCCCACTCCTCGCAGGTACCATCGGCTACGACGAGTTTCTCGAGATCATGGCCCAGAGGATCGCTGCGCGCTCGCCCGAGGAGGAGCTCGCCAAAGCCTTTCAGCTCTTCGACGAGGATTCGAGCGGCAGGATATCACTGCGCAACATGCGCAGGATCGCCAAGGAGCTCGGAGAGAACCTGACCGACGACGAGCTGCAGGCGATGATCGACGAGTTCGACACCGACGGCGACGGCGAGATCTCCGCGCAGGAGTTTGCAAACATCATGAAGTCGACGAGCTTGTACGAGTGACCAGTGAGCAAGCCCAAGAGCCCAACCAAAGCCCAACAGCGGCGCCCGACGCGGCGCAGCAAGTCACGGTGTGGGATCTCAGCCTGGCGCCGATAAGGCGCCGATGGGCGATGGCGCGCGTTCTGAGCTGCGTTCGCGCAATCCTGACGCTCCACGTCCAACATTAGAGATGCGGCCCCCGTGCATGGCCATGGGTGTCCGGAGAGATGCGCGTTGTGTTGAATCATCTCAGCAGCAGCGATACTAATCGAATACAACAGATTACCACAACAGGGGTCACACCTCAAGCGCGCGAATTCACACCATTTCACACCTGCAGCGCGCGAACTCCGCTCCTGCGCCGCCCTGAAGCGCGCGCGGCTATAGCGGATGGCATCCACTCCAATCGTCGGCCGCACATTCGAGCTCTGCCGTCCCCAAACAGGTGGAGTGACGACGGTCGCCACTCTGCAGGTCCCACACCAGCTGGCCGAGCGCCTGCTTGCGGATCCATCACTCCCAATCAGCCTGACAATTTGTGTCGGTCAAGCAAACTGCGGCACCCTCCAAGTTGGTGACGAGGAGGTGAGCTTTCAGAGTGCATACGAGCGCCATCGAGAGCTCTTCCAGCAAGACGAGCCGAACGATGCCTTCAGACTAATCGGCGCCGTGCACGAGCGGCTCTCTGTGGGTCAGAATTCCAACACGGCTGCAGCAGCGCAGGCCCAGCTCGAACGGTCGTCGACGACGGCGCGAGAGGCGAGCGATGAACGCAAGGCCATCCCGCTCACAGATAATCACATTGCCGCCCGTTGCGTACCAGGCGCGAAGGGCCTCTCGAAGACGCCGGGGACCGCATCCGGCGCCCATGCGCGCCATCGACCCTCCTCCTCGGCGCCAGCACCCATCATTCCACGAGCAGCCAGGGCTCGGCCGAAGGAAGAAGAAGCTGCGGCTCGCCGGGAGGCCAAGGCAGCGCCACCTCGTGATCCTTGCGGCAGCCACGGCGGGGCGCAGAGCGGACAAGTCAGCCTCAAGCGACGCGGCGCGGATCGTGATGACACCAACAATGAGGGTCGTAGGAGCGCCACCGGAGCAGCCGATGGCGGTGAGCGTGGTAAGATCGGGAAGCGACCCAGCGCGCCCGTCGAGTCGTCTGCCTGCTCTACCGCCCCGTCTGTCGCCTCGGGATCCGCCTCCGCTGGGGCCGCTGCGCGCAGACAGTTGAGCGTGCCCGCCGACTTGCGCATCAGCTCATCGGAGCAGCTCGACGAATGCAAGCGCGAATTCCGAGCGCGCTACAAGCTGTACTTGACCATCGACGAGGAGCTTGCTGCCAACACGGCCAAGTTCGAGCAGCTCGAGGCGCAGCATGCGCGCGCCAGCAGCGCTGAGGCACGCGCTCTCGCGGAGCATATCCAGCAGCTGTGGGCGCAGGGGCAGCCAAGCACCCTTCGGAAGGTCGAAGAGTATCGGCGACTGCACGTAGAGCTTTCACGGCTCAAGCAGGCCATTAACCAGTGGGTAGCCACGTGTATGGACGGCGTTGAAGCTGAGAGTTGAGGGAGGTCCGTCCAGTGTTGTGAAACTGGTGTGAATAGCGTTCCTCTTAGGCGGGAAGCGAAGGCGGAAGCAGCGGAACTGGGCGCCAGGCGCTTCAATGGCGTCAACCCCAATCGTCGGCCGCAAAGTCGAGGGCACGACCTTCGTCGTCCGCACCGCGCCATCCGCCCCTTCTCCTAGAGAATGGATCGCCTCGCAGCAGCAACGCGTTGCCGCTGAATCGCAAGGAGTCGCTCCAAAGAAAGCAACTGTCGAGATGACTCGCAAGGCTGCTGCGCCGCCTGCAGCAGAGCCGCCACTGCCGCCGCAGCCACCTCCAGCCGCGCGACCTTCGTCTCCACCTCCGCTCTCCGTGTTGGACGTTGCCGCGGTCCAGCCAACTCCTCCACAGCCGCCGATGGCACCGTTGAGAGCTATGCCGACTACGGTGTCCAAGGCAAGCCTCTCTGTGCTGGCCTCTCGCCTGCAGGGCGTGACGACCGACCGGCTCTTGGAGATCTCCTTCGGCACGGCCGTGGATGCACCCAAGGCGCCGCATGTGCCCGGCTTTTACGGAAAGCCTCTCCTCTCCGGTGGTCGGCGGTCCTACGAGATGGGGTCTGTGAAGGAGAGCGCCCGCGCCGTGCAGTGGAGCAGGCCTGTGGCCCCGGCCACGATGGACCCGCCAGCGTCGATGATCGAGCTGCCGCCGCCACCACCACTTCCGCCCGCTGCGGCCTCGCCGGTCAGCGGCATCGATCCCACGACCATGTTTACAGCCCTTGGCAGCCGGCGCGGCGCAACAGTCGCGCGCCCTCCTTCCATGCCGCCACCGCCGACGCACCGGCCGCGTCTGGGCGACGCGAGCTTTTCGTGCGGCGGCTGGATCCCCACGACCGCCGATGCCCAGGCGGGCAGCGGCGGCGTCGTCGTCATGTCGAGTGCGGCACTCACGGCGCGACTAGGTCACTCCCTGGCAGGTCACTCACTGGCAGGTCACACCCAGCAGGCTGCGATCTCCAACACGGCGCATACACACGACGGCGCACCGCTCATCAGCGCCAGCGCGAGCGGCGGCAACGTCCTCGGGTACCTCCGTGCCCTTAGCGCCAGCGGCGGCGGCGGCCCGTCCCGAGCCGTCGTAGCTGGGCGCATCGCGGCTGGCCTAGCGGACAAGACGAGCAGCCGCGAGCTGAGTGTCGGAGGTGTATCTCGAGCCTTCATTGACGAGACGAGCAGCCGCGAGCTGAGTGTCGGAGGTGTATCTCGAGGTGTATCTCGAGCCTTCATTGCCGCGTCGGCCGCCGCGGCCGCCTCGCTCGCAGGCTCCGAACACGTGGCGCCAACCTTCGAACCTTCGAAGCACGACCTGCTGCCGGCCAAGCCGGCCGCCGACGGCGCCTCGTCGCTGTGGGCTTCATTGGACGCTTCGATGCCCGATCGCGCCACGTTGAGCGCTCTCGAGGCGCCGAAGCACTCCAAGTCCGCCGGGGCGATGGCCGCTTCCGCGGCGGAGGACGACGCTGCGGCGGCGAGCGAGAGGGCTGCAGTCCACACGCCAGCCAACTGGCGACAGCCGCGTCGCGTGCCGATCCCGGCGGCCGCGGCCGTGGCGGCTGACGCGTGCCGAGAGGCGCATGGACCAGGCGCCAGTGCATCGGGCGCGAGCGGCAGGCTGGGAGGGCCACGGCGCGTGTGCGTGAGTGGCACAGGCACGCCAAGCGCCACTGGCGCGCGCGCAGGAGGCGCTGAACGGCTCGCTGTCTCGACCTCTTCGCCGGCCCTGCGCTCGCGCAGTGACATAATACCGCGCACCAACTCCGTCGCGGAGGCCACCGCCGCCACTCGCCTTGAGCGCAGCCTTGGCAGCGCAGGGGCCGCGGCGACGGTGCGCGCGGCGGCGGAGCAGAGAACGACCGCGCGAGCCAGTGCGTCGACGGAGAGGGAGGATGTCAACCCCACCTCGCCCCTCCGCCCTCGGCCCAAGGTCCCTGCGCGCGGATGGCCTCGCGCAGCTGAGCAGCCTATCCTCGACCTTCCTTCGCCTCCCCTGGCCGCCACCGCTCGCCCCGCGGCCGCTGGTCGCTCGAGCAGCGCTGCTGCTGGCACCGACGACGAGGGGCACTCACGTGGTGACGAGATGCAATCTCCGCCCATCTTCCGCGCAATTCGGAGTGCCGCGTCCCAGGCGGCCGCCGCCTCTCTGGCCCTCTCCTGCGGCGGCGCTTCCGAGGCTGTGGAGGCCGCCACCGCGCCCGAAGCCCCTGTTGTGCCGCCCAAGGCAGCCCATGGGTACTCGTGTGCCGCCGCCGCGGCCGCGTGTGCCGCCACCGCGGCCACGGTCGAGTCCACCGCCTACGATGTGCGACCACTGCCGCCGCCCCCACTCGCGGCGATCGCCCCCAGGCCACCGCCCATGCCACCCTCACAGCCGCCCCCCTCGGCAACCACCTCGGACTCCGAGGTGAGCTCTCCCTTCTCCTCCATCCCTCTCCACCGCTCGCGCCTCGCCTCCGCCGTTGCGCCCAGCGCCGGCGTCCTCGGCGCCGCCTGCCCCAGCAGCACCGCCGCTGGCGCGACCGGCACAAGCTCGACGGGTACAGCTGGGGGCTCCCCCCCCGACTGGGCACACCCGCCGTTGACGGCACGGGCCGCCGCCCCGCCACGCAAGCCACCCCTCGACCCCGCCGCCCGTGGCGTCGGCGCCGCTGGTACTGGTGGCGAGCGGGTTGGCGCGGTGGGTGGTGGCACCGTCGGCGGCGGCACCAAGCCAGCCGTGGCCGAGACTGCTCTGCCGCGCAAGCCCCCACTGGACCCAGCCGCACGACGGGCGCTCCCGCGCTCCGCCAGCGCCGGCGCGATCCCAATCAGCGTGCCGGCGACCAGTGCCAGCGGCTCGCGGTTGCAGTGGCCGAATCAGTCGTCGCAGCCGCATCTACCCGAAGGTCGGCAGCCACTCAAGGTCATCAGCGCCGAGCAGCGTGGCAAGGCGCAGGAGTACATGCAGCGTAAGCGCGAGCGCGAGGCACGGGAGGCACGGGAGGCCAAGGAGGCGGCGCTCGCGCGCGAGGCGGCCACACAGCGCCGGCTGCTCGAAGTCAAGATGATGGCGCAGCTGCGTCTCAAGCAGGCCTCGGCTGCCAAGCCCGCCGAGCCACCCAAGCCGCCGCCACCGGCACACGGCCGTGGAGCACAGCCGACGCGTCCCGAGCTGCCGCCCGCGCGGCGCACTGGCGGCGGTGTGGCTGCCTCCGCCGACGCCCGCGGCGGTGGTGGCGGCGGAGGCCGACCGCGTCGTCGTGGCCTTGGCGCTGAGATGGAGGCGGCCGCCGTCGAAAATCTGTTCCCCGAGAACGAGATGAGGTACGAGGAGGACGAGGACGAGGACGAGGATGAGGACGAGGAAGACGAGGCGGAGAGGGAGGCGGCGGCGGCCGAGGCGGCGGCAGCCTTGCAAGCCAAGGCACGTGCTGCAGCCGCGGTGCTTGCACGCTCGCTGCCGCCGCGTGAGGTGGCTGCATTCCAGCTCAGCTCCCAGCTCGAGAGCCTCCGACGTGCCATTCCGCAGGAGCCGGTGCCTGGGATCACGTCGCCATTCCTCGAAGCGATGAACCGGTTCCAGGAGTCGCTCGAGATTTTGAGCTCGGCGTCTGGGAGCGCCTCTGCCACGCCCTCCGTGCTTGCCGACAACGACGAGGCCGCCACCGACGAGGGCGCTGCGGTGAGGAGCGACGAGACGACGTCGAAGGCTGCAGCGACGTCGAAGGCGGCAGCGACGTCGAAGGCAGCGGCGGCCTCGACGGCGGCGGCGGCGGCGGCGACACGCGCGGCGGCTCGCGCGGCGGCGGCCCGCGCAGCGGCGGAGGAGGCCCTGTACGACGAGGTGACCGGCGCTTACGAGCCAGCGTCCGTCGAGGAAGCCATCTCCGGAGCATACAAGCCAGCGTCCGTCGACGAGTCTCTCGCTGATGAGGGCGCTCTCGACCGCGAGCTTCTCCGCGAGCTGCGCGCCCAGATGTGGGGTCGGTCGGCAGAGCCAGTGAGCCAGCGGGCGGGCGAGACAGCGACGGCGGCCAGCGCGAGTGGAGGAGTCCCTCGGCCGGACAGGTATCGGCAGGCCATGGAGCTGTTTGAGGACCTCTCGCCTGGTCGGCTGGGGCATGGGGCTGTCGATCCGCTCGAAGTGGCGGAGCTTCTCGCCGAGGGACATGCCTTCCTCTCGAGCCCCACCGCGCTTGGCGCGGCCTCCCCCCTTGAGGGAGGGCTGCTTTTGACGAAGCGCCACGCGTGGGAGGAGCACTCGAGGCTCCAGGGCGACGATCATGACGATGAGGGAGATGACGCTGACGACGCGGACGACGCGGACGACGCAGACGACGCTGACGACGCTGACGACGCCGATGACGCTGATGCCGCCGCCGCAGAGGCCGAGGCCGCGGCTGCCGCGGCTGCCGCTGCGCCCGTTGTGGAAGAGGATGCTCTCGAGGAGAGCGTGGCTCGATCGTTCGGCCCACGCTCGCCGCTACACTCCCCCAGCTGCCATGACTGGAAGCACGGCGCCCGCGACGGCGCTACCTGCGCCTCGCGCAGTTCCGACGGTCGCTCCTCCCGATACAGCCCGTCGGCGCACTCGGCCTCCTCCGGCAGCCTGGCCCTCACCGCCGCCTCGTGCTCACCACGCTCGCCACGCTCACCACGGCGCTCACCACGGCGCTCCGGTCGCTCGCCCTCCGCCTCGAACGCGCTCGCCACGGCGCTCGCGCACTCCCCCTCGGCTGGCTCGCTACCCGCGGGGCAGCGTGAGCTTACCCGCCTCAGCGGGCGCGGCGCCGACGCCTTGGCCGCCACTTCCACGGCACGCCGGCGCGAGCAAGGCCAAGCGCGCCAGGCTCTTGAGCGGCTTCATGTGGCTGCCGCCGCGGCGCGTCGTGCGGCACGCTCGCCGCACCCGCCGCCGCAGAGCTCTGGCATACCGAGCGCCATACCGAGCGCCAGCCCCCGCGCACCCAGCCCCCAAATGACTAGCCCGCCCAAGACGACGCACACCGCGAGCAAGGGGGGGGGTATCAAGGGGACCCCAGGCAAGGGGGCGATGTCGACAGGCTGCGGGGGGCACCAAGCAAGCGTCGCCAGTCCGCGGGCGGGGTCCGCGGCCGTGGGCGGCGACAAGAGTGGTGGCTCGGGCGGCCCGCCTGCCTCACCGCCTCCTCGCTCGCGCTCCTCGCCGGCTCTCGCCACCTCACCCAGATCGGAGAGTCGTCGTCAGTGGCTCGACGCGGCCGCCGCCCATGCCGCCGCGCACGCCGCGCCCACGACAGCGCCCTCGCATCTGGCAGCACGTCCGACGGGTGCGCCCACGACAGCGCCCTCGCATCTGGCAGCCGCGCCCACGACAGCGCCCTCGCATCTGGCAGCACGTCCGACGGGTGCGGCCGCGGCGCTGCGGCCGCACCTCTTCGCCAGCCGTTCGCAGCCCACGAACGTGAGAGCTGCGGCGGGGGGGGCGGCGATGGTGGAGGCGGAGGAGGCGATGGAGGAAGCAGCGGAGGCAGCGGACGCGGCGGACGCGGACGCGGACGAGCTCTTGAGCTGGCCGCCGCGCCACTCGAACCTCTCGATTGAGCTGCCAAGCAGCAAAGCCCTCCGCGACGACGACTATGCAATCCTCCACCATGAACTGATCGAAGCGGCGGAGTGTGAGGATGGGATGGAGATCGGCGAGGTTGGCGACGAGATTGATCTGGAGGAGCAGCTCGATGACGAGGTGGAGGCCAAGGCGGAGGCGGCGATTCGCGGCGCACTCGCGGCGGCGCAGGCTGAGGCGGCGGCGCAGGCACAGGCGCATGCACAGGCACAGGCGCAAGCGGAAGCTGAGGCGGCGCAGGCTGAGGCAGAGGCGGAGGCGGCAGCGACCGAGGCGGCTGCCGAGCAGGCGGCAGCGGCGGAGGAGGCGGCGGCGGAGGCGGAGGCAGCGGCGGCGGCTGAGGCGGCGGCCAAGGCGGAGGCAGCGGCCAAGGCGGAGGCGGAGGCGGCGGCGGAGGCGGCGGCCAAGGCGGAGGCAGCGGCCAAGGCGGAGGCAGCGGCGAAGGTGGAGGCAGCGGCCAAGGCGGAGGCAGCGGCCGAGGCGGAGGCAGCGGCCGAGGCGGAGGCAGCGGCCAAGGAGGAGGCAGCGGCCAAGGCGGAGGCAGCGGCCAAGGTGGAGGCAGCGGCCAAGGCGGAGGCAGCGGCCAAGGCGGAGGCAGCGGCCAAGGTGGAGGCAGCGGCCAAGGCGGAGGCAGCGGCCAAGGCGGAGGCAGCGGCCAAGGCGGAGGCAGCGGCCAAGGTGGAGGCAGCGGCCAAGGCGCAGGCAGCGGCCAAG
>Ga0210242_100731_pt1 | contig 28375 bp, 24 predicted proteins | sample ChrtobMeP5a_16mM_FD_155445 | JGI IMG/M metagenome (GOLD analysis project Ga0210242, IMG submission 155445) | Chrysochromulina tobin associated microbial communities from unialgal haptophyte culture, Seattle, Washington, United States - P5a_16mM | ecosystem: Host-associated > Algae > Haptophytes >... | reverse complement strand
GACAGACGCACACGCAAAAAAATGGGTCCGCCGGCCAAAACCTATCGGGTCGCGCGCGCGCTATTTTCACGCGGGCGGTTAATCTCAGAGGCTTCCCTCCCGGTGTTCCAACGGGGGTGGGGAAGAACTTCACAGCTGGGGGGGCGTGCGTGAGTGTGTTGAACACACCCCGACCTCACAACCCCGAACCTCGCACAGCTGTGTGGCTGTGGGAACTGGGAATAAGTTCCTGCTCGGCTTCAGGGTTCAGGCCGTCAGGGTCTTTTTCGGGTCATTTCCGAATTTCGCGATCGCACCGTATCCGGTATCAGGTATTTGACTGAGTACCTCCGCTCGATAGGTGCCGAACGTTGGGAAGTTGCTAATACAACCGTCCGCACCCAGCACTGAGACTCAGAACTGAGACTCAGAACTGAGACTCCGCTCAGAAATGACGATTCCGGAAATGATTCGCCTCGCCTCCTCCATGCTTACAAGTAGGCTCTTGAGCGGCATCCGGTGCGTCACAACGAGATCCCTAGCAGCCTCCTCGGAGAGCCGCGCCAACGCGCCCACGCTCCCAGCCCCAGCGGCGCGAAGCTTCTCTGCTCGCGCGCGGCCGATCCCCTTCAGGACGCTCACATCGTCTTCAGCGTTGGCGAGCACGCGGGCTGCTCGCGACCCGACCCGCTCAGTAGGTGCTGCTGGCTCAGTAGGTGGTGGGAGTGGAGCGGTGTCAGGGGCTTCGCTGCCGGTGACCTCCTCGGCCATCGGCACTCGGGCATTCCCAGCCATTCTTGCTCTCTTCTTCGCTCCACTCTTGCCCCTCTCCCGATCGGGCATCTCCGTAGGTCTCGCCACCCCTCGACCGTTACTTCGGAGAGCCAGCCCGCGGTCAGCGGCCATTCGCTCGACCATGGCATCCAGGGCGACCGCCATGGTACCGCGCTTTGCCAGCCGCTCCGCCTCGCGCTCGCGCATAAACTTTTCGTTCACCTTCTTCCACTTGTCCTGGCGCCGCGACCTCAAGTCAGCAACGGAGGCCTCGGCCACCGCCACCGCCGCTTCTCGTGCCGTCTCCTCCGCTGCGCGTCGCACCTGCTCCGCTTGGCGTCGTGCGTCCTCTGAAGCCGCATCTCGATACCATTCCTCGAGGCACGCGTGGCGCAGGCAGGCTTCGACACCCGCTGGCTCAATCCGTACCACGTGGCAGCGCTCCGGCGATGCGGGTAGCCCTTTGCTGCTCCGTAGCTGCAGTGCCGCCAGCGCGCTGCCTGCTGCCGCGGCCGCCTCGTCGTCGGCCTCCCCGGGGCACCTAAAGACCGTCAGGAGCCTCGCATGCGCCGCCGTCATCTCCGCAGCTGCCAAGAGGCGGGTCGCGCCCACGACGGCGCGTTGGCCCTCGGCATCGAGGCCCCCGCTCATAGCGCCGAGCTCTCGCGCCACTCCTTCGGCCATGCCCTCCCAGGCGGTCACGGTGGCAACGGTTGCAGCGGTAGCAGCATGGACGTAACTGTCGTAGACGTCGCTGCCGCCTCGCCGGCGCCGAGCGGTGGCAGCGGTGGCAGCAGTGACAGCAGCGGTGGCAGCGCTCTCTGCCCAAGCTTCCCGCCACAAGTCCCACGATGGCCAGTAGGAACCCTCGTCTTGCTCCTCGGGCTCCGAACCCTTTCCACCCTCGTCGCGCGGCGCTCGGCTCTCCTCATCCGCCGACGGTTGCGAAAGGACCTCTGGGCTCAGCAGCCACACGTCGAGCGGCGCAGCCACGACCGAACGTGTCGGCCCCGCCTCGAGTTGTCGAGGCAGCAGCTCCGACTCGATGAGCGTCCGAACAAAACGAGCGAGTGCGACGGGGGGCAGGAAGGGCCCGCCAGGTAATGCGAGGAGCAAGCTCGAAGCCTCATCACCGCGATCGCCATCGCTCGCTTGCCAGCAGACTCGCGCGAACCTACGTAGCTCGGAGGGCGATGAGAGCAGCTGGCTTAAGGCGCTTGCTAGCTGCTCAGCGCCCGCATGTGCACCCGCGGCCGAAGCGGCAGCACACACGAGCGCACCTTCGAGATCCAAAGCTGGCGGGATGCAAGCATCGTCCAAGGCTTGTGCGAGGCAGCGGCTTGCGAGCTCCCACTGTGAGGACCGCGCCATTGCGCGTAGAGCAATGGCTGCTGCCTGCGCATCCGCCATGCCGGCAGCTGCTGCCTCCTCATATAGGAGTGCAGCCCACTCACCACGCTCGTCATCAGCAGCGGCGGCAGCGGTCGCGCTCAATGCGGCGCGGAAGCACACTGCGTCAGGGGCGATGCCGGAAGCAGCCAGCTCATCGAGAATGGCGGCTGCGGCTTCTCCGCTGCTGCACTGTACCAAACGAAGCTTGCACATCAGGAGCTCCCGCGTGCATCGTAAGCCATCGAGCGTATCTTTCGAAGTTTTGAGGGCAGCAACCAGGTCACCTTTTTCTGGCTCAGCTTTCGCATCACTCAACGCAGTGAAAGCAGCGGCGACAGCAGCCTCGGCATCAGCCACGCTCGCCTCGATCGTGGCAAGCGTCGTCGGTCGAGACGCGAACATTGCAATTCGTCTGGACGGCGGCGACAAGAGGGTCAGCGATGGTCCCGATACAAACAGTGCCACGCTTCTGGACGGCAACGAGAAGAGCGCCAGCTGCAGGGCTGCAAGTAAGTGCTCCCGCATTCTCCGCGGGGAAGTGGCGCGCCGTCCGTTCCGTTTGAGTTCTCGGCCAGTCGCTCTCCCGCTATAGCCACGGAATCGTGAAATGGCGTGGTGCGCACGCGCGGCTCTCTCTCACCGCCCGGCACGAAATTCAAGCAAGTCCAAAAATAGACTTGACGTGACTTCTAATTCACTCTGCGGGGGTTCGCTGTTTGTGGCAGCAACTTTCATCGCCTTTCACTCTATTTCGGCTAAGCGTGATCATTCTCCGCCTGTGGGGTCGGGCTATAAATATGACGTACGTACGCATGGCGCATCGCTTCGGTCTGTGTGTGCATGTAACATTGAAGCATGATGATGTTGAGTTCATGACGGTCGTATGAGGTTCAGAATCGTATCACGGAATACACGGATCCTAACCCTTATATGCAGATCCGGATACGCTCGCAGGGGATCATAAATCCTTCGGTTTCGCGTACCTCTCGCCTGCTCTCGTCGGCGCCACGTCATGAACCAAATCTTTGAGCGCGGCGACCTGCTCGTGGCTGCACCCGTGCTTGACGCCCTCAAACACGCGCGCGTCGACGCCGACGCCCGCCTGCTCGAGGGCGGCTACGAAGACCTCGCCGCATTCGGGCAGCACCGTCGGATCTACGCTGCCATGACCGTACGTAAAGCGCGTCGCCACATTGCGGCTCGCGCGCAGTGCAGCCGTGAGCTCCACCGCCTTATCGCCAACGTACCCCGACCAGAGGGCGCAGCCGCCGAGCTTATGCGCGCATCGCGAGACGGCCCACGCAGCGACGCAAGCGCCCTGCGAGAAGCCGCCGACGACGATGCGCTCGGGCGCGATGCCGTCCGCGACCTGCGAGTCGATGATTGCTAGGATGCGCTCGACGGCGCGGTCAAGCTCGACCTTGTCGATCGGCTCGGAGCGCGTGATGGGCATCGCATGCATGTCGATCCACGCCGCGCGGGTGGACGACTGCATGATGCCGGTAGACTGCACCATGGCTCGGATAGCTGAGATCTCGCGAACCTCAGCTTGAGGCAGCACCCACTTGACGTGGCGCAGCCCGATGTGCTTCTGGAGCCACAAGAAGTTTTCCGGCCGGTCGCCCAGGCCGTGCAGCCAGATGACGGCGGCGGTGTGGTGCGAGCGCGTCTGCGGCACGCATTTGAAAAAGAGCATGCACCAGATCTTCTGGCGATATTCGACGGCGACGACGATCGCGATCAAGGCCACTAGCACGAGTGTGATTGGCACGCGTGCATGCGGCAGGATGAATGGCGGCTCTTTGATGAACGCATTCCGTGCCCAGCTCACCAGGTCCGCCTTGACATCTGTGGGGATGAACTCGACCAAAAGTGCAGCTGTGGCCGTCATGGCGAAGGCCTTGAAGACGGCCATCGGGTCGCGCTCGAAGATCTTGACGAAGGGCATTCGCGCGAATCAGTATGAACACAGTCATGCTTGCATGTGAACACTCAAGCACATACACATGTTTCTGCGTGGTACCTTCACGCCAACGTGGCGAAGGGATACACGTACGGTTTTGAACAATATTACTATGCCGGAGTACATGATCTAGTAATCGTGAGTTCGTGACAGAGCTCGACATGGCGACACGCCGACGACCGGGGCCTGTGTAGCTGTATTACCTTTTACGCTCTGTTACTGTAGAGGAGCGCGCATTCGCATTGCGCTGGCTCACTCAGCTTTTTAGCTGTTGCGTCAGACGACAGTGCACGCACACGTTCGGCGAGGCAGCAGGTACTGCGAGCCGATACGCCGCTCCCGCTTGGAACTGGCCAATGTAGCGAGCCGAGCGGCGATGCTTGTTGGAAGCATCGGCTCTAGTAGGACCCTAACACGACAGAACATTCTGAAACGCGTCAATGCCTGCGCCCGATTGTTCTCCACTTGTCAAGCAATTCAGTTGCCGTCGGTGCAGACACCCAGCCTGGTCGCGGCTTCGGCGGCGCAGCTTTCAAAGGTGCTTTGCGAGGCGCAGTGGTTCTCAACATGGTGTCGACCCAGTCGTGATTTTGTCCAGGGTTTCTGCTCCGATATCCTTCAGGGCATGGTGCCCTCCTGGATTTCGGCGGCGGTGGGCCATCGACAACCTCTCCCCGCGCGACGCCACCATTTGGAAACAACGGAAACGATTCCCCTGGTCCCTTTGCGGTCCCATATGCAGCGAGTTGCGTAGCGATGAGACCTTCTTCGTCTCCAGTCGGAGCCACGATGTTTTGTGGCAGAGTCACGCTCTCGAGAAGTTTCGCGTACTGGACCTTGGGAGGCTCGTGGACGCTCATGAGAAAAATCAGAGGGTCGGTCTCCTGCGCGCTGCGCTGCGGCTCCAAGACCTGCCGGTCTTCGGGCTTGATCACAGGAAAGTTGGAAGATGAACCATTTTGGCTGTGAAGTCAAGGAAAGTCAAGTCGAGTCAAGTCAACCAAGTCAAGTCAAGTCAATTCGTGACTTGACTTGGCTGTGAACTGGCTGTTAACGCATCGACATCCGAAACGCCAAACGGCCTATTGCGGAAACGGCGCGGTGCCGGTGGCCGGTGCGCGCGGTGCGCGCCGGCGCGCTGCGCCTGGCGGGCGGGCCCGCGGCTCGCGCGCCGTATCGAGCTCTATCAAGCGCTCTGGACACTACACACAGGTGCCGAATCCCGAAAGGCCGTTATGTCCTTATGAAAGGGTGGTGCTGTGCGTGGGTGCCGTCCTCAGTAACGAGTAAGAGTGTAAGACCTCGCCTCCACACGGTGTACACACTGAAGCAGGTCCCACAGCAGTCAGGCCCTTACTGCTTACAGCGAGGCGCAGCGCGACAAGCGAAGCACAAGACTGAAGACGATCCGGTCCGATCCGCGCGGTTCAGACACGGAGTTGACTCGTGCGGACTACGTGAGGACTATCGCGAAACACAGCCCCGCGAACTGTCGTCATGATGGAAGAGAAGAGAGTTTGCAGCGCGCTCGCGCTCGTTCGGCGCTCAATGAGAGAGCTCTTGCTCTTGCAACTAGCGCATCACATTCATCATGCTGTTGAGGCAGCCCCCGGCATTGCCATCAGGAATTCCGACATGACCTCTCGGCTGATGCTGTCGGACTTGCCAGGGAGACCTAAGACCTCGTCGATGTCGATGCTGAGACCAAAAACCCCGAAGAGCATCTGGGCCACGTTCGCCTTGGGGATCGAGTCTGGCGTGTCCTTGGGCGCCCCATTGCTGTTTACGCCCTCAACGAACTCGTTGGCAGCACGGAAAACATGGTCAGCATCATTCCGGCTACCCTTGCTGCGCACACCGGGGCACACCAAGCGAGGGGCGGCTCAGCAAAGCGTAAAGGTGCGCACGCCGCGTTGCTGTTTGAGAGCTGAGGCGCAGTGGCGAGTGAGGCCCTGCATACTTCTTGTTGTCAAGCCCCATCGTATACAGCTTCAAGAACTCGCGCAGCTGGATTTTACCGTCCTTTTCGCCCTCATCAACGCTGTCCTGCTCGCATCAGCCAGGGGGAGGGGGGTTGCGGCTGAGTAGGCGCATCGCGGCTGCTCGGCACGCGGAAGGTGAGCAAGGCATAAGGAAGCGTACAATGAGTTCTTGGAGCTCCTCGTCGGTCGGATTTTGGCCAAGGGAGTGGAGCATGATCCTAATTTCCTCGGCTTCAATAGAGCCGGACATATCGGAGTCGAGAGAAAAGAAGATCTCCCTCGCCTTCTTCAGCTCCTGCTCAGAGATCTGGCGCTGCGGCTTGTAGTCGGAGATGGTCCACTTTGCCTCGCTACTGTAGCGGCGACTTCCAGGCTGCGAGCCCAGCTTCGAGGTCTTCAGCCCAGCCTTGCCCGAGCTGCCAGCCCCCTTGCCCGAGCTGCTCTTGGGCGCCATGCTCGACGGCGACGGCGCGCAAAACTGTGCCCACGCCCACACGCAACGACGCCCCGGGCTCGGGAAAAGATGAGCGGCAGGGTACCGGTATCAACGCAACGCGCCCGCCCAGGAGGGCGCATCCCCGGCGAAGGCCAAAGAGTGAGAGTTTCAGCCAAGGTGCAAGGTGGGTGTTGGTGTAACTACCTTACCCGTGAGAAAAAATGGGACTTGACTTGAATTGTCTTCCTTTTCCCTGCCGCGAGAATGGCCGTGTCACTCGTGCTCGTCGGCGTATTGCTTGCTGTGTTCGGCCAGTTTCTTGGTGCCACTTCGATGCTACTGATGAAGCGTGCCTCTGTCATCGAAGCTGAGGTTCCCTTTTTCCGGCGAAGACTTTTTCAAGCGGCGTTCGTGCTCTTCGTTTTCAATACTGTCGTCCTGGATGCTGCTGTGTACGCACTGGCGCCGCTGACGATCGTCGCACCGATCACAGCGTTAGGAATCGTTTTCGTAAATATTGGAGTGGCCAACGGCATCTTCGTGGAGCGCGAAATCTTTGGCCCACGCATGCTGCTGGCGAACGCGCTCATCGTTGCCGGCCTCGTCGCTGCTTGTGGCTGCGGCCCGCATGTCAACACGACGCCCACGTTGCCCGAAATGTTTGCGTTGGCACGCGCGCCAGCCTTCCTCGCGTACGCGGCGGCGGGTCTTACCATCGCACTTTCATTCTGCTTGGCGCTTTGGACGGGATGCTTGCCGCCGCGGTCGCCGCTCAAGACCGTGTGGTGCGCTCTGGCTGCTGCTGTCTTCGGCTCGTTGTCTGTGCTGTGCTTTAAGGGAGTGGCCACGGTTGTGCGCCTGGCCTTCGAAGGTGATGACCAGCTACAAGAGCTCGGCACGTGGGTCCTCCTCCTCGGCGCTGCCGTGTGCGCGCCAGCCAATGTCACCCTCATGAACCTCACCTTCGAGATTAGTGACGCCAACTGTACGCGAGAGGCGATCGAATTTCCATCGATCTTTACCTGCTCTAACGTCTCCCGCGTCCGATACTTTGTTGCGCAGACGGCATGCCGCTCTATCAGGCGCTGCTCATTACCGCCACCATCGTGTCGGGAGGCCTCTTTTACGATGAATTCGGCATCTGGGGGCAAGAGGCACTGGCGCAGGGGCAGCCGGAGTTGGTTGTTGGCTTCATGCTCGGCGTCGTCACGCTTCTGGCGGGGATCGTGCTCGTTGCGTTGAGTCCAACACCACATAAGCACGTGGACTCCTCGAGGCCTCCAATGTTGTGAGATATGTGGCGGAGCGGTGACGGCGCGCGCTTCGCCCTCCGCGCCGCCCCCGCATCGCGCATGGGCCGGCTTGCGCTTGGGGCTTGGGCGAGTCGCTCAGTGAGTGAGTACGCGCCTGCGCCCTGGGCGGGAATAGTGTGTGAATCCAGAAAGAATTCCTGCCCTGTAGCCCCATTGGGTCAAACACTGTGACACAGTGTGCTGCAGCACCAGGGCCCAGCGGCATCGACACGGCACCACGGCACACGCTACAAGTAGTCACTACCGGCCCACAGCACATGCGATGAACCAAGTCCGCAGGTGTCATGGACAGTAAGACGCAATTTTCGCGTGCCAGCGCGTGGCAGTCGACGCGCGGAGACGACGAGTGTGCAGCGCATCCGCATGCAACCCTCGTCGACAGCCAAGACGGCTTCAATCAGTGTGCACCACTTCAGCCCTTCCGGAACTTGCCCCAGATCTGCGATGCAAGGCAGCATTCAGGCATACGCTCAATTCAAGGGCGAAGTGGTAATGGGGCGGGCGCGCGGGGTCCCTGTTCGGCGGGGCGGCACGCACGTGAAGCAGCACGACGAAGGCAATGAAGAGGAGGCTGAGGACAAGCACCGTCGTCGGGCCACTGCAAAAGGAACGCACACGAGCGCGGCTGGTGAGCTAGCCGACAGACGTGCAGACGAACGAGCGTCCGCTCGCAGCCACGGCCGCCTTGAAAGAGCATTGGCCGATCGCAAAGGCACGCGCGGCCACAGCGGAGCAAGGGTGCTGCAGTGTGGAAGGCCGACGCGTACATTGCGAAGCCGGGCGACTCTTCCGTGTAGAAGCGCAGGACGCCGGCGCCGCCCGGACCGCCGCCGGCTGCCCTGCCGCTGCCAGCAGTAGAACGCCTGGCGACGGTGCCGCGCGCTGCAGGCTTCGCGCCCACGGGCCGCGATCCACTGGTGGGACGCTTTGCGAGCGTTCCAGAAGCGCCAGCTGGCTGACCCTCTCCCGCCTGCGCGGTCGCATGGGCGCGTGACAGGGATGTCGAGACGTGTCAGCAGAGCGAACGCACACGCGATCCGAGCGGAGCAGGCTGGCGCAGAGCGCTTGTCAGGCAGGACCGCGAGCTCAATCACCATCTACGGCTTGTGTGACGTGCTCCTGACGTGTTTGACCGACCGGAGATTTTCCATGAGTCCGCAGCCAAAAGCGGACTGAAGAAACTGAAAATTCAAAACCCGATCTTACCCCGAATACTACTGTACGTAATCCGGGACAGCAAGCTAGCAAAGTAAGCAAGGCAAGCCATGCCCCGGCTCCCCCCCCCCCGCTCTTAATGAGAGTCTTATCTCTTAACGCCCGCGCAGCAGCGCTCTCTCACTCATTCTCACTCACACCGCACTCTCTTCGTGGTGCAGTTTGCTCACGCCCGTGTGACGACCTCACAGCTCGTCACGGCAGGACCTGCCAGGCTGGCTCAATCAACAGCGATGTCTGGCGGTACGTCCAGGGTACGTCACCACTCTCATCGGCCTGCAGAAGCCGTGCCTCCGCTGACCAATGATCCATAATGCTCAGCTCCTGGGGAGCGGCAGGCGTAGGCAGGCGTGGCAGGCCAGTCGCCTCTTGGCGAGGCCCTTGATGCGCCGGCGCTGTCGAGCATCGAACTGTCTGGGTTTAGCTGTCGGTCGCGGCGCTGCCATTGTCAGTACTCACGTGGTAACCGACGTGGTAACTCACGTGGCGGTGGCTCACGATGCGCCCCGTCATTTCAACCATCTCGGAGTCGGTGGGTGGGTCGCGCAGATGCCCACCCACCCACCAGACACCCGTGGGTCGGTAGGTGGGTCTGTGGGTGGGTGGGTCTGTGGGTGGGTGGGCAGTAGGTGCGCGGCGCCGTCAGGTCCAGCTCACTTTGAGAAATCACCCGCCCATTCGTCACGCCTCGTGAGGTGGTTAGGTATGTCGAAGATGCTCCAGTGCTGAGAGGAGCGACGAGTGCTCGCATTTGGAAATGGGAGCCCATCAGCCTCGTGGATCAGGCTGCCCATGCTTACCCACGGAGAGGTGAGCAGGGAGAGGGACCGCATGTCGAGCCATGTCGTGGCATGGGTGGCCATCATTCGAGTCCGCCTCCTTCTCCTCCTCTGGATGGCTGGCTGGGCGGGGGGTGCGACCTCCCTGCAGCTCAGCCAAGCTCAGCGGGTGCTCCCTGACAGCCTGTGCCACCACATACAAGAAGCTGCCCGGTGCGACCGCCTGTGCTGATCGGTAGGCTATCCAGTGTCCACAGCTCCTGCACGCCAGGCGCCACTGCTTCTCGACGCCCTTGGGCCGCTGCACACGAGCCGGCTGCGCGGAGGGTATGCCATCGAGAAGCAGCGTGTCCAGCTTCGATTCGTCGATGACGTGCGCGCCGTCAGTGCCTCGGACCGGGAACTCGCCGAGCAGGGAGCCGTTCGTGCGAAGAGCTTTGGTTCCGCAGCTGACGCAAAAGTAGCTGCAGCTCGAGGCCGCATGCTGCGCACGTGCAGTCTTCTCGTCCGTTTCACGCTGACGTTTGCCCGCAACGCCTGCGTCCTTATCGTAGTCGATGGTCAGGCCGTTGTGCCCTTGGTATTGCATCATGCCCGCAGTCGAAGCTTTGATGCCATCAAAATCGACGAAGCACATGCCTTTCACCTGGCGCACGCCTATGTAGCCCTGGATGGCCGAGAAGAGGCCCTCAGCATGCACCGCACGCTCCTCCTTGGGCACATGCGGCTTGACATCGCGATAGGAGATGAACAACGTGCTGTTGGGCTTTGTGCGAGAAGAGCTCCTGTTATAATACGAGTCCACCTCGAGACGCTCCTGCTCAGCGGCGCTCAGGCGACCCGCCATAAACAAATAGGTTAGGATATCCATAGATGAAAAGGACGGCTTGCTTTGGCTGGCCAGTGAGCCGTTCGACTGATGTGTTGAGCATAGGTTTCAATGTGTTTCCTGACGCCTAGATTCACATTCACACGCTTGGGAAGGGAGGAGAAATGCTGCACTTCCCAATTAAGCCCGCCGTCGCCACCTCCGAAGAGCTGGGCAACGGGCTGACGACCGTAATCCGTACGACGTATGGCATGTTCGCCGCGGCGGCGCTCACGTCCGATTCGGTCGCCTTTCGCCGTGCGCGCGAGGCGGCCGTCGGCAAGAAGAAGGTGTCGAATGAAACAGAGGCCGCTGCCATGGAGGGTGCGCTCGTTATCTATTGCGCTATGCTCGATCGGCTGCAGGAGGCACTCGGCACTGAAGTGCGCGAACAGAAGGCCATGGCCTTTGCGTGGACTCCGTCCTGGGAGCCGAGTCAGCCCAAACCAGTGCGCCACTACGACGTGCTCGCAGAGCGCGCGCCGGTCCTGTTCAACTTGGCCGCCTGCTGGTCGATGCGCGGCGCGCTGCCGCCGCGCTCAGACTCGGATGCGATCAAGGCTGCCGCACGCCACTTCCAGCTCGCGGCGGGCGCGCTCAAGGCGGTGCAGGACCTCAGCCCCGAGTCGGGCCTCGAGCCCACGTGCGCGCCCGAGCTTACCGACGGAGCGCTGAGCGCGCTGCGCGCGCTCATGGTCGCACAGGCGCAGGCGTGCTTCTGCGATAAGGCCGCGAGCGACAGCATGGGCGCGGGCACGCAGGCGATGCTCGCGCTCGGCGCCAAGCAGCTCTACGCGCTGGCCGCCGAAGCGTTCGCATCGCTACAGAGCAGCAAGCCGCACGCGAAGCTGCATGCGTGGGGCGCGGCGGTGTGCGTGGGGCGCAAGCAGTGGTACGAGGCCGAGGCGCGCTGGCAGCAGGCCACCGATGCGGCGAGTGCCAACAAGTACGGCGAGCAGCAGGCGCAACTGCAACTCGGCTTGACGGCCGCGAACGCGGCGCTGGCGACCCTGGGCTCTGCGCAACTCGAGTCGCCGAGTGCGCTCTCGAAGCTGAGCGCACTCGCGTCGAAGACGGCCGCGACGCTCGCGGGTGTCACGAAGGACAATCAGCTCGTGTACAACGAGCGCGTGCCCGACGCGGCGGAGTTGCCCGAGGTCGCGCCGAAGGTGCTCGCCAAGGCGCTTCCCGTCGACACGCTCGTGAGCGCGGCATTGGACGCACCCTTCCCTGCGAGTATCTTGCGCCCCGGCGAAGAGGGGAGCGGCGAGCTCGTGCGCTCGTGGCTCGCGCGACTCGGCACCGAGTTCGTCATGATTCCCCTTCATGAGCGCGGCTCCGAGGCAGGCGGAATGGCCGCCTTGGCCGATGCCTCCGCGCCTGGCGGCAGCGGCGAGGCTGGAGGCGCAGCTTCCAAGGAGACGTCGAGTGGCAGCAAGGCCGAGGGCAGCGCCGAGAGCAGCAGCTTATCGAGATTCTTCGGCAAGAGCTCGAGCAGTGGCAGCGGCCTTCACAGCAGCGGCAGCGGCCTCGGCGGCGGCGCGGACGACGGACATCTCGGCACCAAACGAGACGCCGACGCCAAAAAGGAAAGCAAGCCGAGCCTGAGCGAAATGCTGAAGGCGGCCGTTGGAAAAGACAAGCCAGGCAGCGGCATCTCTGTCAAGGTCAAGGGCAGCAAAGCCAAGGGCGCCGCTGCCGCAGCCGCACTACAAGGGTCGGATCTGGACGATGAGACGGCGCTGCAGCGGGCACTAGAGGAGTCTTTGAAGGAGAGCGGGAAGGAGCTCTACCGCACCGTGCCCGCGCCTTCGCCCCGCTCGCCCTCGGCCCCCATGCCGCCCCCGCCGCCCTCGGCACCGCCTGTGGCACGCCCGCCCTCACGCGATCTGCTCTCACGCAACTTGGCCGCGAGTGCACCGCCGACGCTGCCGCCGCCGCCCTCGTTTGAGGAGGCGGCGATGATGCCAAGCGCCGCGACCGTTGAGGCGCTCGTGGCAAAGCTGATGGCCATGGGCTTTTCACGCGACAGATGCCTCTCCGCGTTGCGTGATGCCAAGTTTGACGTCAACGCCGCGGGCGAGGCGTTGCTCTCATGAGCGGCGCGACGAATCGCTCGGCTCGCTCGTCCGAAAATGCGGGCGAATCCCTCGGCGGCGCGCGGAGCCCGCGGCCATCGGAATCGTGCGGTCTAACCGGGTGATCTTCGCCGTCGCGCGCGCGGGCCGGCCCGGCCGCCGGCAGCCCGGCACGCGGGCCGGCGGCCGGGCCCGGGGGCGCGCGGGCGCCTCCGCAGACGATTTGAATATCGAATATGGTGTACCCGTCGTCGGCGGGCTGCATAATATTTCAATTTAGTTAGGCTCGCCGTATTTCAGTCCCGAGTCCCATCGAATTGGGGGGGTGGGGTAAGTTGCACTCACATGTCACATGATACCTGAACGTAGAGCCGCGTGCGATCTACACGGGGACTCGCACGCAGTAAGACGGGCGCGGCCCGGCTATGTCCTGTGGGAAAACATCTACACGCGGACGATGAAAAGCCTCGCCTCGTTTACGAGCGGGGCTTCTCCTTCTTCTCGCGGTAGAGCGCAAGCAGCGCGACGCCAGACACCTTGACGACCTTGAAACGCACACCCGGAATGTCACCCACGGCGTGGCCCTTACGGCCGAACCCAGCGATCAACACCTCGTCGTTCTCATCGATGAAGTTCAAGCAACCATCGTTCGGCACGAAAGCGGCAATCTTCTTGCCGTTCTTGATCAGCTGGGCACGCACGCACTTGCGAATGGCAGAGTTGGGCTGCTTCGCCTCAATACCACTGCCACACAGACGGAGGTGGGGCGAGAGCACGCGTCAGCCTCGGGTTGGGACGTGCTCGCGTCGATGTGACGCTGACGCGGCGCGGATCGCCGTGCGTAGGATTCGCTCCAGCTGCCGCCTTCGATTCAGAGGCGACCAAGGAAGCGACCTTCCTCGCCCCGGCCCCACAGTACTACCCAACCCTCGTCGCAGCGCATGGTGTAGGGTGCAGCTGCGTACATCTTCTCGAGCACAATGCCCTTGCAGTGAGACGAGCCACCGAAAGGGTTGCACTTGAACTGCGTGCCAAGGTGACGCTTCTTCCAACCCTTCTGCGCCCAGCGGTTCATCTTGCGCACTGTCCGCAGCTTGCGGCCGCAGTTGATGCCACGAGGCTTTCCTGTACCCATGGTTCACTGCGGATCACGAAATCGGAAGCGGCGAGCGTCAGGCGGCGAACAAGCGGCTGAGGGACGCGATCAGGCATGGCCAGACGACCCGGCTGGCCTGCAGCGGCACGGGAAGAGGGGCAGGACGCGGCAGGAAGCATTACACGCGAGGGACGAGGACAGAGAGGAGACGAGGTTGTGGGGAAACAATCAGCTTTCTCATTTTGATGAGAAAATGTAAAATGGAATGTTGAAGACGAAGAGGCGACCGGCGTGGTCGTGAGCCCGTGACTTGCATCGAACTTGTCGCGCACGTGATGGTTGATTTTTGCCATGAAGCGCTCTCTCGAGGCCGTGTCCTCTGCTTCGGCCTCAGTTCCACCTGCACCCGAGGCTTCATCAGTACCTCCCGACGACCTGTCCGATTTGCCTGCTTCGTGGGCGTGCGTGTGCCTTGGCGTTTCGGGAAGCGTCGCTGCCGTCAAGGCCCCAGAGCTCGCGCTTGCATTCCTGCGCCACGGCGTCAGTGTCGACCTCGTCGTCACGGAGGCGGCGCACTCGCTGCTGCTATCGTCCTATCGCGGCGAACAGCCGTGGGCAAGGCTTGAGGCAATTGCGGCGGCGACTGCCCTGCACGGAGGCGTTGACGCGAACGACCAAGGCTGCGGCGGCAACGGCGGTGGCTCGGGTGCCACGCCTGCGGCGGCAGCCACAGCATCGCCGCCGTCGCTCCGTATCTTCCGCGACGCCGACGAGTGGCGCACCTTTTCGATCGTCGGCCAAGACCCCGTCGTGCACATCGAACTCGCCAAGCGCAACCAACTGCTGCTGATCGCACCACTGTGCGCCAACACTCTCGCGGCCGCGGCGCTCGGCCTGTGCGGCAACCTGCTCGGCTCGGTACTGCGCGCGTGGTACTACGATCTGGACGCCGCCTTTGCGACGCCGCTCGCGGAGCGTTACGGCGCGCACGCCGTTGACAAGCCCGTGCTCGTGGCACCCGCCATGAACACCTTCATGTGGCACCAGCGCGTCACGGGCTCGCACCTGGCGGTACTCGAGGCGCGAGGCGTGCGTGTGGTGCCGCCAGTTGCCAAAAAGCTCGCGTGCGGCGACACGGGCGTCGGCGCGATGGCCGAGGTCCCGCAGGTGGTCCAGGCCGCCGTTGAGGCGCTCCGGAAGCACACGCAGGCGCAGGAGCAGGCCGTCCGCGAAGGTAGGCCGCCGTTTGTCCCGTGAGGTTACTGGCGCGCACGGGCGCACGGAGACACCGGCCGCGTTTTGAACTTTGTAAATTGAGTATCCCTCTTATACATGTAATTCACATGTATTGAATTGTCTCATGTCATGTTCAAGTCAAGTCTCGTTACATGTACACAACAAATTGTAGTATTGTGGGACGGACAAGATTATGGTTGCACTGGCTAACGGAGCACAATGTGGACAGGTACACGATAGAAGATGGACTTGACTTGACTTGGCTTGATTTGAGACTTGATTCACGCCACGCAGCCGAGACGTCCTGTGGCTCTGGCTTCTGGATCTTATTTTCACATGACGGACGCAGCGGCGAGGGCGGAGGCGGCAAAGACCGCTGGCAACGCGGCCTTCACTGCGAAGAATTACGACGAAGCTATCAAATTCTTCACAGAGGCCATCGAGGCCGATCCCACAAACCACGTCTTGTACTCCAACCGCTCGGGCGCCTACTGCGCCAAGGCAGACTTCAAGGCGGCGCTGTTGGACGCCAACGAGTGCATCAAACTGAACGAGCAGTTTGCCAAAGGGCACTCGCGGCGCGGCGCGGCCTACTTCGGGCTAAAGAATTGGCCGCAGTCGCAGGCGGCCTATGAGCGCGGCCTGGAGCTCGACCCGAACTCGGCCGCAATGAAAGCAGAGCTAGAGAAGGTGAAGCTGCAACGTGACCCGAAGGCACGCGCGGCGGCAGAGGCGGCGGCGGCGGGCGCGGGTGCCACTGGCGGTGGCGGCTACCAGCGCTTCCCGGGCGACCGGGGCGGCTTCCCGTCCTCCGGCTCTTGTGGTCCGCCCACAAACCCGACTGCCAAGTCAGCATCGACAGCACTCGGCGGTTTCGCGCTGGTGAGCGGCTTCCTGTACATGCTGCCCCTCTTCCCGCGCTACGCGATACCCATGTACAGGGGCTGCGTGATCTGCCTGTTGCTCCTTAGCATGCTGCACCTCGTCTCGGCCTTCGAGCTGAAATTCTCGACGCTTGTTGAGCCCAAGTTTAAGGCCGCTCAGGAGTCGCAAGGGTTGATGCTGCTCTTCATGCTGCTGATCCTGCCGCCCGTGCCGTTCGCGCTCATGCCCTTCCTCGCCCTCGCCCTGCTGCACTCGGTCCACGCCGTCAAGGAGCCGGCACAGAAGCTGCCCGGCCCACTCTCCACCTTCGTCGGCTCTCGCGTCGCCCAGCTCTGCACTCCTGAGGGACAGTTCCAAATCGCCTCTTTTGGCGCCGTCTCCGAGGTCATCTTGGCGGTGATGACCCCGGTGCTTTGCCTGGTCCAGGGCTTCCGCGCAGCCCTCCTTGGCTTCTTCTTCTTCCAGTATGTCGTGCGCCGCTCCCGTTCGAATGAGATGACCATGAAAGCGCTCGAGCTGCTCACCGAGCGCTCCGATAGCGTCTTCCGTCATCGGTACGTGCCCGCGCCGCTGCAGATCGTGTACTCGAATGCCAAGAAATTCATCGGACGCGCCTCGACGTCGACGTTCTTCCAGTGAGCTGGGCGCGCGGGGACGGCGGGGCGGCAATCGGCGGGCGGGCGGGTCGCAAAAGATTTCTCGGGTCATGGCCTGCGCGGCCCGGGAGCTACAGAATCGACGCCCTCTCTGCCGGTGTGTGAATCTCCCTCGCTCGCAAACAGAGGCGTTGTGTTCTCACAAAGTCAAAGCTGGAAAGCAGGGACACCTGTGACCTGACGACCCGTTTCACCTTAAATTATAAATCGCACCTTTTCTTTTCGACCGGCCCCGAACGGCGACGCGGCCCGGCGCGACCGAAAAGCATGCACGTTGTAATCGCTCGACGGCATTTAGTATATCCACGGCGCTTGGCGATTCGGATCGCCCGTCGATAACCATAAGAGCGGCGTCCTTTTTTGAAATTTGAATGCGACCAAGTGCCAACAAAAGATTAGTCTCCAAGATAAAACTCAAATCCTCAAATGTATTTATGTGGAGTACATTGACCTAAAATGGTACATGTAGTCCCTGTTGTGTCTCTGTAGTGCCGTTCATGTAACCGACAAAAACACGTTTTCGTAGTGAACAACACACCGCGAAGGACGGGAGCTTGCACAGCTTCGTCGACGTTCGGCTTCGGAACAAAGCCGCACGCAGCCGTGCTTGACCCGGACCTCAGGACTCGAGGGACACAGGTAGCCGACACAGTCAGATGCAGCAGGTGATGCAGCATGTCGCTGAAGAGTCAGTAGTCAGCCCGGACCTTTTTGCCGACTATTTATCGTCGACACCAAGAGTCGACGACAGCCCGGAATTTCAGTACCAGCGGCTCATCCTCGAGCTTCAGCTGCTTGAAGACCTACCACCAGAGAATCCTCCTGCACATGATGAGGCTGATGACAAAGCTTTCGCAATAGTGCATGAACAACTTCAAGCACTACGATGTGGTGGTCGGGCGGCAAAGTCAGAGGCGCCAATGCGTCTGCGGCGGCCAGAGCCGACGGCGCGAGTGCAAACAGCTCCGGAGCCGGCAGTGGCCAAGTCGGCAGCGCTACCAGTGCGGGCGGTTCGAGCGCCCGTAGTGGCACCGACCCTAGCAGCAGAACCGAACGTGAATGTAGATGAGATCCTGTCCAGCCTCAGCCAACTTGCGCAAGCCGTTCAGCAAATGCGCGAGCTCATTCCACGTGCGGCGGCCTCCGACGGACGCAGTGTCGCGCAACAAGTCCGCGACACTTTCTTGCCGGGGGGCATGTGCATCACTCCCGACCGTATGCGCAAGGGCCTGCACTACATTCAGGGCAACCGCGGCAGCCAGGAGCGCCGGGGCAGCAGCAGCAGTTCTTCCATCCGGGCAGCAGCGCACGAGGCGTCGACCCCGAGCGTGCTCGTCGAAAGCAATCCGAGCGCGGCTACCCATTCGTCGGCGTCGACCAGCCGCCCCAAACTTGGGATGGCCTCTTTCTCGCCTGTGGGCATCTCGCCCCACCGCCTGCGAGCAGCGCCCATGTCCCCCGGCGCGTTTGCGGGATCGGACCCTTTGCGCCTGCCGGCGACGCCATCGCCAGCTCCGCCGTTGCCGGTGATGAACATACCGCCGCCAGTGCCGCCACCGATGAGATACATGCAACAAGCATCGTGGCCGACGTCATCGATGGCGATGCCGCCGCCGCCGCAACGGCAGATGCCGCAGATGCCGCAGATGGCACAGCTGCTGCCTTCGCCCATTCAAAACTCAGCAGCGCAGCCGCCACCGCCACCGGTGTGCGGATGGGCAGCCACTTCAGCGTTGCCGCCACACTGCAGCTATGCCTACGTCCCCAGCCTGCCGTGTTCCTTCCCGGGCCAGCGTAGTGTGTCAGATGTGACCTTGAGCGTGCAGTCGAACGCGGCCAATCGCAACGAACTGCTGAGGCGGCTCGAGCAGCTCGAGAACATCCCTAAGCCCTTCAAGGATCAGCAGCAGTGCCTTATGGAAGTCGAGCGTCTCGCCGGGCTTGCCAAGCGCATGCGACACGAGGCGACCATGCAGCGAGCTCCACCGACCCTGGCCATGGCTGGACCGCCCACCGTTTCCATGCCGGCTTCGGTATCGGCCTCGAAACCACTGCCCCATCCGCCCGTCGTGGCGCAGCATCTGGCCGACGGCTCGCCACGTGTGGCGAGCCTGCTCTGCCCTTCCTCTGTCCCACGACAAGCTCGCATCAACATACGAGAACAACACAAGGACGTCGCATCATACAAGAACCTCGTGAACCTCGAGGATGTACTAGGGGAGGAGCCTGTGAACCTCGTGAAGCGTGCATGCCAAATGTCCAAGGAGTTGACGGACGAGATTGCCAGGTTGAGGCAAGTCGTATCGCCGTATCAAGCTTCCGCATCAAGCTCAACCGCATCGGCATCGGCAGCTAACTAACCTCGGCCTCCGTGCCAACCACACTGTGCAACAACAACATTTCAGCCGCCCCACGCCACAGCCCACACCCTATCTTCTTCAGTGATACCAGCTGAGTGCGGACGGACGTAGTACTACGCACTACGGCGTGGTTGTGGGTAGAGCTCTACAGCTGTACCTGGGAGTAAGTCTACAGCTGTACCTGGGAGGCTGGGAGATCGAGATGCCACGTGGAGCGCGGCGGTGCAGGGAAACATAGGAGAACGTGACTCGCAGGACTCGGCGGGCGAGCCGAACGGCGCTGAGTCGGGCCCTCGAGCGGATGGTTTCGTAATGGTTTCGTAATGGTTTCGTAATGGTTTCGTTGCACGTGTCGACGCTCCGCGGTCGGGGCTCGAGGGCGGGGGCGGGCGGGGGTCTCCGCCCGCATGGTCGTGTCACATCTCGACGTGTGCTCGGAGCTCGTAGCGCTAGCGGTTCGGTGCGGAGCGGGTCCGGACGCGGACCGTCCGGTCGCCGGGCCGCGGCGCCGCACGCGGCCGCACGGGCGCGCGGCGCGGGATTGTATCCGGGATTGCGCGATTCGGATTCGAAAGACGAAACGGAGTGGAAATGTGTTCAGGCGTGCGCGGCCGCTAGGTGTAAACTAACCATGCATCCAACTCACAACCCATGGTTATGATATTCGATCACCGGACCGGCGTATAATGATCTTATCGGCGGCATATAGCTTATACGTTATAGGGCGCGTCGCCGGTCGCGGATTCGGGATTGACGGTTGCTTCTCTCGATTCAGGCGAGTGATCATATCCCTGCCACCTCTCGGACGCCGATACTGACGTCATCGGTGATGCCAGAGCCTTCACCGTTAGGTTTCACCTTGAGGCTTCGCACCGTCGTAATTCTCCGCACACAGAAGCTCCTTAGATCGCAGATGCTGCCGCCTCTCGGCACGCTCCCTCGCCGAGAGAGGTCGCGTCGCCATCACCACCCCACGGAAGACGGTGCGCGGCGGCGGCAAGATGAGCGAGTACGGGTAGGGCACCGAGCGCGCCGAGAAGGCGCTCCGGAGGCCGAGCTTGGCCGTGGCCACAAAGGGATACAGCCGCAGTCTCCGCTCGTACCGCTGCGCCGCTGCGAGGTTGATGGATCCCCAATGCTCCGTGAGCGAGCGACGGCGTCGGTCGTCAGCGTTGAGCCGGACGACGGGTGCGCCGGCGGAGGGCGCGACCGCCGGCGAGAGGAAGGCAGGCAGCGACGCAGAGGGCGCGGAGGGCGCGGCGGCGGCGGACGCATGCTCGTGGGCACGCCTCCGAATGAAAAAGCACATGTGGGTGTGCAGCGCAAGCACCCTGTGGAACATGAACTCATCGGGCGGCGCTCCGATGACGCAAGGGGCGAGAAGCGGCGCGCCGAAGCGCGTGGGCACGTCCGCATACGCCGTAGTAAAGGCGAGGTTCCACGAGACGTAAAGGTCCGTCCACTCCTTTTCGTGCGGCAGGTGCATGCGGACCGCCCTGCGCCCATCAGTCGAGAGACTCGCGCCGCGGCCGGGCCGGTCGGCGGACGGCTGGCCTGGGCGCGCGACGCATAGCGCCAGGCCGGCCGCCGCATTGGACGTGAAGCCGAGCTTGAGGTCCTGTAGCACTGCCTCAAGGATGTTGAACGGCAGCCCAAGATGCCCAAAATTGGAAGGTAGGTTCGCAAAGCGCCGGTGCTCGACGAAGCGTTCGAGGGTCATCTCGACGGTGCAGAGCTTGGCGAGCTCAAAGAGTCCGAGTGGCCGCCACCAGCCCGCTGTGCTACGCACCGCCTCGCGCAGCCGCGCGTACACGGCCGCGGCGAGCTCCGCGTCCGCGGCGAGCGCACGCGTCACCGCGTCGAGCAGCAGGATGTAGTGCGCGAGCTCGTACATCTCGACGTCCTTGACGGGTTCGAGCTCATCAGAGGATGTTGAGAGCTTGTGCGCGAGTTGGCACAGCAGCGGATTCGTGGCAGCGACGTTGGAGATGCTGCGCACAAAGACACGCAAGTCGGGAGCATCCTCACTCTGCGCTGCCCGGCCAATCGCGCTGACCATACTAGGAGGCAACGCTGAGAGAAGCGGCTCGTATGTGTCGAGATCAAGCTCGGAGAGGAGAGATTTCATCACATTCGGGTCGGCTGGCACTGCGTGCCTTGAAGCCGCACGCATGCGCTGTCGCCGGGCGTGCCGCAGTAAGGAGCCCTCGACAGAGCGCGTCAGACCTTGCAGAGCGCGATTGCCGTCAACTGGCGTCACGAACGGTGCCGTCGAGGGCAAGGTGACTGTTAGAGGCACGCGCATAGTCACAAGACGGCGGAAGGACAATGACGTCGGAAGGGGCGGCCCCAATGAAACTTTTGCACCGGAGCAAGCAAGAAGCCTGCATCTTTCCCGGTTCATTAGGTCATGTAATCATGACTACATAGATCATCAATGACATCAATGGTTCCTGACAGCGTTCCTGAAGGGTGTACAATGTACTGAGCGTGCCCGGTGTGTCGGCCCACCGCCACCGCGTGCCACGTCCGCACATACCACATGAGAGGAGAACAACACCGGTCTCCGCTCTTTGCAACATGGGCTCTTACCGGGCTCCGCTGCGCGTACACACGCGGCTCGCGGGAGGGTCGACTGTCCTCTTTGTACTGTGTACGAGCTACGACGTACATGAAACCGGCGACGGGTTTTCTCGTAGGTTCCTCGTTCGCGGCTGCCGCCCGGTCCCGCCGCCTACTCAAAGGTCTGCTGACTCCGGTTGTGCGCCTGCACGCGCACCACCAAAAGCACAACAGCCCTTCAACATCATCATGCCAAGCCGGCCTGGCTCTCGCTCGTCGACCTACATCTGCAGCCGGCCAGCGCCCCCACGCCTGCCGCCATGCTCTCTCGCGCACACGGGGCGGCGCGCGAGCAGCTGTCGAGAAATAGCGTGCTGTGGGGAAGGAGAGGTGTTTGACTCTCGCATGGGTGAGCAGCATGCTGCATGCGCTCATTTGTTGTACACCTTGCGATAGAAGGTTGAGTAGTCGAAGCTGCCCTCAACCTCTGCGAGGCTCTCCCGCAGGAACGCCGCATGGGCTGGGTTGAAGTACTTGTCGAGCTCCTCGGCGGGCAGCACGTCCTTGCCGTTGCTGAGCGTGCGGAAGGCGCCATTGAGGGCGTCGGGCGTGTCGTCCACCTTGTAGATCTTTTGCATCAATCGGATGAAGGCATCGAACGAGATCGTGCCCTCCGTAGCCCCTGTGTCCGGGTTGCGCCCGGTGCCGTCCGCAAACTTGTCGAACTCTTCGTCGAGGTCGTTCTCATGGTCCAACGACTTGATGGCGGCACCGAACTTGAACTTGTTGAGGTTCCCCGACTTGTCGCGGTCAAAGTGAGTAAACGCCTTCTCCAGCTCCGCCATCTGCTCGGGCGTGATGTCCATGGTCGCACGCGCGAGCTGTCCGCAGACCAGGGAGAGCTTGTCGCGCACGAGCTGCTCGAGCTGCTCGAAGGCCGATTTGAGCGACGCCATCGACTGGCGCGTGTACGGGTTGTCCATCTCGGCCATGGCGAAGAGCGCATCTGCGAGCTCCTGCGCGGGCGCAAGCTGCTCGGCGCGCTCAGCCGCCCTGGTCGCATATTCCTCGAGCTGCGTCTTGCGTGCATGGCCTGCGGCAATCGAGTCCGCATCGTCCGAAGAGATGAGTAGCGTCGGCGTGCTCGCCTCAAGCTTCGCCTTCTCCGCGGCCAGGAAGGTGAGCGCCGTGCTCGCGCACTCGGCGAAGCGGCGCTTCTGCTGGTCCGCCTCCGAAATCTTGACGCGCTCCAAAGCGAGCATTGAAGTGCGATCGTCCGCTGCGGCGACAGCGCCGTCGAGCGCGCTCCGCAGGTCCGCGGCCACGAAGCGCGTGTACGGATTGGGCCCGCTGCTCGCGAGCGTCGCCTCGAGCGCCGCGAGCGCCTCGCACTCGGCGCGGCGCGTGCGCTCCTCCGCGCGGAACGTTTTGAGCGCCTCGTCGATCCCATCGGCCTCACGCACCGTCTCGATCTGCATCACTTCGGACATGGCGTCCGTCGTCTCCTCGAGCCATCGATTGAGCATCTCGGCGCGCTTGGCCACGGCGAGGCGGCCCTCCTCGATCTTCGTCTGCTGCGCGAGGACTTCCTCGAGATCGGCACGGTACGCGCCGGCCGCTTCGACGAGTGCCGCGAAGGAGGAATCGATCTGCTCCTTGCGCTTGGAGAGAAGGTCCTGTCGCGGGCTTCCCATCGCCGTGAGCTCATCGTAGAGCGCGCCGAGTGCACGGCGCGACTCGTCGCGGCTCGCCTGATGAGGGAGACCATCAGAGGTCATCAGAGGTCATCAGAGGTCATCAGAGGTCATCAGAGGTCATCAGAGGTCATCAGAGGTCATCAGAGGCAATCAGAGGCAATCAGGACTCGTCGCGGCTCGCCTGCTCCTCTTCGTACGCCTTGAGCAGGTTGAGGCGCGCCATCGCCGCAGAGATCGAGTCGAGCGACGCTTCGCGAGCAAAGCGCATCTTGTGCTGCGCCATAGCGGCGCTGAAGACGTCGTACGCGTTGCGCGTGCGCAGGACGGCGGCCGAGCGCACGCTCGGCGACTGTGGGGCCACAGGCGCCATCGGCGTCTGAGGGCGCTCGTCCATTGGCGCCGCCGTGGGCGCCGCCGATGGCGCCGGTGCCGGCGCCCATGCCGCCGCCGCCGCCGCCTCCACATCCTCGATGCTGTTGGCGGCAGTGGCGGCGGCGGCGGGCTCGGCCTCGCCTGGCGATCTGATTCCGAAGTTCTCCTTGAGCGCGTCGAAGAGGCTGTCGAGCAGCGATTTGCTCCTGGGCGTGAGCGGCTCCGCGTTCGCCGACTCGGGCCGGGCGCCCTCGACGGTATTGAAGCGCGTGGGCGGCGGCGGCGCGGTCTGCGCGCGCGTTTTGGGCGCGGTCGGTGGCGGCGCAGGCGACGGGAGGTTCGCCTTGACGGGCGACATGGGCGAGCGCGACATGGGCAAGAATTGCTGCTCTTCGACGGGGGCGACAGCCTCGTTCGCTTGGAGTTTGTCTAAGCCGAGCTCGGTCACAGGCGCAGGTTCCTTTCCGAGCGCGGCGAGCACGTGGTCATGCGACGCCTGGACCCACGCGGCCTTCTGCCCAAGCCAATTATCGAGCTTACTTGCACGCGCGTGGTACATCTTGATGAGGCCACCCACGCGCTTCAGGTTTGTGAGCGCGTCCTTGATCGCAATCTCGTACGTCTGCTCGGCCGATGTGAGCTCCTCCCACCACCGCTTGAGCTTGGGCAGCGCGCAGCTGATGAGGGAGGCAATCCGTGGCCATCAGAAGCCATCACAGGTCTCATCAGAGACAATCAGGGGCCATCAGCGCGCACCCCTCGGGCGGCTCCCAGGAGCGGCCTCCGAGCGCCTGCAGCCGGCTCTGAATCGACTCATAGAGAGCCTCGACGTCGAGCAGCTCCTGGAGCTTGGACGGCCGCTCAGTACGCCCGAAGTCCGCGTACAGGTCGAGTGAGCGGTGCAGCTGCTCCGTGTCGCTCGACTGCGGCGGCGCGCTGAGCTTCTCCCGCGTCTGCTGCAGCCATGTGGCGAGGGTCGTGGCGCGCTCGACGTACTGCGCCTGCAGCTCCTTATAGTGGACCTCACGCACGACCACCTTGGTGATCCGCTCGGCGGCCGTCTGCTTCTTCTTGTTCGACGCGAACTCCTTCCAAAAGAAGGAGATGTACCTGAGCAGGGAGCGACCAGCCACGGTTATCATCGGAGTCCATCAGGACATACGCAATCCAGGCGCACTCCAGGCGCACTCCAGGCGCACTCCAGGCGCACTCCAGACGCAATCGGGGTCGCACGTACGTCATGACCGACTTCTCGTCCGGACGGTGCGAGGCCATGTCGGCCGCATCGAGCATCTTGGGGATGCCGAGCTTGCTATCGGCGACGTCGAAGGCGAGGTTGAGCACCTCCTGCATCTTGGCCGGATCGGCGCTCTTCAACACCTTCTCCGCCGGGATCAGGTCTGGCCGGAAAGCATGGATCAGGCAACAGAAGGCCGTGCCGTCCTGCCATGACGAGTGGAAGTTTTGGACGGTGCACAGGTGGGCCGAGAATATGCCCTTGGAGCCGTCCTCGACCTTCTTCTGCGCCCAGAGCAGTAGGCCCTCCTTAGCCGTGCGGTCGCCCTCGGACACGTGCTGCACGGCGAAGCGCATGATCAGTGAGTAGATCATGCCGAGGATAAGCACCTCGTTCTCTTCGAGGATGTTCTCGACGGAGTACTGGTTCTTGATGCCGGATGACTTGAGGAAATTGTTGATGTACTCGATCGGCGCCTTCAGGTTGGCCACCTTCTCGAACTTGTTTTTCGGCGCAGGGTTGTACTTGCCCAGGCTCTCCTCCGAGATGACCTCGATCAGCTTGATTAGCCTGATGCCATCCTCAAAGTCCTTGGTCAGGTTTTTCACCTCCATGCCCACTTTGGACACGTGCAGGTTTACCCACGTGGTGAACGACTTCACCTGCATGCGTTTGCGCGCCTCATCGCCATCGTCGCCCATGTGCGCAAGCGGCCACCCGTCGCGATTTCTTGCCGAAGCTCAGCTTCACAGCTTTGTAGGGCCGGGGGTGCTAGTGTGAACGAACACGACGTCCCCCCCTCCTATTTTCGTTCTACTGATGCGTTCAATGTTGGTTTAAAGACACCGGGCGAGTTTAACAGAACTTATTTCCGGTCGTCCCGACCACGCCACTTTCAAGCCGAGCGATGAGCGCGCTTTTAAGCGATCGGTACCCGCTGGTCCGGCGGCGCTGGCCGCCGATGAGGCGGGCATGGGAATGCGGGCCGTCGTCGTCGTCGTCGTCGTCGTCGTTGTCGTGACGTCGAAGTCCTCGTCGCGCGCGATTGCACTTTAATGAAAGTAGAGGCGCCATTGTGAACGTCAACAGTCACAGACTTCTCGAAGCCCTTCGGTTCTCACTCTCCGTCGCTGAGCTCGATGGGCTCGTGGCTGCTCGCGCCCGCCTTGGCCTTCTGGCTGACGAGCCCTTGGGCCGCTGGGGAAGGGGGCGCGGGCCGCTTGCGGCTGCCATGCTCCGAACCGCTCGCGCCGCCTCCGCTCACGCCGCTCGAGCCGCTCTCTGCGCTGCTACCCCTCATCGTCGCGCTTGCCGCTGCCCGTGCCGTGGCGGCGGAGGCAGCGGCCGCCGCCGCAGCACTGAGACCAGGCTGCCCCTGCCCTTTCTTCTTGCCCGAGCACCGCGGGGGATTTCGAACCTCCAGCCAACCTTGCTCGAGTGTACCGTCGTCGAGAAGTTTGGAATGACCACTAAATGCGCCGTAGCAGAAATAATTATTGTCTTTTTTGGTTGGCACAGGCTGTGGTCTGAATGGGCCGGGTGTAAAGCGCTGCACGCTCTGCGTCGCCTTGAAGCCCGTCTCGCTGGCATGCTCGCTGGTCGCCGACGGCACGAGCTCAAGCCCCTTGGCCGCCGCAAGAGGTGTTGCTGCGCTCATTTACCGTAGCTTCGTCCCCACCTGGCCTCGTCCGCCGAGACGAAAGCGGCTCCTCGTCGCCCACGCTTACTTCGCGAGCGCCCATCGCGTACCGGTAACTTGGCGGGAGAGAAAAGTATTCCCAATGGGCTCCCAGCCCCTTGGAATTCCGTAGTTTGGCCTGATTCTGTGGACTCGCCCATCTCCAGAGAATTCCCCAATCCTAGGCTCCACAAGTACCCGGTAGATGACTTGACTTGACTTGACTTCACAGGACTTGATTTGACTTTGACACGTTGATGCGGACGAACGCTTCGCACGCTAGGAAAGAGTGCAGTCACGACCTTTTCAACTGTGAGTCGGGGCCTTCTCGGAACCTGCGGTGCACGCTCCGGCTCACAGCCGTTTCACACACAGAGCTGGGAGATCCGCGAGAATGCAGCAGTGCGGATGGCGTCCCGCCTCCTGCTCGTCGCCAAGTTTAGGAGTAATCCGCGCGTGGCGCGCGGCATCGAGCAGCTGCAGTTGATTGTCCAGCGCGACGAGGGCCGACGTGGTATCAGCCCTCTGACGCAGCCTGGTCAGCTGCTGGCGGTCGCTACCGAGCTTCTCGACGCTGCCACAGCTACGGGCTCGACGAACGGTGTCATCATACTGACTGGCTTTCCTTGTATGCGCGACCGCACCCCACCCACCGAGACCGATGGGCCACCTGGCGCTGCCGCCGTGGCGCGCTCGCTGCATGCCTTGGGCATGCGCGTTCGGCTGCCGATTGAGGAGCATTCGGCGGCCGTGCTAGACCAATGCATCGAAGCGACAATGGGCGGGATGGTGGACGCGCACGACGACGCTCCTCTCGTGTTGTCGTTCCCTGCGGCCGCAGATTGGGATGCGGCTGACGACGCACGGCTCACGACGCTGCGCGCCTCCTCCTCAGTGGTATTGTGCATCGAGCGCGCAGGCCAATCGGCGGACGGAGTGTGCCGCACGATGCGTGGGTTTCCAATGGGCAGGACCCTCGTGGCACACCAGCTCAACTCCCTCCTGGAGCTCCCGGCGGACGGTTCGCCACCGCTGCGCTCCATGGCCATCGGCGACGGCGGGAACGAGCTCGGTCTCGGTGGGCTGCACCCGCTGATCTGCGAGCATGTACCCAACGGCGCGGTCATTGGTTGTGTCGTGCCCGCGCACGCGGTGCTGGTGGCGAGCGTGTCCAACTGGGGCGCCTACGCGTTGTGCCATGCCCTCGCCCTCCTGGCATGGGATCGCCGCCAGCAGATCCGGTCCGGCGCCAACGGCACCAGCAGCGCCAGCAGCGCCAGCAGCGCCAGCAGCGCCAGCAGCGCCAGCAGCATCAACGACACTGGTTGCACAAGACTGTCGGCTGCAGCCTATCTAGACGTTGTGGCGCCTGACTCTGCGGCAGTACGGCACGCCATCCTCGCCGCGAACGCTGCGGGCGCAGTCGACGGCATCACTGCGCAGGCTGGCGGCGCGGTCGATGGTATGCCTCTCGAAAAGCAATGCGCGGTCGTCGAGGAACTTCGAGCGGTGTGCCTCGAGCACATGGTGGATTAAGTCGAGTCGTTGAGACGGTTCCCGAGAGCGAGACGTAGCGGAGTACTCGCAGTTATCAGTCAGTAGCACAGTAGGCGATCTAGGATGTAGTACTATATACCTATATATACCACCCGACGGGGCTATTATTATTCGTGCATCGAGCGGTTCTGAGGTCAGGTCGGACCGCTGAGAACATAACGCTTTTTTTTGCCCAGGAGGTGTCCAGAGGGTGTTTCGAGACTCCCTGGAGTTAGTACGGGGCCCTCGGAGGCGCGGGGGGGTTAGGGGGGGTTAAAAAC
>Ga0210242_100714_pt1 | contig 28765 bp, 10 predicted proteins | sample ChrtobMeP5a_16mM_FD_155445 | JGI IMG/M metagenome (GOLD analysis project Ga0210242, IMG submission 155445) | Chrysochromulina tobin associated microbial communities from unialgal haptophyte culture, Seattle, Washington, United States - P5a_16mM | ecosystem: Host-associated > Algae > Haptophytes >... | reverse complement strand
GGAGCCCTTGGCTCCAGGGACCCTTGCATGCCGCTTAGGAGGTCCGGCGAGTAGACCTGACCTCTCGAGAGCGGGCTGAAGTCTGTCAGAGGTTCTTAGATGTCACACCGGACAAACACTCTTCGACCCGCGCGCGGGGACTCCGCGCGCCCTTTCACCGGGACGGCGCTTGACGTAACTCTACGTGCATGCGACCGGAACGTCCCGGACCCGGTTTACCGACTCGCAAGTTGCGTTAGCCACGTCGACACGCTTAGTTTGCCCGGGACGAACCGGCCTCGACGTCCTCCGATGTATGAGCGAACCGGCTGGGAACGCCTCCCCGCGTTTTCCCCGCGCTCTGTGGTGGGGGCGACCGTGGCGCGGACGCGCGTGGCACGTCGACGAAACGTGCGGTGCCACCGTTGTACCTGTGCGCTGTGAGTGTGGACGCGGCGCCTCTCGAAGACGAATTTGCACCCGAAGACGAACTTTCAGTAATCCGGCGTGCTGCTGCAATCGAAGGGGACGCTCGGTCGCCACGGCCGCCTTCGGAAGAGGGTGTGCAGCACGAACTCCTCACAGCCTTGCGGTGCGAGGCCGAGGGGGGCTAGTGCACCATGTAGCTCACCCACTTGCTCGGCGTGCCCACCGCTGCGTCGCCCCTCCATCCGACGATCAGACATGGAGTGAGGCGCGTGCGGCAGCGTGGAGGGCGTCAAAGTAGCGGTTGGGTGCGCGCGCGCGAAGAAGGGCATTGAGTACCGAGTCCCGTGCGCCTCGGGGGGCGGAGGCACCCGATGGATGGGTGCGGGCAGCGCGCCACCACTCAGGAAAGCCAGCTGCTCGCCGCAGAAGAGCGTCAGTTCGTTCAACCCCATTCCAAGCTCCACATCTCGCCAGCTGAGTGACTCGGGATCGAAAACATGCAGCCCGCCGCCCAGGCTCAAGGCCCCTTGGCCATCCTCGACGGCGCCGCCCTTGACTGCGCCGCTACCGCCCTGGCCCTTCCTCTCACCCTCGCCGCCACCTGGTCTCTTGCCAGCCAGCACACAGAAGCGAGCGGCAGGTGCTATGGTGAGCATGCCCAGATCTGCATGCGCGTGGCAGCCGACGCCGCGCCGCTCAGCGGACCGGTACTGGTAGAGGCGGAGCACGGAAGGTCCACACGTGCGCCCATCTGCAGTGGAGAGCTCGGCCCCAACAACCTCACCCTCAAGCTCGCCCTCAATCTCGTCTTCGAGATCGGTGAGCTTGAGCCACGTGGCTGGAGACATGGAGAGGCTCTCAGCGAGCGCGCGCACGCATGCCGCAGCAGCCTGGCGTAGACTATCGAAGGCCGTCGCAAAGGCCGGCGGCGCGTCCGTCGGAAGGACTCCACTTGCTAAGCCGTGCGTTCGTCGCCGAAGCTGGATCCACTCACGCCCCGCATCCGAACCGACGCCCGCATACTGATGACACGAGGGGTTGGCGGGCCGCAGCTTGCAGTGCATCCGAGCCTTGGCTTCTGGAGGCTGCGCAAAAAACGAGGGCATGTGCGCGATGCACTCGGCGATGGCGCGCGCAAGGTCGCTGCCCACAACGAGCCGCACCACCGTGTCGCGGCGGAGACGTGCGAGTAACGCCCTCCCCGCAGACGCGTCACGGGCGAGGAGCGCATCGAGTGGAATTGGTTCGGAAGACGGCATGGTGAAGCCGACGCGGGCTTGCATGATGGGACGCACGAGCAAGCTCATGGAGCACCTGCTCTCCTCCGGGTCCACCAGCCCGTGCAGCAAGACGAGAGGCAGCGGAGGTGCAGTCCAAGCCTCGTCTGCACGCACAACTGAAAATATCGTGAAATACGGTGTGAGGCGTAGCCTCGCTTGGAGCTCTCGTTCAAGCTGCTCGGTCTCGGCTGCTGGCAGTGGCAGCATCAGATCGAGCATGAGTAGGTCGTGCTCAACCTCTGCCAGCGCATCCCTTCGTGCTCGTTTTGAGAACAGCCATGCTGACCACGACTGGAGCGTGGCATCATGATGGCGTGCTAGGCATGCAGGTGGGCTGCTGGCGTGCAAGGTGAAGGTGACTGTTACTGGCCGGCGTGCTTCTGTCGAGGGCCGAAAGGGCGGGAACGAGGTGCTAGGTGTGCTCATCGCGTCCTCGTTAGGACCCTGTCTGTCTTTTGAACACCTCTCTTTCCCCGCCCACTGTTTGACGCCGGGCAATGCCGCTTCGCTTGTCACTTGTGAATGAGAGGCGAGGTGAATTCACAGCAGGGTCCCCGAGTCTTCCGCGTGAAGTCGCGTGCCCCCAACACCGTCGTCACCTTGGTCGGACTCCGAACATGTCGCGACGCCACCCGCAACTGCTCTGGTCGCCGCACGAGCGCGACACATTTGCCATCGGGTCGAGCGACGGTCAGCACCTGCGGTTCTACCGCTTCTCCGGAGAGGACCGCGGCGAGCACAGCCTTGGCGACGACGGCGGCGACCAGCACCTCGGCGTGCAGCTCCTCGGCGGCATAGCTGACATGCAGCTCAAGTGCATGGCGTGGTGCCCGCACGTCGCACATCCGTGGACATTTGCGGTGGGTACCAATTCGGGCCGCCTCGTCCTCCACGACTGCACGCCAGGCAACACGCTCGGCAGCAGTGCGAGCGGCCGGCCCACGACAGCAGTGTGCGAGTTTGTACCGCGCATCGGCCCGCGCGTGTGCTTTTCCGCAGCGTGGAATCCGCTTCAGCCGCTGCAGGTCGCCGCGGGCCTCGACAAGGTGCGCGGTGCCTTTGGCGTCCTCGTGTGGGATGTGACGCGCGCGGCCGCCGCATCGACCACGTGCGCAGGCGCGGCTGGCACGCTCGAGGCCGCGTCGTCGGCAGTGAGTGCGAGGGCATCGAGCCTGCCGAGCCTGGGTGCGCTCACAGGGCAGCCAATGGCGCTCAGCGCCTTGCCCACCCAGGCCAGGCGCGGCGTGCCCGACTTCTCGTCGTGTACGAGCTTCGACCTGTCGGCGATGGGCGCGGTGCCCACGGTTGACGAACCGACTTGCCAACTGGGGAACTCAGAACAAGCGCTGTCAATCGCGTGGGCGGGCGACTCGCCCTCGTGCCTGCTCGTGGGCACCGGCTTCCGCTGGGTCCGGCTGTACGACCTGCGCGCGCGAGAAAGCGCAAACGGTTCGCCCGTCGCCTCCTGCTATGCGCATGCCAAGGCGGTGTGCGGTGTGTGCGTCGATCCCCATCAGCCCACGCGATTCGCCACGCACTCCGAGGACGCCGATGGGCTGATCAAGGGATGGGACGTACGCGCGCTTCGCGACAATACGCCCCTCTTTGAGATCACGACCAGCGGCTCCAAGGACGGCGGCGGCGGCGGCGGCGGCGGCGGCGGCGGCGGCGGCGGCGGCCGGGCGGGAGCGGGCCTGGTGCATGTTGGCTGGTCGCCCACGCGCCGAGGCCTGCTCTCGAGCGTCGTCGAGGGATCGAACACCCTGTGCATGTGGGATGTCGACCATGCTCTCGCGGTCCATTCCGAGCAGCTCGACGCCACTGCCGCCGCCGCTGTGGTCGCATCTGGTGGCGCGGTCGGCGCGGCTGCTGCCATCGCCGGTACGGCAGCCTCCGCGGCGACCTTGGCAGGTAGCCTCGCCGCTGCGGCCAAAGCGGGCCAACCCGTGCCGAGCGCGCGCCTCTCTCGATGGGAGAGCGCGTACAACTGTGACGGCGTCGCGGCGGCGGCGGCATGGCACCCGACCGATCCCTCTCGACTCGTCCTGCTGAGCGGGGGGGGTGGCACTGTAGCGGGCGCCACAGGCGGCTCTTCGAGCGGGAGCGGCGGCAGTGTGCCCGATATGACGCTGCGTGATCTGCGCCTGCACCAGGCCCCCCCTCTCACTTGGTCGCCCCTGGGCCACCTCGCCCACGTCTCCCGCCATCGGCAGCTCCTCACCATCGCTGTATCCTGCTCACCATCCCCCAAATGCGCCAGCCCCACAGGCGGTGCGGGCGCGGGCGTCGGTGCGGGCGCGGACGTCGGTGCGGGCGCGGGCGCGGGCGTCGTTGCGGGCGCGGGCCCAGGCGCCGCAAGGCCGCACTGGCGCCGTGCGCCTCTAGGGGAGGCGCTCGACACGGCGCTCGGATCGGCTGGTGGTTTTGGCGCTGAAGGCGGCGAGTCGGACGCGAGTGACATCCTTCTATGCATGCGCTGGCGTGTGGGGAAAGGCTACGCCCTGAACGCGCCAACCAACCTTCAACTTCTCGAGCACGCCGCCAGCGCTACCAGCGTGCGCGATCGACGCCAGCTGCGGGCGGCGTGGCAGTGGGTTCGGGTGGCCGCGTCGGGAAGCTCTAACGGCCCCAAGGGCTCAGAGAGCGCGCTGGTCGGTGCAGAACGCTTCGACGGCAGCAGCAGCAGCACCGTTGGCAGCCTCGGAGGAGACTTGCAAGCGCCCACTTCAGCGTCCGCCGCGGCCGCAACCGACGCCGCCCTCTTCGCGGGCAACGGTGCATGCGGCGTGGTCGTCCCTAATATGGTCGTCCCTATGGCCGCCGCGGCGCGGGCGGCGGCCACCTCGAGCTTTCTCCTTGAGGGCGCCATCATCATGCTCACTCATGGCGCCGTAGCGGGCGCCGCTTCGAGCGCCGCCTCGAGCACCGCGCTTCCATCGGCACCCATCGAGTCCGCCGTCGGACGGCCCACCTCGGATCGGCTCTCTACCCGAGCGGGCGCAGGCGCCCCCGGTGCCGCTGCCGCCGCTGCCGCCCCTGCCGCCGCTGCCGCCCCTGCCGCCCCTGCCGCCCCTGCCGCCCCTGCCGCCCCTGCCGCCCCTGCCGCCGCTGCCGCCGCTGCCGCCGCTGCCGCCGCGGCGTCGTCTCGTAACGAATCCGCGGCAGGGTTGATGAGGGACGCAATCATAGGCAATCAACATGCAATCAACAGTAACGAATCCGCGGCAGGGTTGCTCGTGTTCCGCTCCGCTGGTCGTACAGAATTGCTCCGCTGCCTCGGCTGGCGCGTTTATTCAGATCCGTTCCAAGTTGAACAAGCCGTGGCTGTGCTCGAGGCGGCCGGCCAGTACGAGCGAGCCGCAATCACAGCCATCTTCCAAAGCGGCGCGCATCCGGCGTACGATGAGCTGGGGCGAGCGGTGCGCTGCCTGGAGCGAGGTGGTGCGGCGAGCGCGGCGACGGCGCCCGAGCGTTCCTCGGCGCTCCGCATGATGGCGATGGTGCTCGCTGGCTTCCAGCCACGCGCACCTCTGTGGTGGTCGACTGTGCACTCGACCGCTGCCTCACTCTCGTCGCCGCACCTGCGCCTGCTGCTCGCCGTCCTGTGCTCGTCCCTCTCGAGCATCGGCCTCAGCGGGAATCACTCGGGGGTCCGCAGCAGTACTGACGGCGGCAGCGGCGGGGGAAGGGGCAGCGGCGCCGGCGCCGGCGCCGGGGGCCTCGTGCGTGACACCTCGTTGGACTCATCGGGGCCCGATGTGATCGACATCTCCCCCTCCACCTCGCCAGTCCCCAGCTCTCCCCCCTATTCTCCCCCCGTGCGCTCTCCGGTGCTACGAGGCACGCCGATGCGCTCGGGTGCCGACTTCGTCGGCGTCGCCGTCGGCCCCGAGCCGCCCCACGTTACCACGTCGATCCCTGGTGGAGGGCACGGCGCACATTTAGAGCACGGCGCACATTCAGAGCACGGCGACTCTTCACAGATGCTGCAGCAGCTGGTGGTGGAGGCAGAGGGAGGCGCGCTCGATGGCGATCCGCACGGCGGCGCGCTCTCGGCTGCCGATGACTTTTACACCGACGCCCTCGCGATGGCATGCCGCTTCCTCCCCGACACACAGCTCCGCTCCCTCCTGCGCCGCCTGGTGACCGTAGCACGCGACGCTGGCTCGCTCGGCGCTCTCAGCCTAACGGGTCTCGGTCCTTCAGCGGTGCCCCTCCTCCAAGCGTACTTGGATCGAACTGCCGACGTGCAGTCGGTTGTGCTGCTCTGTGCGCACGGGCCTGCCTCTCTCCTCCGCCACGAGCGCGTGCAGCGATGGTTGAAGCTGTACGCGGAGATGCTCAACCAGTGGCGCTTATACCACGCGCGCTGTGCGCTCGACATCGCGGTGGCCGCGAAGCTGAGGGAAGCTGGGCCGCCGCTGCCGCCGCCGCTGCCGCCGCCGTCTGCTTCGTTGCGCCCGAGCCTGGCGACCCTTGTGGAGCCCAGTGCACAGGTGTACGCGCGCTGTGGCTACTGTGCCAACCCGTTGACGACCAATGGGGCGCGCCATCTTGGGCGCTCTCCCGCGTCGGAGAGCGGCGGGAGCGGCGGCGGCGGCGGCGGCGGCGGCGGCGGCGGAAACGGCGGGAGCGGGAGCGGGAGCGGCGGTGGCGGCGGCGGCGGTGGTGGCATCGGCAGCGGAGGCGCCGGGGGTCGCGCGGGCGGCGGCGACGGCCCCGGGGGATCAGGGGGGTTTGGCGGCGGCGGTGGCTCTCCAATGGCACTCACGAGCCGACAATCGACGTCTGCGCGCGGCGCTCCCAAGGCCACTCGCTGCCCGAATCCACGCTGCCTCAAGCCGCTCCCCCGATGCGCCGTCTGCCAGCAGCATCTCGGCTGCCCTGATCCCGACCCGCTCGGACGGCCTTCGCCGGACGTCGACGCGCCCGCCGGCGCGCCCGACGAGGCGTGGGGTGCCATCTCGTCGGCCTTTGGCCACTGGATGGTGTGGTGCCAGCACTGCCGCCACGGAGGGCACGCCTCACACATCCTCGAGTGGTTTGAGCAGCACAACGAGTGTGCCGTCTCGGGCTGCTCGTGCAAGTGCGCACAGCTCGACCGCGCTGCATTGTCAACATAAGACGTTTTCCTTTTCGTCGCATGGGTTTTGTCGGTGCCCGATCTAATGGGTAACATCAAACATGTACAGGACTGTGTGGCTTTGGCGAAATTTCTATAAACCACGAAATCTCTACAAATCTCTGCATGACTGTGATCGAACCCCGGACGACCAAAGCCAATATGCTCCCGGCGCCGGACTAGGCGACACACCACCTTCAAATTCGAAATTCCCCCACCGCACACCACGCAGGGGATCCCTTCATTATACGTATAGCGCGGCTCATTTATAACTCACTCACTCAGCCAATATTCTCGCCCACGACGAACGCCTGTGGAGCTTTGTCGAGTTGGCAAGGAAGGTCCACGCCGTCTCGTAGGTAGGATGGAATTCGGGCTGGTAAGAGATGTCCGCCGCGCCAGTGAGCTTCGAGAAGAGCGGCTCGGCCTTCTCCCACTCCGCGTCGCTGATCGGCTGGTCGAGCCGCTCGGCCATCCCAAGCATTCGGAACATGAGCGAATTCGGTAACCATTGGAGCAGTCTTGTCTGCCGCGTGTCCTTGATGCCTCGCTGGAATTCATGAATCATTTGTCCATTGAGGGACGTGCGCACATTCTTGCGCGTGACGCCCACTAGAATTTGGCTGAACGGAGGGTCAACGACTGCGTGCGCGCCGTAGCATTCCTCGGAGGTCCTATAGGGCGTGACGCGTGACTTTTTCCTGCGACAGGGCACGCCACCGGCGGGCCAGCAGCAGCAGCACGTGGCGCACACGCACATGAGCACCAAGACAAGCAGCAGCAGCAGGAAAAGCACGAAGAGTGCAATCGTCGGCAGAGAGTTGACGTGGTTGGGGACGTCGTAGATTGAGGTCAACCAGAAATTGAGCGCCGGAAGCTCGAGCACCCCAGCGTCGGTGTTCATCCGTTTCGGCTCGTCCATGGCCTCCCGGAGCGTCTGGTTGTCGAAGGGACGCGACCAGGCACCTGCTCGCACCCGCCACGTAGGCAGCTCTGCAAAGCCCCAGAACGTGAAGCCCACATGGAGCAACACGGTCCACGGCATCCACCAGAGCGTGGCCTCGATCAGCTTGTACGAGTAGGGTTGCGGCGTCGTGTGCAGGTAGAGCAGCGCGAAGCGCTCGCACAGCCACGAGCCGATGAAAAAGGCTGCTCCGGTGAGGTAGAGGATGGGGAGCACGCCAGCGTACGCAATCACAATGAAGAAATGCGCGTACGCGGTGCCAAGAAACGTGGGAAGGTCAAATTGGGGGCCAGAATACAGCTTCTCCATGTCAGCGCGGTGGCGTTTGCCGTTCGCCGAGCAGCGCTTCTTGCAGTTAAACATGATGTACGGCACCCAGGGGGCCGTGAGGGCAGTGATCGCCTCAACGACCATTGCGGAGACGAGCAAAGTGCCCACGTCGAGGTGCCACAGCCATGACATCGTGAGGTGCGGGCCACGCATGATGAGGCCCTTGGGCCCGATGCCGCAGCAGATGAGCTTCGGGCACTGGCAATCGGGTTCATAGGAGCGATAGAACTCGGGCGGCGGCGCGGCCATCAGCAGGAGGGTGACGAAACCCGTGTTGAACGCCTGCGCAAGGAAGATGGTCACCACTTGGTTCTGATGCCTGCCAGAGAGGGTTGGGTAACGCCCGAAATCACCAAGGGTGCTGACGATCATCCCTATCGACGTGTTCACCATCACGAGGATGATCGAGGCGAGGAGAGGGAAGAGGCTGTCCACCATAATCTTCTTCGTCTCGGGGTCCCACTCGTTGAACAGTGCGTCTGGGTCCATCTTGGCCGCCTCTACCCCGATGATGACGCCGAAGCTGACGGGAAGGATGGCGACGAGCAATGCAGTCGCGATCAGGCGGCGACAGAAGGTGGTGAACGCCTTGAAGTCGAGGCGCAGCAGCCGATACGGCAAGTTCTCGTGCAGCACGTCGCGCGGATGCGGCGGCACGAAGGCGCGAAGCCGCCATCCTTTGTCACAGCAGCCACTCGGCGTCGTGCTGCGGAAGCGCCTCGCCTTGGGCTGCGTGATGTAGCCCCAGCCTCCTGGGTACAGTTCGAGCGCGGCGTTGCGTACGGGCTGCTCTTCAAAGATGACAAAGGCGCCGCAAACGTTCGTGATGGACGTGCTGGTAGTGATGGCCTTGCGCGTCTTCTTCAATCGCGAAGAGAGGCTCTCAATCTTAGTCTTGAGTTTTCCGATCACCTGCGTTTGCCGCCACACGGCAGGCCGTTCCTTGCGGAGCGCATTTTCGATGCGCAACTTGCGCTCAATGATGGCGTACTCGCGCTCGAGGGGAGTCTGCTGGACCGCATTGCGCAGCACGCTTGCGCAGTCCGTGATCAGGGCCACGTCCCATACGGCGCACTCCTCGCGGCTCTTGCCGGTCGCCGCGGCGACGATAGTCTCGAGGTGCTCCTTGATCTCTTCCTTGGTTGCGTCTTGAGGCATGCCGTGCAGCTGGATCGCATACTCCGAAGTGAAGACATTGTTCGCCTCGTTGATGTCGTTGATCGATTCCACGCGGTTTCGGAAGCGCCGGACGCCCAGGAACAACAGCACCGAGAAGAGCGCCTCGAGCAACCCGGCTACCGTGTTCATCGTCTTGCACCCGTCGTCACGGCATTCCGAGCGAGCGGCGATGGACAATTGGAGCAACGCGGTTGGGTAGGTGTCCAACGCAACCGCCGAGAAGACTTCATGTGCGCGCGCGGCGGAGAAGGCGTACGATGGTACTGAGAGGAGCGCGCCCAAGAGGCAGTAGCCCGCGCAAAACTTGAGAAAGTCGAGGTACAAGGTCGGAACGAGGCCCACGGCATCGAGCACGTCGTTGGCAGGCGCGAGGAATTTCAGCTTTTCCACGGCGCCGTCGGCGCGCTTCTTGCGAGGGTGCACGGTGTTTGCTTGCTCCTCGGCTCTCTCTTTGGCCCACTTGAGCCACTCCTTGAGCTCACTGCGGGTCTTTACCTCCGGTTCGGCGGCCTCGGCAGCCAGTTTGGTAGCGGCCGCGGCCGCAATATCGGCTGCGGCTGCATTACGGAGCACCAGCATTTCGTCATGCCGCAGCGCGCATTTTCCAATTTGGTTGAGCATCTCGCTCACGGCGTTCTGATCAGGAGGTGCTTTGTCAGTGCCATCCTCCTTCTTGGGCTCCACCTCGGCCATTTGTGAGCAGAGGTCGGAGGGGGCGGCGCAGGGTTACACTCGCAGAACAAGTACGTTCCGGGGAACTAGCAGAATTTGCGGCCTGTCCACCCGTCTTCGCATGCGGGAGTGGCGACGCGGATGACGAGGCGCAACGGCTGCGCTTCCGATCAAGTACGTACCGGTAGATTCCGTCGGCGCTCAATGAATCGCGCCGAACTTTCTAGATACCAATTTTGGTCTCAGAGCGGCGCGCTTTCTGCTTTTAAATTCATGTGGGGCTCCACATTCATTTTATAGCTGTGCCGGTTCACACTCGAGATTGGACTTGCGCTTGACTTGCCTTTGACGACGTTCGTGTTTGTGCCCGCCGGAAGTCCATGAAGCAGTACGCACTGTGCAACCATGCGTCCTCCGAGCAAAGTCCAGTTTTGCGACGCTCATGGGAGAGCCCCGACCCGCTGCTCCGCACGCTCGGAGTGCGCTACCTTCAGATTGGTGGCGACATTTGGAATCGTTGTCACGAAGGGTGGCTGAACATTGACGCGGCGTTCAAGAGCGAGGGACTTCATGGTGAATCCCAATTCGGCACGGACGATAAGGGTGGGCACAACATGGCCATCTCATTCTCTGAGATCACCGTGCTGCCATTTGCTTCCAATAGTGTGCAGATGGTATACTCTGAACACATGATCGAACACATGCTCCCCGATGCGGGTAGCAACCTGCTCCACGAGGCCTACCGCGTGCTCGTGCCGGATGGCATCCTCCGGCTCGCGACACCCGACCTGAGAAGGTACATGCTTGGCTACGTCGAATCCGGGGCGCGAGGCCAGGGCGGCACCAACGCCTTCTTGCGCGTGCATAGCCAGCGCTTTGGACCGATGCAGCAGCCGCGGCACCGACCGCCAACCGACGCGACGATCGTCAACAATATCTTCCGCAATTACGGGCACAAGTGGGTGTACGACTTTGAGGAGCTGCGCTCGCGCGCGGTCGACGCGGGGATCGCAGCCGAGGATGTGTGCCAGAGCGATCGAGTTGGTCGCGGGCTCCCGCAAGCACTGCAACGGGCGCGCGACCGCGCCACCCACCCGCGCAATGAGTCGCTAGCGTGTTGGCTCGATCAAGCCGTGCGTGAGGATGAGTCGCTCTACGTGCACCTCGTCAAGCGCCGCCCGTGGCCGCCGAGCAATCGCTCCCACGTGCCCCCCTTTTGCCGGCCCGTGAGGGACTGGCTGCCATGCCATCCGGGGACGAGGGGCCGTGGGGGGCGGAGGCGTGGGGCGGGGGTCATGGGGCTCTAGAAAAGTTTGTCTAATGTCTCACCGGACTGGAATTCCTACCTGACGAGGCGGGTGGGGGGTGGGGCGCTAGAGCGAGTGGGGATGTCTGTTTTGGCTGAGGTTTTTTGGCGCGAAGACGCGTTCTGCTTCTCTCGCGCGCCTCAATCCCTCAGCAAAAGAGGCAAGTTTTTGCTCGGGCGCTCGTCGCCCTGGTCATGATCAATGATCAGCTGCGCCGGACGATTGCGCCGGGCTCGCAAGCGCAGGAGCTCTGCTACGAGTCATGCTCGTCCACGAGCTCCGCTCCTGACGACGACGTGGCCGCTGCCTTCGGAGGCCGCGGCGGCAGCGGCCGATGGTCGCCCTTCACTGCAGGCAGCACGGCAGCCATGCCAAGCTCGCCATTTCTTGCCTCGCCAGACGGTAACTCGTCCTCGTGCGGCGGGAGTGCTGTGGCGCTCACGCCCGAGCTGCGACCGGCCGAGGCTCCCGTCGCGCTCGAAGACTGGTCACCGACGAGTGGCGACATACTTGCACCGAGTGCAACCGTAGAGGCTGCTGCTGCGCAGGCAGCAGAGACAGCGGTGCTGATCTCGCCACCGGCAGTTGGACAGGCTCGGCAGCCCGCCTCGTCAGCGCTGACTGCACGCCAACTGCTCTTGGCGATGGACGCGGATGGCGCCGCACCAGCGGCCTCGGAGGATGCGGCGCTGGCCGGGGCGGCGCTGGCCATGGCGGCTGAGGCGCTTCCTTTTGGCTCGACTGCGATCCCGCTTTGCCCTGTGGGTGACGAGCCGCGTATGCGTGCTCAGCTGAGCCGCTGCCGCGCGCAGCTCCAAGCGGCACAGGTGCAGCTGCAGCTGGCGACCTCGCAACTGGGCGCTACGAGTGAACGGCTAGAGTGCTGCGAGAGGGAGCATGCAACGCTCACACATAAGGTGGCCGAGCTCGAGACGGTTCAGCGGGCGCTCGGAGTCACCGAGGGCTCCACCGAGGAGGCCGACGGCCACGGCGTGCTCGGCGGCGCCGTCGCGGGCGCCCGAGCGGCCCGTGTGATCCCTTCTCTCGATGCCCTGCGAGGGGCTGTGGGGCGCCTCGCCGACGAGCGGATCGAGGCGCTCGAGACGGCGCTCAGCACCAAGGACGCGCAGCTGCACGAGCTGCAGGCGCTCGCGTGGGGCGCGTATGCCGACGACAGCGCCGTCGCGGCCGAGGTGCAGCGGTTACACATCTGATGACATCTGATTACACATCTGATGACATCTGACATCTGATGATATCTGATTGCCTCCCTCATCAGGTGCAGCGGTTACACGACGAGTTGGCGCATGCATCCTCCAAGCATCGACAGCTCACGGCGCACGCACAGGCGGCAGAAGCCACGTTCGCTGAGAGGGTTCGCAACTCTCATGCCGAGCAGGAGGAGCTCCGCGCGAGCATCGCCGCCCTAACGGCTCAGCTCCGCTCCCAGCAGGCGTCGGAGGCGTCTCTGCGTGCGGCGTACGAGGACGTGAAGGCATCAGCAAGTGCGAGCGCGGCGGAGGCGGCGAGGCTGGCTACGGTCGAGGCAAGGTTACTCGCCACGCTAACGGATCGGGAGCAACAGCTGCACGTGGCCATCGCACAGCTCGAAACCCACGCCGCCGAGATCGATGCCTTACGGCGCGGCTCGTCCGCCCATCAGCTCTCCGCGCGCTATGATGAGCAGATCGAGATGCTCCAACGGCAGGTAAGCGAGCAGGCCGCGCGGGATGCGCAGGCGCTGTATCAGGCGCAGGCGGCCGTTGAGGCGGCGAGGGCGGAGGCGCGTGAGGCACACGAGCGCGCCCGCCGCAGCCGCGAGCTCGCGGAGTGCCTCGAGATCGAGCAGGCGGCCCATTCACAGACCAGGGCGCAGGCGGCCGAGCGGTTGGCGGCGATGGCCGAGCGCGAGCGGGCGTTGCTCAAGGAGCTCTCCACTGTCCAGAAGCAGCAGCAGCAGCAGCAGCAGCAGATTCAGCAGCAGCAGCAGCAGATCAAGCAGCAGCTCAACGCTGCGCCCAACTCGCCTGCTGTCCACACAGCCGGCGGTTGCGCATGGATCGAGGACAGCACGATGAGCGCCTTCCCCAACCCAGTCACCGCGTCGCCGCCCTCGCCCCCCACCGCGAACGCCGACAGCGGCAGCGCCGGCAGCGATGGGCTCGAGCCGGAAGGGGACGCTGCATCGGGGGGTCTCCCCGTCGTTTCTTCGCCGCCAGCCCAGGGACTCGTCCTTCCTAATATGGGACTCGTCCTGCCCGAGTCGCTCGTCGCGTCGTCGTGGTCACCGCCCTCGGCTTCGTCAACCTCCTCGGCACGCTCGACGCACTCTTTGCGCTCCACGCGCGCCATGCCGATGTCGCCCTTGCCGCTCGCGCCGCCGCCGCGCGGCCTCGAGGCCATGCTGCAGTCGGCTCAACGTGAGATCGAGGGGCTGCACGACGTGGTGCGTCAGCAGATGCACGTTCAGGGCGTCCTCGAGAACGAGCGCGCGGCCGTGCTCGAGCGTGAGCAACGGGCGGTCAGCGAGCACGTCGCGCTGCTCGCGCACACCGAGAGGCTAGAGACCTTGCTTGACGACGCTCGCCAGACGGCGACCCGAGCGCGTTCGCAAGCGGCGCAGGAGGTCGAGGCACGTGCGGCCGTTGAGGCGCAGCTCTCGGAGGCCAAGGCGCGCACAGCGCAGCTCGAGGCCAAGCACGCGCAGCTCGAGGCGAGCGCCGCCATGCAGCTCGAGACGGCCGTTCGGCAGCTGACCGACACGGTGGCCGCTCATCTCACGGAGATCTCGATGATGCGAGAGGTGGCCGAGCGCGAGAAGGCTGAGCTCAAGAGCGAGCTCAAGGCGCAGCATGCAATCGCGCTCAAGGCCGCCGAGGAGCGGCTGCACAACGCGCCGCCGCCGCGCCAGCCGCCTCAGCCGCATCACGACGCGCTGCTCGGCGAGGTGCCCAGCACGGCGCTCGAGACGGCGCTCCATAATAGGCAGGAGGTGCCCAGTGCGGCGCCGCCCCTCGGCGAGGCGCTTCGTCAAACCTCGGAGCTGTGGGGACAGCCGAGCGCAGAGGCGGCGGCGGCGGTGGGCGCGGCGATGGGCGCGGCGGTGGGCGGCCTCGGGCTGCCGAGCAGTGCGGCTGAGGAGGCGGCGAAGCTCGAAGCGGACGCTAGGCTACAATGCCTTTCCACAGAGCTGCGCTCGTACGAGTTGACGCAGCTCGCAGAGGCCGCCGACCGTGCGGGTCTCTCCGCGCGCCTCGAGCGCGCCGTGATGGCCGCGGCGCTGGCAGACGAGCGTGCGGACTCAGCGGAGGCAGCTCTCAAAGAGGCGCGTGCGGAGGCGGCGAGGGCGGCAGCGGTCGCCGAGATGGCGCAGGCGGAGGCAGCGCAGGCGACGGCGGCCGCGGCCGCCGCGGCCATGGCCCGTTTGCCCACCCTCGCAATGAGTAGCCGCTCGCCCTCACCGCGGCGAGACGAGGAGGACGAGGCTGCTGACAGCGCCTCGAGGGCGGTCGTCTCGCGTGTGATCGCGTCGGAGGCGCGCCTTTCGCCTTGTCTCTCGCTCGAGCACCAGCACGGCGCCGTCCCAAGCGCTGCCGCCGCGCTCGTCGTGACATCTGCGACGCCCGCAGGCGGTGACGGGGGCGGCCTCCGCGGCAGCGCCGATGATGAGGGGGGGGGCAGCGCCGGAGGCGTGCTCTTGTCTCCAGCGCCGTCTCACATGATGCGCTCCCCTCCAGTCGGCCACGCAAGCAGCAGCAGCAGCTGGCGCCACATGATGCGCCACGGGCCTCTCGGCTCCCCCGCGACTAAGAGCCGCATGGAACGGCTCGAGAGGCATGCAGAGCGCTCGGCGGCACAGCACGCGCGCGAGGCGACTGGGCTGCGCGCCAAGGTCGAGGCGCTTGAGGAGCAGCTGCTCGCTTTTGGGAAAGGTCTTTGGCAGCCCACCCAGATGTACAGCTCCACTCCACTGCGGAGCTCGCTCGCATTCTCACCTGGAGATGCCGAGGCGCTCGCATTCTCACCTGGAGATGCCGACTCGCCGAGCGACACGTCATCAGCCGAGGCGCCCAGCGGCATGCAGCTTGACACGTCATCAGCCGAGGCGCCCAGCGGCATGCAGCTTGACACGTCATCGGCCGAGGCGCCCAGCGGCATGCAGCTTGAGGAGAAGGGCAAGCTCCTCGACGCGCCCAAGTCGGCGCCCAAGTCGGCGCCCAAGTCGGCGCCCATGTCGGCGCTGGCCGCGCGACCCACCGACAAGCCGACGGACAAGGACGCTTCGAAAGGCGTGGGCCGAACGCCCCTCATCGATGCCGCTCGCAGCGGCCAGCTGAATGTGGCGGCGGTGCATCGGCGTGTGCAGGCGGAGGCGGCGGCCATGCGCGCGGCGCTCGCCGCGGCGCTCGCCTCTCTCGAGGCCGAGTTGGTGGCTGAGAGGGAGGCGCGCCGTGCTGAGCGCGCGGACGCGCAGGAGATGCAGACGGAGCTGCAGGAGATGCAGACGGAGCTCGAGGCGGCGAAGGCGCACGCCCAGCAGCAGCACGATCAGCTCATGGCGATGCACCAGGCGGCTGCGTCGCTCGGCCGTCGGCATGGCAACAGCGCGCTCGACTCGGCGCTCGCCGAGGCCCATGCGGCTGAGGCGCAGGCGCTCAACTCGGCGCTCGCCTTGCGCCAACAGCTCGCGACTGAGCAGAGACGAGCGGCCGTTCGTGAGAAGGAGGCAGCTGCCCTCGTCGAATCGGCCGAGGCGAAGGCTGTCACGCTGCAGCTCGCACTCGACGATGCCCGTGCGGCGGCCGAGGAGGCGGCGGCCGAGCACGCCGCCGCGATGGCGGCGGCGACGGAGGCGGCACGTCAAGAGGAGGCGGCGGCCAAGGCGGCGGAGGGGGAGCGGGACGAGGCGGAGAGGCGGCGGGCGGAGGCCGAGGCCAGCCGAGAGGAGGTGGAGGTACGCCTGGCGCACGCCGAGGCGAAGGTGCGTGGCGCGGAGGCGGCCAAGCTGGAGGCGGAGGCAAGGCAGCAGGAGGCACAGGCGGCCAAGCTGGAGGCGGAGGCGAGGCAGCAGGAGGCACAGGCGGCGCGAGAGCAAGCGGAGCTCGCAGCCGCTACTGCCGAGGAGCAGCGTCAAGCGATCGAGGAGCAGCTGCGGCTGCTGCTGACCTCCGAGCAGACTGTACGTGAAGCAGAGGGACGAATGCTTGCGGTGAAGCAGGCGTCGCCTCGAGCGCGCGCCATCTCGAGCGCGTTACAGCCGCCAGTCGAGCAGGCGGCATCGCCTCGGCGACGCCCTGACGTGGACCAGACGTCGCCAAGACGACGCGAGGTAGAGCACCGAGCCCTAGCAGCGGAAGACCAAGCACGGGCAGCGGAGCTGCTCGTTCAGGACGCCGAGCGAGCGCAGAGGACGGCCGAGGCAGCGCGCGAGGCGGCGGAGTCCGCGCTCGAGACGGCGCTCGTGGCTTCGGAGGCACGCGTGCAGGCCGCGCAGGAGCAGCAGCGCGCGCTCGAGACGGCGCTCGAGGCGGCGGAGCGCCGATGCCTTGCGGCGGAGCGCGATGCGGAGCGGCTCGAGGAGGCCAGGGCGCGGGCCGAGGATGCGCTGGCCCATGCGAAGCGGGTACAGGAGGCCGAGATGGCGGCGCAGCAGGCGGAGCTGGAGGCGAGGGATGCGCAGCACGCGGCTGAGCTAGGTACGCTGGAGGCAGAGAGGCAGAGGGAGCAGCGGGCGGCCTCGGCGGCGCGGGAGGCGGAGGAGGCGGCGCGCGCGGCCGAGAAGGCAGCGAGGGAGGCGGAGGCGTGCGCGGTCGGCAAGGCGGCGGAGGCGGCGGCCCGTGAGGCGGCCGTGTGGCAGATGCGCCAGGCTGCTGAGCGAGCCTCGATTGCATTGCAGTCGCAATCAGAGGAGGATCAGCAGCGGGCGGCCTACGAGACAGCTCAGGCGCGTGCCGCCGCTCAGGCGGCCGCCGAAGCTGCCGCCGCTCAGGCGGCGGCCAAGGCGGCGGCCGAGGCGGTGGCGGCCAAGGCCACCGCGGCGCTGGCGCAGATGGACAAGGAGGCGCACCAGCATCGGAGGGAGCATGAGGCGGCGATGGCTGCCGCAGCTGAGGCATTGCGGGAATCCGAGGTCGCGTGGCAGGCCGCGTGCCTGCAGGCGGCGGCAACCCAGGAGGCCTTGTGCGCGTGCGAGGCGGCCAAGGCGGCGGCAGAGGCGGACAAGGCGGTGCTCGCGGCTGTCGCCGACGCGGCCGAGAAAGCGAGGCTCGCCCTCGAGGCCGACAAGGCCACGGCAGAGGCGGCCAGGGCGGCGGCGCAGGCGGAGGAGCTCCGGCTTCTGCAGGAAGCGCTCCGGTGTGAACGAGAACGGTGTGAATCACAGGCGGAGGAGCTCCGGCTTCTGCAGGAAGCGCACGCGGCGATGGTGCAGGAGGCGGAGGAGGGGGGCAAGGCCCGTGACGCGCTAGCGTCGTCACAAGCGGCGCTAGTTGAGGCACAGGCGGCGGTGGCGGAGGCGCAGTCGGAGCGGGCGGAGTCCTTCGCGGCGTACGAGGAGATGAGGGCGAGCTACGAGGAGATGAAGGCGAGATGCGAGGAGATGAAGGCAGCGCAAGCCGAGGCGGAGACGGCACGAGCGCTGGCGGAGGCGGCGGCTCGTCGAGCCATTACGGCTCTAGCGGAGGCGGAGGCGAAACGAACCGAGGCGGAGTGGAGCCAGACGGAGGCTGAGGCGGCACTGGCTGAGGCACAGTCGCAGCGACACCTGAGTGAGCAGCGGCAGCAGGAGGAGCAGCTGGAGCTGCAGCAGGCTGCTGCCGAGGTGGGCACACTCAGCGTGCGGGAGCAAGAGACCTCGGTGCGCCTCCGAGCGACCTCGACGGAGCTCGAGGCAGCGAGATCGCGCCTCGACGAGCTCACACGGGAGCTCAGCGGAGCTCGAGCGAGCTCGAGCGAGCTCGCGCGGGAGATCGAGGTCCTCAGGCGGGAAGCCGCCGAGCTGCACGCCGCCGCACACTCCGCCGCCCTCACAGCCGCGGCAAAAGATGCAGATTTGCACGCGGAGCGGGAGGAGGTGGCTCGGGCGGCGCGGCTGACTCGCGTAGAGGCGGCCGCTGCTTGCGAGGCTCTGAGCGTCGAGCTGGGCGAGGCTGAGAGGGAGGCTGTGAAGAGGGAGGATGTGAAGAGGGAGGCTGAGAGGGAGGCTGGCTCGCAGCTCGCCCACGCACAGCTCCAGCTGGCCAGGATGCACGATGAGCTGGACGGCATGCTCGCCGAACGAGACGCCGTGGCCATCGAGCGCGATGCGCTGCAGTCGACGCTCGCCACAACGCGCGCCAACGGCTCTGTGGAATCCCGAGCCTTGATTGAGAGTCATGCGGCACAGGTGCAGCGCATGCAGAGCCTCGAGCGCGCGCGCGCCGCCGCCACTGAGAAGCAGCTCGAGGCGGCGACGACGGCGCGCGAGGCGCTGGTGCGCGAGGTGGAGCAGCTCCGTGCGGCAGCGCTACCCGTCGCGGACGAATTGGAACGGTTACGAGTTTCGTTCGACGAATTGGAGCGGTTACGAGTTTCGTTCGAGGCGGCCGAGGCTCGCACTGCGGAGCTCGAGCGTTCACAGCGCGAGGCGGCGGCGAGGTCCGCGGGGGCTGAGGCCGACGGGCAGCGGCGCAGTTTGATCGTCCGGCGGCTGCTGGGTGCGGAGCTGCGTGCTTGCGAGCAGAGCGAACAGCGCGTGGCCGCCGCAAGCGCCGTCACGAGCGCGGCCCTACTGGCAGCCGAGGAGGCGCTCGCGACGGCGCGCCGCACGGCCACGCGCGAGGCCGAGGAGGCGGTCGCGGCCGCACGCGCCGAGTGCCGGCGCGAACACGAGCAGTCGTTGCAGGCGCACCGCGCCGCGTGGCAAGCAGAGACGGCGCGCGAAACGGCCGCCGCTCTCGAAGCAGCGGCGACACACGAAGCGGCGGCGGTGGCGGCGGCGACGGCGGCGGCGGCGGCGGCGGCGGCCGCGCTTACGAGTCAGTCGGACGAGCAACTCGCCGAGGTGCGTTCCGCTTACGAGCGCCAAGTGACGCAACTGCAGATGAGCCTCGCCGAGCTGCAGGCCGCGCATGCCGCGGCGCTCACGACGGCGCCGCTGCTCGAGGCCGATCGGCTGGCGACGAAGCTCGCGGAGGCGCAGCTGGCGCACGAGGTGGCGCTCACGACGGCGCTCGACGCCGCCCAGGCGGCCCACGAGAGAGCGCTCGACGCGGCGCTCAGCGAGCTCCACAGTCGGCACGAGGCAGCCTTCGAGGGGGCACGGAGCAGCCACCTCGCCGAGCTGCGGGCGCTCGAGACGGCGCGCGCGGCGGCGGAGGCACGCCTCGCCGAGCTGCAGGCGCTCGAGACGGCGCTGCGCGCCTCCGAGGCCAAGCTCGAGCTCGAATCTCAACAGAGGAGATCTGTGGAGGAGGCGCTCGAGACGGCGCTGCGCGCCTCCGAGGCCAAGCTCGAGCTCGAATCGCGTCGTTGTGAGCGCGCCTCGCGGGAGGCGGCGAGCGCGGCCGAGGCGGCGGAGGCGGCGGAGGCTCGGCACGCGGCGGCCTTGGAGTCGGAGCGTTCGGCCGCCGAGGCGAAGGTGCAGGAGGTCATGCAAAAGGCGGCCGAGGCTGCTGAGGCGACGCACATGCAGATGCAGCAGGTGGTCGATCAGATGAGTGATGCGTTCGAAGCGCGCCTCGCGAGTGCGCTGAATGAGGCCGCCGCCGCCGCCGCCAAGCAGACGAGCGAGGCGGTGGCGGCGGCGGCGGCCGAGGCGGCGGTGGCGCTGGCGGCGGCCGAGGCGGCGGCGGCGGCGGCGGCGGCGGCGGCGGCGGCCGAGGCGACAGCAGTGCAGCAGCTCGAGGCGAGAGGCGCCGTGCAGACAGCGGAGGCGCGGGGGCGTGAGGAAGGGTACTCAGCCGGCTGGGCCGCGGGGCTCGAGCAAGGTCGCCAATCTCGCGCGGGCGAGATCGTCGAGCAGTTGGCGCGCGAGCACGTGGTGACCGAGACGGCGCTCGCCCGCAGCATGGCGGAGGCCGAGGGGCACTGGGCCGACGCGAGGAGCGACCTCGCCGACCGTTACGTGGTGACCGAGACGGCGCTCGCCCGCAGCATGGCGGAGGCCGAGGGGCACTGGGCCGACGCGAGGAGCGACCTCGCCGACCGTTGTGATGCCCTGCTGAGCGAGCTCGAGGGAGCGCGCGAATCTCGACAGAATCTCGTGAGCGAGCTCGAGGGAGAGCGCGAATCGGTGCGCGCTCATCTCGGCGCCCTCGAGCACGTGCGCGCGGAGCATGCGGTCCTATGCGACGATCGGCAACGGCTGCAGAGCAAGCTCGAGAGGCTGGCCGAGACGTGCGCGGTGCTCGAGCACGAGCAGGCAAAGGCCCAGGCCGCGGCCGCGGCCGCGCACGAGCAAGCGCAGCTCGAGACGGCGCTCGAGAAGGCGTCGTGTCGAGCGCTCGAGACGGCGCTGGCGGAGGAGCGATCGATGGCGGCGGCGAGCTATGCGGCCATCGCCAAGGAGCTCGAGGTGGCCAATGCCGCGGCGACCAAGGAGATTGAGGACGCGGGGGCGGCGCGCGATCGAGCGAGCGCCGAACGTGATGCCCTCGCTGTCGAACGGGACGCGCTCGCGGCGGCGCTCGACGCCGAGCGAGAGACTCAGGCGACGGAGCGCGACGCCCTTTTGACGAAGCACGACGCCCTTTTGACGGAGCGCGACGCCCTTTTGACGAAGCACGATGCCCTTTTGACGGAGCGCGACGCCCTTTTGACGAAGCACCAGCGCGCTGCTGCCGAGGCGCAGCGCACCGCCGCCGCCGCGCAGACGCTCGTGAGCGCCGAGGTTGCTTCGCTTGAGAGGGAGCTGACGAAGCTGCATGCACTTGAGAGGGAGCTGACGAAGCTGCATGCACTTGAGAGGGAGCTGACGAAGCTGCATGCGCAGCTGGCGCAGGCCAAGGAGGAGGCAGCCGCCGCACGGGATGAGCTGCTCAGCACGGCGCGGGATGCCAACGCTTCAATCGAGGCGGCGGCGGAGGCGGCGGCGGCCGAGGCGGCGGAGGCGGCGCGTCAGCAGATGCAAAGGGCGGCGGCGGCCTCGCTCGCGGCCGAGAAGGAGGCGAATGAGCAGCTTCTTCAAGAGCTTGCGGAGGCGCGTGACGAAGCCGCTCATTCCCTCGGGGCCTCTCAAAAGCTTCTCAGCGAGGCCGAGGCACGCGGCTCACTCCTCGCCCATCCTACTGATTGCCTCCCTCATCAGGCTGATTGCCTCCCTCATCAGGCCGATCGCCTCCCTCATCAGGCTGATTGCCTCCCTCATCAGGCTGATTGCCTCCCTCATCAGTCTGATTGCCTCCCTCATCAGGCTGATTGCCTCCCTCATCAGGCACGCGGCTCACTCCTCGCCCACGAACTGCTTGCCGCCGATGAGCTCGCCGGCGCGCTTCGCGCCAAGCTGCGCGCGGCCCAAAAGGTCGCCGAAGACGCCACGAGGGCCGCCCAGCAAGCGACTCGAGCGGCCGAGGACGCCGCCGCGCTCGGTGACAAGTGCGAGAGGCTGGCGGCGTTCGCGGAGAAGGCGAGCGAGAGCCAGCGTGAGGTCGAGGCGGCGCTCGAGACGGCGCTAGAGGCGGGGGCGGCCGCGGAGCTCGCGCGGCGCGGCGCGCTCGAGCGGGCAGAGGCGCTCGAGACGGCGCTCCAAGTGAGCCAAGAGAGGCAGAGGGTGCTCGAGACGGCGCTTCAAGAGGGGCAGGGGGCGCTCGAGACGGCGCTCCAAGAGAGGCAGGAGGCGCTCGAGACGGCGCTTCGCGCGCAGCAGGCGAGCCATGAAGACGAAACCCGCAGGTGAGTCTCGTCAATGGCCTCTGAGTGCCACTATTGCCTCTGAGTGCCTCCGAGTGCCTTTGATTGCCTATGGTTGCCTCTGGTTGCCTCTGACACTGGCCGATACGAGACTCGCAGGCTGCTGGACGAGCATGCGGAGGCGCTGCGGCGGGCGCTCGAAACGGCGCGCGTCGCGGCGATCGCGTCCGAGGAGAGCGCGCTGACGGAGCTGAGTCGACAGTGCGCGTCCGAGCAAGCCCCGGTGCGGACCCGTCCGAGCATGCATGTGCTCACCACGGCGCCGTGTCGCTTCCCCACAGGTGCGCGTCCGAGCAGGCCGAGGCACTACACGAGCTCCGAGCGAGCCTGGAGCACGCCACGACGGCGCTCGTGGCGACCGAGACGCGCGCGGTGAGGGAGGCCGCCAGGGACGAGGCTGCCAAGGAGCTCGAGAGGACGGTACGGGCGGCGCTCGTCACGACGCGTGTGGCGTCTTTGAGTGCCTTTGAGTGCCTTCGAGTGCATTTGAGTGAATTTGAGTGCCTCCCTCATCAGGTGCGGGAGCTCGTCACGACGCTTGAGGCGCAGGGGGAGGCGGCCAAGGAGGCGGCGGTGAGTACGGCGGTCGCCGCGACACGCGCTGCCCTGAGCGCCGAGCACGACGCGTTGCGCGCGCAGCTCGAGACCTCGAGATCGCAGCTCGAGACAACGAGATCACAGCTCGAGGAGGCCGAAGCACGCGCGAGCGCCGCCGCGGCGCGCGAGCGCGCTGCCGACGAGCGCTTGACGAAACTGGGCGCCGAGTTGAGCGCCGCGAAGGAGCTCGCACTCAAGGAGGCCGCCGCGCGTGCGAGTGAGGCGGAGCGTCGTGTCGAGCACGTGCGCACCGAGGCGGAGCGGCGCCAGGCGCAGGTGCTCGAGCACGAGCGCCGTCTCGAGCGCGAGCGTGCCGATTTGCATCTGATTGCATCTGATTGCATCTGATTGCATCTGAGTGCATCTGATTGCATCCCTCATCAGGTGCTCGAGCGCGAGCGTGCCGATTTGCAGAAGGCCGTCGAGCGGGAGCGCACGGACGCGCAGTCGGCGGTGAGCCAGCTGCGCCAGCAGAGTCGGAAGGAGCTGCGCGAGGCTCTGCGGCGCGTCACTGCGAGTCACGAGGGGGCGATGAGGGAGCAACTAGAGGCGGCCAAGGCCGAGGCGGAGGCCGATCGGCAGGTGGCGCTGTCCCAGGCGCGCGCGGAGCTCGAGGCTCGTCACTCAGCGCTCCTAAAAGAGGAGCGCGCGCGATCTCGACGGGATCTCGACGAGAAGTTGCGAGAGGCCGAGCGACAGCACGCCGTCGCGCTCGCCGCGGCGGCGGCGGCGAGCTCGGCAGAGCTGACGGTCGCGAGGGAGCGCGCGGTGGCGCTCGAGACGGCGCTCTCGCTCGCGCGCGAGGCCGTGGGCGCGGCGCGCGCCGAGTCGAGCGCCGAGTCGAGCCGACGCGAAGAGGAGTTTCGAAGGCTCGAAGCGGCCACGCGCGCGCGGGAGCTGCAGCGAGATAGCGAGCACGCGGCCGCGCTGAGTGCGGCGGTTACGGAGCGGACCCTGGAGCTCCAACGGGAGCATGCGGCCGCGCTCACGGCGGTGCGTGCCGAAGCCAACCAGCGCAGCGCCCTCGATGGCCACACGCTCGAGCGAGCGGCGAGCGCACACAAGGAGGCGCTGTCTCGGGCGCTGTCTGCCGCCGCCGCGAAGCACGCGAACGAGATGCGCGAGGTGGCGGCGCGCGCGGCGGCGGACCAGGAGCATGCGCTTCAGGCTGAGCGCGCGCGGCTCGTCCAGCAGCATCACGCGGCTGTGGAAGCGGCCGTTGGCGCGGCCGTCCATGCCGCGGAGGCGCGCCACGCACGCGAGCGCGAGGAGGCCATTCTCGCGGCACAACAAGCCGCAGCCGCCGAGGCAGAGGCCAGCCTGGCGCAGCTCACCGAGCAGCTCGAGGCCTCGAGATCGCAGCTCGAGACCGCGAGATCGCAGCTCGAGGCCTCGAGATCGCAGCTCGAGGCATCGAGATCGCAGGCGGAGCAGCTGCGCATGGAGCACGCCCAAGCGGGCGCCAAGAGCACCGTCCTCGACGCTGAGCTTCGTCATGTGAGCGAGGGCGCCGAGCGGCTCCGTCGCGCGCTCACCGTCGCTGCCGAAGCCCTCGCGAATGAGCGCAAGAGGAGCGAGGAGACGTCGGGCGCGCTGCAGGCGGCGGGCGAGGCGGCGGCGCGCTCGCGCGAGGAGGCGGAGCGCTGTCGCGAGCACGCGAGCGCGAGCCGCGACGAGTGGCAGCGCTCGCTTTCGGAGCACGAGGTTCGTCAATTGGAGCTTTCCCAGCAATGCGCGCGCTCCGAGGCGGAGCTCGAGGTTCGTCAATTGGAGCTCGAGCGCATGCAGCGGGCGGCACAGGAGCAGCAGCAGCAGCTGATGCAGCAGCAGCTCGAGATCGAGGCGCACCGCCGAGCAGGTGCGCGAATGGAGGAGTTGATGAGTCCTGATGAGCACTGATGAGCACTCATGAGCACTGATGAGCACTCATGAGTCCTGATGAGCCCTGATGAGCCCTGATGAGTCCTGATGAGCCCTGATGAGTCCTGATGAGCCCTGATGAGCCCTGATGAGCCCTGATGAGCCCTGATGAGCGCAGGCGCTCGAATGGAGGAGGTAGCCGAGCGCAGTGCACACGAGGCCGAGGCGGCACGGGCAGAGGCCGAGGCGGCAAGGGCAGAGGCCGAGGCGGCACGGGCAGAGGCGGAGGCGGCACGGGCAGAGGCGGAGCGGATGCAGCACGAGATCGAGCGCCTGATCGTCGAGCTCGGCCACAGCCGTGACGCCATCGAGGCGCGTGTCGACAAGGACGGCGAGATTGCGAATCTCGCTCAGCAGCGTGATGCGAGCCGTGCAGAGCGGGACAAGTTGCATGCAGAGCGGGACAAGTTGCAGCGCCAAGCGCGCGCCGCATCGGACGCCCTGGCGGCCGCGGTGAGCACGCACGCGGCCGCCCTCGCGATGCATTCGACCGAGCTTGCGCGCGCACAGGCAACGGCGAGCTCAGCACAGCGCGAGGCCGCGAGGCTTGCCCTGGAGCTCCAGTGTGAACGAGAACGGTGTGAAGCACAGGCTGCAGAGCTGCAAGCCCAGGCCGACGCCCACGTGGCCCTCGAGCAACGGTTACAGAAGGCGGAGGAAGCCGTTACTCTACAAAAGGCAGAGGCGGGCACGGCCGAGCGCGCCCGAGACAGCGCCCGTGAGCTCACGAGCGAGGTCGCGGCGGCGCGTGAGCAGCTGAGCGTGAGCCGCGAGGCGCTCACCACGGCGCGTCGGGAGCTTGCTGACGTGGAGCATAGCCGACGTCTCCTCAGCGCCGAGCTGCGCGCATCCGAGCAGGCGGCGCAGAGCGCGGCGCAGTCGGCCAGCCGCGCGGCCGCCGCACACGCTGCGGAGCTGCGCGCGATGAGTGACGATGCAGCCGCGCGCGAGCGCCAGCGGCGCGCCGAATGGGAACGCGAGGCCGAGGAGGCGCTCGCGACGGCGCGCCGCACGGCCACGCGCGAGGCCGAGGAGGCGGTCGCGGCCGCACGCGCCGAGTGCCGACGCGAACACGAGCAGGCGTTGCAGGCGTTGCAGGCGCAGCAGTCAGGCGCTGCAGCCAGGCGCGCGAGGCTCGAGGACGCCGAGACAGCGCTCGAGAGAGTGCCCGAGACAGCGCGCGCGGCGACGGGGGCGCAGCGCAGCCAACGGGAGCTAGAGGTTCGTCAACAAGTCGAGCTCGAGGTTCGTCAACAGAATGAGCTCGAGGTTCGTCAACAAGTCGAGCTCGAGGTTCGTCAACAAATGGAGCTCGAGGTTCGTCAACAAATGGAGCTCGAGGTTCGTCAACAAGTGGAGCTCGAGGTTCGTCAACAAATGAAGCGGGAGCACGCGCGTGAGCTCGACGAGGCGGCGACAGTGGCAGCGGCGACGGCGCGGCGTGAAGCCGAGGAGGAAGTCACACGACGGCTCGAGGTTCGTCACAACCAGGCGGTCGAGCTCCAGGTCGCAGAGTTACAAGGGCAGCTCAAGGCCGCTCGCGAGCGCCAAGCGGTCCTCCAAGACCGCGTCGTGAAGTTGGAGACGGACACGCGCCGCTCGTCGCGTGGCTCGCCGGCAGGTGCGATCTCCCTTGATTGTCCTTGATTGTCCTTGATTGTCCTTGATTGTCCTTGGATGTCCTTGATGGCGCTCGTCGCGTGGCTCGCCGGCAGGTGCGATCTCCCTTGATTGTCCTTGATTGTCCTTGATTGTCCTTGATTGTCCTTGATGGCGCTCGTCGCGTGGCTCGCTGGCAGGCTCGCCGGCAGGCAACGGATCACCCCTCGTGATCGCAACCACCACCATCGCCGGCGCTCACCACGGCGCGGACGGTGGCGTGCCCTCGACGCCCGGCACGGCGCCGCCCGGCACGGCGCCGCCCGCGACTCTGCAGGAGAGAGGAGCCAACGGCTCGCCCGACACGGCGCCGCCTCGGCATGCCGTCGCCTCGGCGCCCGTCGAGAGCGCCGTCGTGAGAGCGCCGCCGAGGGAGCCGCCGAGTACACCCGTGCTGGAGCGGCTCGAGGGCGGTGGCTTGCGAGCGAGCGGCGGCGGAGGCGGCGGAGGCGGCGGAGGCGGCAGCCGCGGAGGCGGAGGTGACGACGAGGAGGACGACGAGGAGGAGGGCGCGGCGGCCGAGACAGCCGCGTCTTTGCCTGCTACCGCCGCGGTTGCCACCCGCGCGCCTTCGGCCCTCTACCAAACAAAGGCCCTCTCGCAAGCCAAGGCCCTCTCTCAAGCCAAGGCCGCCGCCGCGGAGGCGGCGCGGGCCGAGAGCGAGGCGCTGTACCGGGCGGCCCTGCTTCGCAAAGAGGAGAGCCATGCTGCGGCACTGGCGGCGGCGAGGCTCGCTGCCAAGGCTGAGGCCGAGGCGGCGGCTGAGGCGGTACGCGCGGAGGCTGAGGCGAGATCGCGCGAGATTAACGAAGCGCACCTCGCTGAGCTAAGTCGCCGGGACGCGGCGCACGCTGCGGACGCTGCGGCGCTCGCTGCAGCGCTCGTCGCCAAGGACGAGATGCATGCGGCCGCCATCCAGGCCGCCGCATTCACGCTGACCGAGCGCGCCAAAGCTGAGGTCAAGGCCGAGGTGGAGCGGGAGCTGGCGCAGCGCACCATGGCGACCCTTGATGCTGAGGTGGAGGCGGTGCGTCGGACGGCGACCGACGAGCGGCTGCGCGCCGTCCTGAGCGCTGAGGAGCGCACGCGCTCGGCGGCAGCGGCGACGGCGCGCGAGGCGGCACGCGAGGCGGTGGCGGAGCACGAGCGCCTCTCCGAAGAGCGGAGCCGCGCCATCTCGAGCGCCCGGCGCGAGGTAGACGATGCACGCAGCGAGGCGGCTCACGCGCGTAGCGAGACACTCGGTGCCCGGCGGCAAGCGGCCGCTGAGCGCGACGCGGCCGTCCGTCAGGCAGAAGCACGTGCGGAGGAGCGGCTCCGTCAGGCAGAAGCACGTGCGCAGGAGCGCTTCTCAGAGGCGGAGCGCATGCATCGACACGCTCACGAGCGGCTGCTCGCCGAGCTCGACACGGCGCGTCGTGAGGCACAGCGTGCACGCGCGGAGTCGGCGCCGCCGTCGTGGGCGGCGCATGCGACGGCGGCGCCCCCGCCGGCTGCCCAACACGGCGCGGTTCCGCACGTGCAGCCACCCATGACGACGCCAATGACGCCCGCGACGACGCCAATGACGCCCGCCGCGGTGGCCGCGGTCTCATCTCAGCTGCACGAGCTACACGTGCTCCGATCCGAACTGATGGAAGCACGCGAGCGCGCGCGCGCCCAGGACGACGCCCTCAATCGGCGCGAGCGCGAGCAGCAGCAGCGTGCGCGCGAGCAAGCGCATGCGGCGGCGGTGCTCGAGCGGCAGGCGCAGGCGGCGGCGGCGATGCAGCAGGGTTTGCGAGACGCGGGCGGCCAGCTCGTGGCACGCATGCAGCGACTCAAGGCTGACGTGGCAGAGCGCTGCCAGCACGTGGAGCGCACGGCGCGGGACGACGTGCGGCGGATGAGTGCCGGCGGTGGGGGAGGCGGACCGTGATCAGACTCATTACATATCATATAGACCAACCCACCTCGTCGATACGTCCTCGCTCCTGAGTCGTCGATTGAGTGCCAAGTGGTCAAGCACGATAGGTAGTCCGCCTCCCAAAATACGCGTAAAAAATTATGGAAAAATGTGAGTCCTAACATCGCGTCGTCGACAACCATGATCAATGTCTGCCAGAACGTGCCAAGGCGCAAGGAGCGAGACTATTTTGGGCGCGTGCGCGAAAAAATTGTAAGGTTTTCGTCAAAGCCACAAAGCGGGCACAACTAACCTGTTTTACGGGGTCGACCCTGTCCACGTGTCTCCGACACTCAACCGTCCACATCATGCCGCCGCTCGACCAATTCGCCGCCTTCCCTCCGGGCACCCGCACCAACCCGTCCCTACCGTCAGGCGTGACCAGCCCCAACCAATTTTCCGGATCCCCGACACCAAATGGAGCCCCGCCTGGCCAATTACTGGCAATTGCTATCGCTCGTTGGATTGAATCGAGTCGAGCCCGCATCGACGCGG
>Ga0210242_100707_pt1 | contig 28907 bp, 15 predicted proteins | sample ChrtobMeP5a_16mM_FD_155445 | JGI IMG/M metagenome (GOLD analysis project Ga0210242, IMG submission 155445) | Chrysochromulina tobin associated microbial communities from unialgal haptophyte culture, Seattle, Washington, United States - P5a_16mM | ecosystem: Host-associated > Algae > Haptophytes >... | reverse complement strand
AGGAGGAGGAGGAGGAGGAGGAGGAGGAGGAGGAGGCGGAGGAGGCGCAGGAGGAGGCGCAGGAGGAGGAGGAGGCGGAGGAGGCGGAGGAGGAGGCGCAGGAGGAGGAGGAGGAGGAGGAGGCGCAGGAGGAGGAGGAGGAGGAGTGTGCTCGCTTGACTCGATGCGCCGCCCGCGACGCCTCGTACGGGTTTTATAGCATGGTATAGCATGGTATACAGTGACTGTTAAAACATTTTTTGGCTCTGACAGCACACGTGACACGAGACAACGCCTCAAGCGGCGAGACCACTGCCATGGACGTTGCTTCGACCCCCCCTCGAGCTGCGCCCACAAAAGCCACATGCGCTTCCGACCACTGATGCTATCTCGTCGCCAATAAACTATGGCCTATCGCGGAACGGCGGTCTGTGGCTTGGGCGTGTGATCCTTGTCGAGACCAAGCAACTTGCAGATAGCATTGCAGCGGTGAGCCGCAAAGAAGTTCTGCATGCCTTTGTACCCGTGGTCTGAATTGCCAGGAATGCGCTTTAGACCAGGCTGCCGATCGTTGGTATGCAAGGCCGGATCCGTCAGAATGTACTGGCAGGTCTTGGGCCTCCAGCCCTGCACGTCTGTGAGCAGGTACACGTGCTTGCTCTCCGTAAATGAGAAGTGCGATAGCGCCTGCGGGTACGGGTCGACCTCGCCTTCCTCATCGAGGAACCAGTCGGCGTTGTTGTTCCATTTGACAAAGTCGCCATCGCTCTCATTGAAGTCGCGACCCAAACACTCCTCCGTGGAAAGGTACTCGCCGCTTGACAGCTCAAGCACGTCAGACGTGACGTACTTCATCTTGAGCGATGACTCAGGCTGCTTCTCCTTGACGCTCTTCTCGAAGCGCGATGCGAACTCCTTTGCGAGGCAATACTGCCGCGCGGTTGCCATCGCGTCCTGCCAGTCCATTTCTTTGCCGCGGGGCAGGATGAAGCTCTTAGCGACGCGGCGTTTGCTGGCCAGCTTGAGCAGGTAGACGACACGGAACGAGCCGAATTTCCAATGACGCTCGCGCCGCAAGCAGCTAATACCGGTCGCCTTGACTCTGCGCTCGAGCTTCTCGGTGCCAAACTTGCCGTCGGGAAAGGCGAGGTTGAAGGTGTAATGCTTGGCGATGCTAATTTCGATCCAGCCGGTCGATGAGTCCCACGCAGGCGGACAGACATCCTCGTCGAGCTCACGTAGTCGCTGCATTGCTTCGATTCTCTTGATATCCTCCATGGCGTTAAATTCCGCCAACTCGTTCTGCTCGAGCTTCGCCTTCTCAAGCTGGAGCTTGCGCTTCTCGAGGTCGAAGAACGCTTCCATCGTCGCCTCCGCCCTTTTCTTCGTTCTCTCAGCCTCGCGTATCTGCTGGCGATAATTCTTGACCTGCGACTCGGTCGCTGCCCGGAGCTGCTCCTTCTGGCGCTGCGCGATCCTTGCGATCGTCGTCTGCTGCTGCTGCCTCGCGTGCACCTGCTCGATCTGCTGCCTGTGCATGGCGAGCGCCTGATGATGACCCCATTGGGCACGCAAGTAGTGCTCCTGCTGCGCGGCCATTCGCAACCGCATCACATGCTGGCGCATCGAGCGCACTTCAGCGAGGCGCCGGTCGGCGATCTCTTGCCGCTTCTCGATAATGTCAATGAGCATCTGCTGACGCTCCAGGATCTCCTCAAATCTCTGCTGCGCTGCGCCCTGTGGGTCACCTTGGAGCTTCGGCGGCGCCGACTTGCCAAACACTTTTTTGTGCTGACGCTGCGGCAGAGCATTGCCGAAAGAGTGCACCTTTGCCAGTGCCTGCCGTCGCCGCTCGTCGCCTTCGAGGGTAATCGGTGGCTGTACGTCAAAGGCTCGAAGCAGCGAGCACACGCGCGCCGACTTAACGGCCACTGCGCGGTCATCTGTCAGATGCAGTTGCAGCTCACGTCGCACTCTTGGTTGAGACGGTGACGAATGTTGGTCCCCACGGCCATCGCGCTGCTTCCGCGCCACATCGGTCGCAGGCGTCTGCGCCGTCCTGGCTGAAGGCGTGGGCGTCTCGTTGCTAGTGGCGGCGTCGACAGCTGGTCGACGGTGCTCGGGGCGCTCCATGTTGGCGGGGGGGGATGCCGCGGCTAGCGCCTGCAAATGTGTTGTCAGCAGCGGAAGTGTACGGTTGATGCCCTCATGGTGAGGGAGAGAGCCGCCTTGAATCAAGCGAGTGACGAGTGCCATGGGGCGAGTGGCGAGGGCTCCGCCGCTGGCGACGTGGGAGAGGATCGCGTTAATGCGCAGTTCCTCCGTTTCGCAAATCTTGACCAGGTTGAGCAGGTCAAGCATGCTCTCTTCCTCCTCCGTGAGCCGCCCGCCAAGTGACGGCTGCAATTCGACCTTGTGCCCACCAGGTGGCTCATTGGGCGGTGTGTGTTGCATGCCATAAGCCCTGTTTTGGTGCACTTGGGCGACCTTTTGGGGTGAAAGCTCAGGTGGCAGCATCAGGTGCTGGTCGCCCGATTCGGCATAGGCTGCCGCCTCAGCTCTTGCATGCGTCACGGCCTCGCTGGAAGAAACCCATGCCAGATCTATCGGCTCAGCCGCCTCGCTTCCTATAGCAGCATCGTCAGCGCCTGGCACGGCACTGTCGATGCTCGGTTTGGTCGGCGTGCACTGCTTCGACGCGTCTGCTAGAGAGCCGACATCAGCAAGTGGCGCGCCTTCAATTGGGTCTTCAGCAAATGGGTCTTCAGCAAATGGGTCTTCAGCAAGTGGGTCTTCCGCAACTGGTTCGTCCATAAGTTCTTGTCTTTTTTCTTCTCCTACAAAATCAGTTTCTCTGTGGAACATCTCATCTGGGACGAGAATCTCCACTTGGTCGAGCTTGTCGAGCACATTTTCCGTCTCCATCTGTAAAGGCCCTGATACCTGAAGTTGCTGGCCCAGGGGCTCCTGCGCTGCCGCCCGAGACCATTTCTTCTCACTCCTGCCCTCCGCCATTTTCGAAGGAAGGAAGCCGCGCGCGCCTCGCGAGAAAGCGATCGCGCGCTTGGTCTTTGGTGTGAAATTGGCTGTGAAATTACATCATTACATGTGAAACACTTCGTTCGTTCGTTCGTTTCAGAGCCCTCCAGGCCAGACACACACCCAGCCCCGAAAAGGCGTGCGTGGGAGGCGCTCACACAGACCCACTTTACACACGTTAACGAGAGTTCCTGAAAAGGTGCGGGATGCAGATCAGTGGGCTCGGCCGTCGGGGGCCCCCTTTTGAGGCCCCCCCCTGGCATCGCCGGTCCCGGCGCTACGCCGGGGCGACTCTGTACTGCGAACCGCGCGCCGCGCGCGCTCGAGCGATTGGTGGTACTGAGTCGGAGACTCGCATCAATGTGCGTCATTAGGGGATGCGGCTCATGCGGCCGAAGAGGAGGAAAGAAATGACGCCAATGGCTAGAACCAGAGACCTCGCAACTTGGCAGTTAAACTTTGTGCCGCATCCCCTAATGACTGAATGACTCGAATGGCGGCGTTGCCACGCAGCTCCGCTGGTGGTGGAGTAGAAGGTGCAGACAGCGGCGGAGGAGGTGCCGACGGCGGAGGAGGTGCCGACGGCGGAGGAGGTGCCGACAGCGGTGGAGGCTGTTTAGCCGCTGGTGGACGAGTAGAAGGTGCAGACAGCGGTGGAGGTGCCGACAGCGGTGGAGGCCGTAGCGCCTTTGCCAGGCGCAAGATGGCTAAGGCGCGCTTGCTCGGGCCGTGTTTCTCACCTCGAGCTGGGTCTGTCCGCCTCTCTTCTAGCATCTGCACGCACTCGTGCCAATCGCGCTCTGAAAAGGTTGCGCATTGGGTGACCTCCTCCCTACTCCAAAGATAGCCTACAGAAGAAGAGAGCAATTCCGCAGCCTCGCAGGCCATCACGCCTCGGTCCGAGGTCGGCTCGGCTCCCAAGTCGACGAACTTAGTGCTATCCAAGGTGAGCTCAGAAAGTTGCATGAGCATCGCAGGCATCGTCGGCTGCGCATCGTCAGTTGCCCGCGACAGTTTTGAATCGTCGTATCGATTCTTGAGCAAATGGATCAGCCTTCGCATGCATTTGATCTCGACAGCGTCGTGTTCGCGAATTCGTTTTGCATCGATACAACCGAGGGAAATCAGCTTCTCGGCACGCTCGAAGACGATGCTTTCGATCTCTTTGAGTTGCCGGCGGCGGCACACCGAGGCTACCTCGCTCAGCACGGGCAATGGCATGAGTTCTGTGTCTGTGCGTTTGACCATCATAATGATCCTCTCGGTGACATGGCAATCTGGGAATGCTGAGCGGAGGCTGGACAGTTGCTTCTCCGCGGTCAGCCGGCAGAGGAGCTGCAGGTGCTCGAGTCGGAAGTAATCTTGTGCATTCGTTAGGTGAATGATAGCGTCGTGGAGGCTGAGTAAGAAACGCTTGACAGCCTCGTTCGTGGCGAGAGAGTCCATGCAGCATGCCTCGATCATGTTCCACACTTCGGGAAGATGTATGTGCTCTGAGCACAGCGACGCCAAGTAGTCCGCATTCGCAGGGGGGCCGAGGTACGAAACAAGACGAGTGGGGTCACGAACAGCTAGTTCTGCGCCCACGTAACCACAAAAGCGCGCGACGGTCTCACCGCGTGCATCTGTAGCGAGCGCCATGAGTACCTTCTCCATCACCATGTCGTCCTTGCAGATTTGTGAGAGTTGCGGATGGTGGTCGCAGCGCCGCAGGAGCTCCATTACCCGCCATGTTGCTGTCAAAGTCTCAGGTTCATCTTCTTGGCACGAATCTCCGAGCAGAAGAGAGTCGACCGTCGCATTTTCGCGATCCGACAGCATCAGCGCGTTACGGAATACGAGCTTGTAAAGGCTTTCATTGGTGCGCTCGGGTCTTCGTGTGACTCGTGTGTGAGAAATTCGAAAAAGTATTTCCCAAAAACGCCGCATGTGTGCGCGCACAGTACAGCTTGCTGCGCATGCTTGCACAGTGCGCGCGCGCGACTCCGGCCTTTTCGTGAGAAAAAAACGGGTTCACACGAGTCACAAGAGTGCTTGGGTCGCTCGGGTTTTGTAAGGCGGTGCGATGCCCACGAAGAGTCCCGAGGAGCTGCAGGCCATCATCGACGGCATGAACCAAAAAATCGCGTTGCTCGAGGCCAAGACGCAGCAGACCGAGGCGCAGTATAAGGTCGAGAAGAAAGAGCTCGAGCAGGAGATCCACACCCTCCGTGCCACCGCTGGAAATGGCATGGGCGCGATGGGCATGCCGATGATGGGGATGGGCGGCATGCCGATGGGGATGGGCGGGATGGGGGGGATGGGGATGGGCGTGCCGATGATGGGGATGGGCATGCCTCCGATGCCCGGTCAGGACCAAGCAGTGTCGCCACAGATGCAGCAAATGCAAATGTTGATGTGCATGGCCCAAGCCAACCCGGCAATGATGCCGCAGTGCATGCAAATGATGCAAATGATGATGGGCATGGGTCCGCAGCCTGCGACCGGCACGACACCCATGCCCTTCGCCTTCTCAGCCGTACCGGCAGCTCCCGTCAGCAGCGTCACATCATCCTCGAGGCCAGCCGCGTCGTTGTCCGTCAGCGCGCATGCGCCGGGCGCTACCCTGGAAGGCGGCTCGACCGTCGCGCAGCTACGTGCGCTGCAGGCGGAGAAGGACAAGCTTGCCAGCCGCTCTGTCAGCGCGAGCAACCGTGCAGATTCCGCGTCCAAGATCGCCTCGATCAAAGCGAATGCCCTTGCGAGGCAGGACACAGCGGTCGAGCTCTGTATCCTCATGGACTGCACGGGATCAATGGGTAGTTACATCGAGCAAGCCAAACAGACAGCAGCCTTAATTGTCAAGCAGGCTCGCGATAAGTACGCGGTCGACCTACGCGTTGCCTTTGTCGGGTATCGCGACTTCGATGATTCAGTGCGCTTCGAGGTGAAGGATTTCGTGGCTGGCGAAAACATCGACGAAGTCACCAAGCTTCTGATGCACTGTACCGCCACGGGTGGCGGTGATGCCCCCGAGGATGTTGCCGGCGGCTTGGAGAAGGCCCTGCACCTCTCGTGGTCGCAATCATCCTCCCGTATCAAGATGATCGTGCACGTCGCCGACGCGCCCGCGCACGGCTCAGAGTATCACGTTGGCCTCGTTGACAACCACGATGGCGTGCAAAACCCCGATCCGGCGGAGATGATGAGGCAGCTCGGCGACAAGAAGGTGGCCTATTACTTCTTTAAGATCAACAACTCAACCGACAAGATGATTGCCAAGCTCAAAGAGGCGCACAAGAACAGCCGCCGCGAGTTCAAGGTGCACGAGCTGGGGAAGGGGAACGAGTTCAAGTTTGCCGACATAGTGCTCGGATCCATCGCCAGCTCCGTACGCGCCGCCGGCATCACGCTGCCGACACCCTCTGCACCTGCATCCCCCGCCACACCCGCCTCCGCCTCCGCCTCTTTCTCTCGCTCGTCCGCCTCCTCCGTGCCAAGCATGGCCGCCGGCGGTGGCGGCGCCTCGGCTACATTCACGCCTAGCCACTATTGAGACATGGCAGCGATGTGTGTGCATGCGATGGCCGGTCCCGATGCGCATGATCTCGCCCCGGATCCCGCGCGAAGTCGGACGGTGTACGTGCAGCTGATACGAAACGCAACTCCATTGCATGCTCCATTGGCATAATCTCATTTACGACGCTCTCCGCAGTGTGGGTTTTGTGCGACCCCTGACCCCCTGCGCCCTGGCAGCCTCATGCCCTGCAGACTCATCTCTTCAGGTTTGTGTGGGGTTTTGGTAACGAGATTCGTATTGGTGCGAACTTTGCGGTACACGGTTAAGTAACGCTGAGCGTGTGACAAGATTACTCAGGGTTAAAGGGTTAGGCTTAGGGTTCGCGCACGCGCGTGAGATTGCAGATTCCCTGACGCGTGACGGTTAAGTCTCAACGGAAAGTGCACGAAGTCGGGCTCTAACAATTGGCTGTGAATGGGGGCTCTCACGCTCACAATGAGGGAGGCGGGGCTGATTTTTCCCCATGGGCTGTGAATGGGGGCTCTCACGCTCACAATGAGCGGGAGGCGGGGCTGACTTTTTTCCGACGTCGTACCAGTGTCCGACACCCACTGCACACCCACTGCACTTCCGAAAAAAGTTGGCAGGACGGCACTGCCCACTCAGTCACTGCGGGAGCTGCCATGGGGAGCTGCGTGCGCAGGTGGGCTGTATCTCTTGAACCAGATCACGCCTATCAATGGTCATGTGCCGGCTGTGGAACCAAGAACATTCGGTTGGATCATTCTTTGGCGTTGAGCTGAGCGGGTCGACGTTCATGGACGAGGCGCGAGCTGCGAGGAGCAGGCAGAACCATGCCTTTCTGAGCCAAATACATGTAGCGGCGAGGTACTCGAAAGATGGCCACAGCGCCAGACAGGTGTGAGCGGCTTGCTTATGCTGTGATGGGTGCGCCGGGCCTTTTGGATCGGTGCATAGCGCAATTGCATAGCACAGAAAAAGCGCGATGATTTGCGCCCTCGAACTCTACAAGTACTTTGGCGCTCAGGACCCGCTCCGCTTTGGTTCACGAATGCATAAGGCAGAGCACGTACTACCTAGGATTCGCCCTTGCTGGACTCGCCGGGGCTTGCCATTCTGAGGCCGACCGCGGGCGGACGCAGCCGACAGCCCAAAGCTGTCGCGGCACGTGCGCGTGCTGTGGCACCGCTTGGACCCGTGCGGCTACTGCATGCTGCTAGGCACTGCCGATAACGCCGAGATGGAGGCCAGCTTATGCAACACCTGCTCAGCCCCACGAGTGCCCCCGGATCCCACGTGGAAATGTGCGCACTGCAAGTGCGAGAATAGGAACATGCTGGCCAACGTCTGCGAAGTGTGCCAGGAAGCGCGTAACAAAGCTGTCGCGGCACGTGCGCGTGCTGTGGCACCGCTTGGACCCATGCGGCTACCGCATGCTGCTGGCCATGGAGAAGAAGCAGTCACAGGAGATTGCAAGCGTGCACGACAAGGCGTCACGCTTGCTGCAGGTGGCGCGCAGCGCGCACCGGCTACCAATTGGTAGTCAAGGTGTGCCGACCGAGCTCCTGCGATGCGCGCTTAAGCCGGTGGAGAGAGGCAACATGGCCATCCAAATCGCGGCGTCGGAGCAACGGCGGCAGTGGCGGCGGCCGATGCTCTGGCGGCATCCGCTCGCGGGATTGCCGCGTTCATCAAGAAGAATGACACGACAGAGCAACTGGGCACGGTCTTCCAGCACGGCCCTGCCCGGCACACGGAGAGATCCATTATGTTTGGGGTGTGCTCCGTCCAAAAATCTCAGCTGCCCTTTAGTGCCTCGACAGGTAACTACGGCGTGCCCGCAAAGGAATCCAACCGGGAATCCAACGCGGGCAATGGACAAGGGGATACCATCGCGCCCATGCGTAGCATGATCCCGCTTGCCATCGAGACGCGTGCGGTGGAATGGCTAGTGGTGGGATTCCAATTCGTGGCCCAAAGGGAGTCGGCCGTACGCGAACCCTGCCCGAGATGACATTGGTCCGCCGGTCAAACACGCGACCAAGTTTACTGCCCCTCAACAAGAAGCAGCAAGTTTACTGCCCCAACAAGAAGCAGTGCCGCAAGGGAGCGCAAGTGAGCGCTAGAGTGGGCGTGGGAATGTATGTGCGCCAGACACCTGCTCTGATAGGCTACTACTATGAGCCCGGGCGCGGGGCGGTCTGGCACGTTATGGCTGAAAGTGCGGAATACATGCTGATCCCGGTCATCCCCGAGAGCTTGCTAACATGCTGATCCCGGTCATCCCCGAGAGCTTGCTACTCCCTCGCGTCGCGCTCGACAGCTTCCCCCCCCTTCTCCCCCTACCCCCCCCCTTCCCCCTTACCGGTACTATATGTGAGAGGAAACTTGCCTTTTGTCCGAGATCGCGGCAGACAGACGCGATCTGCGTCGGCGCCCTCGTGCTCGCGTGCGTGGGTCCACACCCCCTCGAGGAGCAATGCTGGCCCACACGTGTTGCACGCACGGCGATCCAAACGTTGCAAGGCGCACCGCCGTGCTCTTACATGGCATGTTCGGCGACCGCCGTGACTTCGAGCAGCTTCGCCATGCTCTCAGTTCACTCATGGACTGCGTAAGCCTCGATCTTCCGGGCCATGGCGACAGCGCCCATCTCGGCGTGACGTCTGTCGCTGCTCTTGACGCCGTGATTGCGACGATCGAAGTGGCTACTCCAGACCGTGAGGTTGTTCTGATTGGCTACTCGATGGGCGGCCGCCTGGCAATTCAGCTCGCCGCCGCGCGTTTGCAGGCGCAGGGCTGGCTGATTTCTGGCCTCATCATCCTGAGCGGCAACCCGGGCATGGACGACGAGGCCGAGCGACGGGAAAGGCTTGCGCACGACGCTCGCCTGGCCAAGCGCCTGCGCTCGATGCCGCCGCTGACATTTGCCGCGTGGCTTCGCGACGAGTGGTATGCACTACCTCTGTGGGGCCGCCACCTGCGCGCTCATCCCGCCTTTGACGAGATGCTCAGCCGACGCTGCGACGGAGCGCGTGCTGCGGACCGCGCCGCCGTCCTTGAGCGTGAGAGCGTGGGCTGCCAGCCGAGCTACTGGGACTGGCTCAGCGCGCCTCCGCTCCCGGTGCTCTTCGTAGCTGGTGGAGAGGACGCGACTTACACCAAGGTGGCCCGTGAGCTCTCGAGGAGGAGATCCGAGATTCGTCGAGATTCGTTGGATCCAGACGGCTCGGGGGCACGAGGAGATCCTGCCCACTTGCAAGTGGCCATCGTGCCGCACGTGGGCCATGCGCTGCTCACCGAGGATGCGCAATCGACCATCGACCTTTGCCTCACCTTCCTGCAGCAGCTGCCAGAGTCGGCGGTTCCGACGGCCCAGCCCAAGGCCGCAGAGGGGCAGCTGCCGCCGCCGCCGCCGCCGCCGCCGTCACAGCTCCAAAGGACGACGATGCACGCAGTCCGGCTGACCTCGCATGCACGCATGCTCCCGTTCCGGCTGCCACTGACAGCCCCTCTGCCGCTCGCGAGAGGTCCACCGCTCACACAGCGTGAGGGCTACCTGCTGTTGCTCAGCGGGTCTACCGAGGACGGCCGGAGCGTGTGCGGCATAGGAGAGCTGTGCCCTCTGCCAGGTTTCCACACCGAAGGCCTCGAGGCGGCTACTGAGCAGATGCGCACGATCGCACCGCGGCTTGCAGGCCGCAGCCTCCCTCTCTCGCTCGCGCAGCTCGATGGCACCTTAGCCGCCTGGCTCACCGCTCTTCTCCCCCAAACGTCGACACCCCTCCTCCCCAGCGTCCGGTGCGCTCTGGAGATGGCGATCTTGCATGTGCTCGCGCGTGCGACACAGGCGACGAGCATCGCACAACTCTATGCGCACCATCGGCAGGCCGCGTGGCACTCGCACGTACGCATCAACGGGTTGCTCGGCCGAGGCGAATCGAGCGAGCTCGAGGCAGTGGCGGAGGCAAGTGCTGCGGCGAAGCTCTCGGTTGCTTTTGTGGCATCTCCCGAAGAGTGGCATGAGCCCGAAGAGCTCCCGGTTGCTTTCGTGGCATCTCCCAAAGAGGCTCAGTGGCATGAGCCCGAAGAGCTACCGGTTGCTTTTGTGGCATCTCCCGAAGAGGCTCAGTGGCATGAGCCCGAAGAGCTACCGGTTGCTTTTGTGGTATCTCCTGAAGAGGCTCAGTGGCATGAGCCCGAAGAGCTCCCGGTTGCTTTCGTGGCATCTCCCGAAGAGGCTCAGTGGCATGAGCCGCATGAGCTCCCGGTTGCTGCTGTGGCATCTCCCGAAGGAAGCGCCTCGGCCTATCGCATGCGCACGTGGAAGGTGAAGGTGGGGGGCACTGACCCCGTCGAGGATGCCAAGCGCATCTGCCGGCTGCTCATCGGATGTACATCGCTCGGGCTACGCCTTCGACTCGATGCGAATCAGGCGTGGAACGTGGCCCAGGCCGGCGTCTTCTGCGTACACTTGAGGCAGCAGTGGCTCGCGAGTTGCGCCACCGATCGTGCGGCCGATTGTGAGGCCGATCGTGAGGCGGACTGGCCGCCAGACGCCCTTGAATTCTGCGAAGAGCCGCTGGGGCCGTCGCTCGAGGCGTCGCTGCCTGGGTTGCATGCGGCCTACGGGCTGCGCCACGCACTGGATGAGAGTGTGCTGCCCGCGGCTGTGCAGTTGGAGTCGCCTACGAGGCCGCGGGCAGCGTCGCAGGGTGCGAGCGAGGAGGACCACGAGGAGGACGCTCGAGACGACGCTCGTGGAGGAGGAGGAGGAGGAGCCCTCGAGGCGCTTCGGTCGCGCCTGAGTCACGTGAGCTGTGCAGCGATCGTGCTCAAGCCGACAATCCTCGGCGGGATGGAGGTGAGTGCCCGCTTGGCTGCCGAGGCTAGCGCACTTGGCAAGGGCGTGGTCTTGACCTCAGCTTTCGAATCGGGCGTCGCACTCGCACACGTCGCCATGCTGGCGGCTGTTGTGGGGGGAGCCAGCACTGCTCACGGGCTCTCCACCTTTGAGCGGCTGCAAAGTGACGTGCTGCATCCGAGCTTTGCGGCGGCCGTCATCGGTGACCTGGTCGATGTGTCCAAGCTCCAAGCTGCGCTCGATGCTACAGCCGATGCGCTGCACTCGAGGACGGACTTGGAGGCTCTGGACGAGGGGTCACACGCAAGTCGTAATGTTTGAACACTTTTGTCAAGAAGTTCAGTCTCAAAAGCGCCCCCAATCGCGCCGACCCGCACACGTACGATACGCCACGCCACAGCGGACGGCCCGCGCGCGTCTGCTGCCTTGAGATGAGGGTCTCGACCACGCCGAGCTAATATCTCTAAAATAACTAAGGCTCCGCAGCCAGAGCAGCTCCGTGGCCACTGTCTTCATCTCCGGACATGCGAGCCTCGTCGGCGCCCTTGACGCTCTCTTGACGAGCACTCGCGCGACGGAGGCGTGAGAGCCAGCTTCGCGTTGCTTCCGGTGCCACCTCGAGCATCATTTGACCACGCCCAGCCTTTGCGATGCACTCGGCTGCCACTTTCGCATCCAGCACAGGGAACCCGTTGACACTGACAATGGCCATGCCGGCGACTAGCGGCGGCACACTGCGTGCGGCCGGCGTGTCGGGCTTCACGCGGACGATGCTGATGCGGTGGCCACTGGACTGTTGCAAGTCAAGCCCGATGGAGCCTTGATCCTCCTTGACAATGATGCACGTTTGGATGCAAGTCTCGACGACGACGCTTGAGCGTATCTTCTGCCGCAGGCTCCGCTGCCGTCGGTATGCCGTTGGCTTCGCTAGCACCGGCTCCGCTCCGCCAGTCGCGGCCTTCTCTGCCGCGGCCTTCTCAGCTGCTGACTCCTCTGCCGCTTCCGCCTCTGCCGCTGCCTTCTCGGCCTTAGGCCTCGTCCGTAAGAAATTCTGCTGCATATGCTGCATCGCGTTGATGGCGACGACGGTGCGTACGTTGTCGAAGCAGCCCTGCGCAAACTGACAGAGCTGAGGGTCGGCCAAGCCGACAATGTGCTGCAGCCGCTCCATGCCCCCTGCAGCCTTGAGCTTATCGACGTATTCGATCTCCACGCACACGTTCTGGATCGCGCAGAGTGCGAGCAGTAGCGTCGCCTTGTCGGTCGAAAAGAGGTGGCGGAGGAGGAGATCAAACGCGCCAGCTTGCTTGAGCTCGCGCTTGCTTAGGTCTACCAGTGGATCAACAGCGCCTGCGGCCAGATTGCCCACAATATAAATGGCCAGCTGATGGACTTGCGCGGTCTCGTGCGCTAGCAGGTTGCAGATGACCGGCACCGCACCGATTGCACGAAGCTCCGCACACAACGCAACGGCAGAGTCCCCCTCTGCGTCGTCCCATCGCGCAGACAAATCACGCAGCAGCTTCAATAACCCTTCGCCGTCTGCTCCCTTAAGCTCATCGACGAGGGTCTCAACCGCGCTAGCTATCTTTGGCTCCGCAGCCACCGCGTCGGCTGCTGCAGTCTCGGCCGATGCCGCCTCGGCCGCCGCATTCTTGACCGGCGCTGCCTCAGCCGCCGCCGCCTCAGCCGCCGCCGCCTCAGCCGCCGCCGCCTCGGCCGCCGCCGCCTCGGCCGCCGCCTTCCCTGCTGCTGCCTTCTCTGCCGCCTCTGCCGCCTCAGCCGCTGTGGCCTCAGCCGCCGCCGCCTCAGCTGCCGCCGCCTCGGCCGCCGCCTTCTCTGCCACAGCCTTCTCTGCCGCAGCCTTCTCTGCCGCAGCCACCTCGCCCGCGGCCGCCTCGCCTGCAGCCGCCCCTGTTGCCTCCGCCTCGGCCGCCGCCTTCTCGGCCTCCGCCTTCTCGGCCGCCGCCTTCTCGGCCGCCGCCTTCTCGGCCGCCGCCTTCTCGGCCGCCGCCTTCTCGGCCGCCGCCGCCTCAGCCGCCGCCGCCTCAGCCGCCGCCTTCTCGGCCGCTGTGGCCTCAGCCGCCGCCGCCTCGGCTGCCGCCACTTCAGTTGCCGCCGCCTCGGCCGCCGCCTTCCCTGCCACTGCCTTCTCTGCCTCCGCAGCCGCACGAGCCGCTGCCTCTGAAGCCTCTGCAGCTGCCGCCTGCTCTGCTTCGCGCGCCGCCGCTGCCTCTGCTGCTGCACGCGCCTCCACGGTTGTGGTAGCCTCATTGCCGATGCGCTCTGCCTCCACTGCCTCCTCTGCCGCCGCCTTCTCGGCCGTCGCCTCGGCCGCCGCCAACTCGGCCGCTGCCTTCTCAGCCGCCGCCGCCTCGGCCGCTGTGGCCTCAGCCGCCGCCACCTCGGCCGCCGCCGCTTCGGCCGCCGCCTTCTCTGCCACAGCCTTCTCTGCCGTCGCCTCGGCCGCCGCTTTCTCAGCCGCCGCTTTCTCAGCCGCCGCCGCCTCGTCCGCTGTGGCCTCAGCTGCCGACACTTCGGCCGCCGCCGCTTCGGCCGCCGCCTTCTCTGCCACAGCCTTCTCTGCCGCCGCCATCTCGGCCGCCGCCTTCTCAGCCGCCGCTTTCTCAGCCGCCGCCGCCTCGGCCGCTGTGGCCTCAGCCGCCGCCGCCACGGCTGCCGCCGCCTCGGCCGCCGCCGCCTCAGCCGCCGCCTTCTCGGTAACGGCCTTCTCTGCCTCAGCCGCCTCAGTCGCGGCCGCCTCAGTCGCCGCCGCTTCGGTTGCCGCCTTCTCGGCCGCCGCCTTCTCTGCCACTGCCTTCTCCATTTCCGCAGCCGCATGAGCCGCTGCCTCTGAAGCCTCTGCAGCTGCCGCCTGCTCTGCTTCGCGCGCCGCCGCTGCCTCTGCTGCTGCACGTGCCTCCACGGCTGTGGTAGCCTCATTGCCGATGCGCTCTGCCTCCACTGCCTCCTCTGCTGCACGTGCCTCGGCCGCTGCCTTCTCGGCCGCCGCCTTCTCGGCCGCCGCCTTCTCTGCCGCCGCCTTCTCGACCGCCGCCTTCTCGGCCGCCGCCTTCTCGGCCGCCGCCTTCTCGGCCGCCGCCTCGTCAGCCGCCGCCTTCTCGGCCGCCGCCTTCTCTGCCACAGCCTTCTCTGCCGCCGCCATGGCGGCCGCCGCCTTCTCAGCCGCCGCTTTCTCAGCCGCCGCCGCCTCGGCCGCTGTGGCCTCAGCCGCCGCCGCCTCGTCTGCCGCCGCCTCGGCCGCCGCCGCTTCGGCCGCCGCCTTCTCGGTAACAGCCTTCTCTGCCTCAGCCGCCTCGCCCGCGGCCGCCTCAGTCGCCGCCGCTACAGTTGCCTCCGCCTCGGCCGCCGCGACCTCAGTTGCCGCCTTCTCGGCCGCCGCCTTCTCGGCCGCCGCCTTCTCGGCCGCCGCCTTCTCGGCCGCCGCCTTCTCGGCCGCCGCCTTCTCGGCCGCCGCCTCGTCAGCCGCCGCCTTCTCGGCCGCCGCCTTCTCGGCCGCTGCCTTCTCAGCCGCCACCGCCTCGGCCGCTGCGGCCTCAGCCGCCGCCGCCTCGGCTGCCGTCGCTTCGGCCGCCGCCTTCTCGGCAACAGCCTTCTCTGCCGCAGCCGCCTCGCCCGCGGCCGCCTCGCCTGCCGCCTCGTCAGCCGCCGCCTTCTCGGCCGCCGCCTTCTCGACTGCTACCTTCTCAGCCGCCGCTTTCTCTGCCGCCGCCTTCTCTGCCGCAGCCGCCTCAGCCGCTGGGGTCTCAGGCCAGTAAAACTGACGCACAGCCGCTGCCTTCTCTGCCGCGGTCATCTGTTGCTCCGCAGCGCGCGTCCACCGCCTCGAGTTGAGGGTCTCGACCGCGCTAGCTATCTTTCGCCCCGCACCCAGCTCTGCGGCCACCGCCGTATCTTCTGCCGCTGGCTCCGCTGCCGCCGTCGATCGCGAAATGCGCTGGCGGCTCGGTTCAAAGAAGACGGTGCCCAGTGACGGGCTGCTGTATGACGGTGCGAGGCGCGATGGAACGATTTTGGTGGGTGGCCTGGCACTCATACGACGCAAGCGTGTTGCGACCATGCCAGTGCCCAGCGAGCCGCTGCTCGTTGCAGCGTCATCGGCGCGCCTGGGCACCGCCAGAGTGGCCGTTAGAGTGGCCGAGGGGCTCGACGGCGTCGTCTCGGCGTCTTCAGTGCATCGCAGCATGCCAAGCCGTTCAGCGCCCGACAGCTCGCCGTGGCCGCGCGTGGGTGTCAGCGGCTCGACCGCCAAGCCAAGCTGCACGATGAAGGGCCGCAAGGCCGGCGTCAAGCCCAATTGCAGCTCTTTCAAACGGGCCTCGAGACTCTTGTGCTGCGACTCTGCTTGCTCAGCCTCCGACTCCATCCTCGCGATGCGTTGCGCAATCACACGCGATACGGCAGGGGGGTTCAACCCTGCAGTCAGGCGACGGAGCCCATGCAGCTCCAGCTCGAGCCTCTGGATACGCTGGTGCGCCATAAGCTTGCTGTTGCGCACGACTCTTGCTTCCCAGCTTGCATCGAGGAGCTGCGGCACGAGGCGTTCGCCGACGCTCAGTCGCATCGTCGTCGCTTGATCTGGTGAGACGGGGTAGGTCTGACCGCCCCCATTATCGGGTGATATCTTGCGCAAGTTGAGACTTGTGTGCGTGTCATCGGCGAAACTCTTTGTGATCGCGCCTTCGGAGAGCGACGGTGGCAGGCGATGCTGCCCTGCACTGCCCCTCGTGTGCGTCGAATTTGGACATCGAGGCTGCGTCAGCAAACCGTTGGCCGAGGAAGGGCGTGCGACTACCGCTTCTGGCCGCCACGGCAGCGGACGGTCACCGTGTACGAAGACGACTGAGGGCGAAGTGCTGCGTCGTCTTGGGTACGTTGGCATCTTCTGCACGTGCGGCAACATGGTGCCGCCCTTCATTGAGTGACGATCGCGTTGCCACGCCAGCCAGAAGCACAGCGCATCTAATCGTCGGAGTCAGTGTCGCGCGATCGCGAAATCGAGACACATGAAACAGAAAACTATTCGTAACCGTAATTTCGCAATTGAGCATGCAACCGTCACTTCTTCACTAAGTCCGACTTCACGACAGAAATTGCCAGTGTTCACAGGACCGCGCTGTCTTACCACAAAGTTACGTTAATCACAGAACACGTTCCTTGTGCCGTGCATGACGTGCATCTTCACCAGACGCAGATACCCACTCTACACGACGCGAGGACGAGCCACTTGACAAGAGCCACTACTTGACATCGCATGTGCGCGCGGTAACGACTCTGGCGCGCGCATCCGAGTTTCAGTACGGCTTGACTATGGTCTCTGTGAGCTTGCGGACGGCCAGGCGCGTGCCGTCGCCGAAGCGGTACCCGTCGCTGCCGTATTCACGCCCAGCAGCTTCACGCCAGCTGCTATTCGAGCGGCGGCCGAGCGTGGTATTCGAGCGGCCGAGCGCCGCCACCTCGCCCGACGTGCCGTCCGATTCAGAGTCCGCACTCTCCCTCGGCGAGACCAGCATGCCATCGTCGGCGGATTGGAAGCCAGCATCATCGGCCTCGGAGTCGTCGTGTTCGCGCTCGCGCCGCGCCTTGGTACGCTGCTTGAGGAGCGCGCGCTGCTTCTCGGGCAGCGCCGTGCCGAGCGGTGGTAGCGCCGTACCGAGCGGCGCCGACCCGAGGCCGAACTGGCTCGGTACGGCGCCCGCCTCCGCGCTCGGTACGGCGCTCGAGGACTCGCCGCCGCTCGGCACGGCGCTGCTGGCCGCGGCGCCGCTGCATCTGCCGCTGCTGCTTGTCGCATCGGCGATGGCGAGAGCGGCGGCGGCAGCGGCGGCGCGGTCGGCGCTTGCGTCCGTCGCTGTGAAGCTACCGACGCGGACGCGGCCCTCCCTGCCGGGCGTCGTCGTGGCAGCCCCGGCAGCTTGGAGGGCCTCGATCCACTCGCGCATCTTCTCGCGACTCTCCGCGCAGAGCCGATGGCGGCGGGCGCCTACCGCCGAGGTGAGCGTGAAGACAAATTTGGAAGGCGCGCCCACATTGTCCGACGACGGCTGGATCGGCACGTCCGAGGGCCAGAGGACGAGTGCTGGGCGCTCGAGGTCGATGCCGTCGGGTACGAGGGGGCCCACGACGACGCTCGGCTCCTCTGTGAACGTCTCCGCGTAGCACAGCAGCGTACGCCCCTGCATCGTGCACCAGAGCCGGCGCCACTGCGACGACTGCTCGAAGTACCGGTACAGCCAGTCGCCCGCGACCGTGGGTGCGGGCGGCGGCTTGGGCTGGGCGCCCACGGCGGCGCTGAGGGCGGCGGCGGCCTCCGCGGCGAGAGAACTGGAGAGCACTCGGCGAACGCGCACGCCGCCGGCTCCACTCTCGTACATGCGTAAGAACATGTCGCCATCCTCTTGCCAGCCGCCCTTCATGCTCGTGCGCGCGCGCTGGGCGGGCGAGCTCACGAGCTCCAGGTGCTCGCGTTGCTTCCTCCCGACCTGCTGGAGCAGCCCATCGGCGTTCCGAGTGTTGAGCATGTGGACGCGCTTGATGTGATGGCGCCCCTCCTCCTTGGGCACCGCCAGATTCGCCCGCTGCAGCGCGGCGATCCACTCGGCGAGGTCCTTGCCGTAGCTGCCCGCCGACTCGCCTTCGAGCGCGGAGCCTGCGAGGGTCGCACCGCCGATGCTACCGCCGCCGCCGCCGAAGCTACCGCCGCCGCCGCCGCCGCCCACGACGGCCACCGTATCGGCGCCCGATACGGCGCCCCCTAGGCTCGCCGCCGCACGCGCGATCGCCTCCACGCCGCTCGATGAGTAGATGACCCCCCCGATGCGCGGCGACGCCTCGGCGCCGCCGGCTGCCCCCCGGCCGGCAAGGCCGTTTGCGCCGGCGCCGGCGCCGCTGGCCACGCCCTCGGCCACGTCGGGCACAGCCAGCGAGCTCTCGCGAGATCGTAGCAGATCGCCTCCGAGATGCGGCGCCGTGGCGGGCGCCACGCCGCCGCGTGCCTGTGCATCGTACGCGCGCCGCTGCTCGGCGTTGTGGTACTCGCGGTCGACCCGGAAGAGGTACGTGCGCCGCGCGGTCGTGACTTCGAAATGGAAGTCCGTCTGGAGCACTCGTACCGAAGCACCTAAGATCGGAATGAGCCCCCGGGCAGGCTCGTCCTCATTCGGGATCTGGTCTTCATTTCGGCCCTCGGCCCGGAAGTAGTACATGCCCTCGGGCTGCAGCACGCACCAGCGGCGCTTCCACTGCGTTCGGAGCACGCCCCCCTCCTTGAGCAGCCAGCCATGGTGCAGCCGCCTCGACCTATCGAGCATGCGGAGCGTTGGCAGCTGGCGCGCCATCCCCACCGTCTTCGGCTGGAGCACGCGCAGCTGCCCGACGAGGGCGTCGTCGTCCTGCATGCATTTAGGGAGGCCATCAGTATGCAATCAGAGGCAATCAGAGGGAGTCGTCGTCCTGCATGCAACGAGGGAGGCCATCAGTATGCAATCAGAGGCAATCAGAGGGAGTCGTCGTCCTGCATGCATTTAGGGAGGCCATCAGCATGCAATCAGAGGCAATCAGAGGGAGTCGTCGTCCTGCATGCAACGAGGGAGGCCATCAGTATGCAATCAGAGGCAATCAGAGGGCGTCGTCGTCCTGCATGCATTTAGGGAGGCCATCAGCATGCAATCAGAGGCAATCAGAGGGAGTCGTCGTCCTGCATGCAATGAGGGAGGCCATCAGTATGCAATCAGAGGCAATCAGAGGGAGTCGTCGTCCTGCATGCATTTAGGGAGGCCATCAGCATGCAATCAGAGGCAATCAGAGGGAGTCGTCGTCCTGCATGCAATGAGGGAGGCCATCAGTATGCAATCAGAGGCAATCAGAGGGAGTCGTCGTCCTGCATGCATTTAGGGAGGCCATCAGCATGCAATCAGAGGCAATCAGAGGGAGTCGTCGTCCTGCATGCAATGAGGGAGGCCATCAGTATGCAATCAGAGGCAATCAGAGGGAGTCGTCGTCATGCATGCATTTAGGGAGGCCATCAGAGGCAATCAGAGGCAATCAGAGGGAGGGTTCGTCCCCCTTGTGCACCTGCAGCTCCTGCAGCGTCGGGCGCGAGCCTCCCGCGAGGAGCGTGCCGTTGAGGAAGACGATGGGGAGCATGCGCGAGGACGACTTGTCGCTGACGCCATTGGAGGCGAGCAGCAGCCGGAGGGTGGGCACCTCTGCCGGCTCGGTCGCCAAGTCGACCTGCATGCAATGAGGGAGGCCATCAGTATGCAATCAGAGGCAATCAGAGGGAGGGTTCGGTCGCCAAGTCGACCTCGAGGAACGAGGTGCCGCCGCCCGCCTTGAGCAGCGCCGTGCGCAGCAGCTGGCGGCCGCGCCGGCACGCGCACTTGGTCTCGGGCAGCACGCCGCACGATGAGCTGAAGACGACGAGCCCGCCGGCGAGCACCTGTGGGGAAAAGGGAGCGCGCGCCATGGTGAGCACTCGCATGCAAGACGACGAGCCCGCCGGCGAGCACCTCCTCCGCCGCCTCGGCCGCAATGTGGAAGTCGGTCGCGGGGTTGCCCGGCCACGCCACGTCGCGCAGCACGCGCCCATACAGCCCAAGACGGCGCGATAGCTTGTCGCGTCGGCGCGAGTGCGGGTCGGGTGAGGTGGACCACGGGATCCATCCGTGAAAGATGCGACGAAACTCATCGGGCTCTGCGCCCGCGAGCACGTGGCTCACCTGTGGGGAAGGCGGGGGGGGCGCCGTGGTGAGCACTTGCATGCAGGGCAGGGGTGCGCCCGAGGCAACGCGAGCACGTGGCTCACCTGCACGCCGCCGGCGCGGGCGGCCGCCTGCGTGTACTGCTGCGCGAGCTGCATCGCGAGCGTCTCGTCCGCCTCGGGCGCCTCCTCGCCCACCCACACGAAGAGGCACACGGCGCTGTCGAGAAGCAGCACCGCCTCGGAACAGAGCGACGAGTAGAGAGGCACGCCGCCGCGGCTGCGCTCCATACGCACGCGGCTCACGCCATGGCCGAGCGCGCGCACGCGCCACATGAAGGTGCGCTGCGCGCCCGAGGCAACGCGCCAACCGGACGCCTGCTTCACCTCGAGTGCGAGCGCTGCCTCGAGCTGCGCACGCTCCTTGATGAGCTCGGTGGTGGGCTTCGTCACACTCGGCGGCGGCTCCTCGGCGGGGGCATCCGCCTCGAGGCCCGATCCCTGCAGCGCGTTCCCCGCCGCCGCGTCGGGGTTGGCCCCAGGTGCGGAGGCGTACCTGTGCGGAAGGGAAGAGGGCGCCGTGGTGAGCACATGCATGCTGAGTTGCCTCGGTGAGCGGGTGCGGAGGCGTACCTCCCAAAAGGCTTCCAGAAGGCGGCGGGCTCGCTCCCCTCGGTGAGTGAGGTGAAGCGAAGGTGCGGCTGCGCATCGAGCAGCCGCTGCGCGATGGCCTGCGTCGCCTTGAGGAGAGAGCGAGCCGCGTGCCGCCCCGCCCACAAGAAGAGTGTCGCGTCCTCAGCATGGAGGAGCAGGAAGCAATCTCGCGAGTCGAGATAGTAGACGCGGCACGGCACCTGGGACGCGCGCGCACACGCACACGCCGAGCAGTCGTGATCAATGGTGATCAGTGGCCATCAGTGGTCATCAGTGGCCATCAGTGGGCATCACGCACCTGGCGCGCGCACACGCCGAGCGCCGTGGACGCGTACCGCTTCACCTGGAGGAGGACCACCCCCTTGAGGGAAGGCAGTGACTCGACAGGAATCGGGACCGGTGCCGGTGGGGGGGGCGCCTCGGCCTCGCCCGCCGCCGCCACGGCCGCGCCGCTGCCGCTGGCCGCGCCGCCGGCGCTCAAAGAAGTCTGCATGGCGTCGACGATGGCGACGGTCGCTGGCGAAGGCTCTGGAGCGAGCGGCCGCGGGCGCGTGAGCGGATGGCTGCCCGAGAGGATAATGGTCCCCTCCATCACGGCGAGGAAGCGTTCGGGCTCCTCGCCCTGCGTGATGGTGCGCGGCACCGGGTTCTCGGGCATCGACTGCAGCAGCTGTGAGAGCTGGAAGCGCCAGGTGAGGAAGTTGAGCGGCGTCACGTCGGCGCCCTTCCAAAACCAGAGCGACGAGCGCTGCCGCCCGTCGACGGCGTAAGAGTAGAGCACCATGTACGCGTTCGCCGACCAGAAGATGCCGGCCTCATCGATCGTGAGGAGCTCAAAGACGTCACCGCCGACCAGCCACACGTTCACCGCCTCCGTCTCCGGGTCGACGGCGCCGCTCGCCGCCCCCTCCGCGCCCGCCGCGCCGTCCACGCCCTCCGCGGCGACCACCTCGCCCCATTCGTCGCCCATGGAGGAGGCGAGGCGCGCACGCACTGCGGGTGAGGAGCCCTCGCCTCCCGTGTCGAGTCCACCGGGAGTCATCGCCGGCAAGGGCGCGCCCTCGGGGGAGCGTGAGTGGAAAGGTGACTGCCACGCCTCGGCAGGACCCATGCTGCCCGCGAGGGGCGTGGGCGGCACCATCGTGGGCGGCGCCATCCCCGCTGCGTCCGCTGCGCCCGATGCGTCCGCAGGGGCCGCTTCGGCCTCCTCCCGCAGTCGCCAACGCGTGAGGATGGCGTCCCGCTGCCGGCGCATGCGCGTCACCTCCTCTTCGATCGTGAGCACCCGGGGCGCACGCTGACCAGCTGGCAACAGCGGTGTGCCGCCTGCGCCCGCAAACGCCGCCAGGCGCATGCCGGAAGGGTTCGCCTCGCGCAGCCAGTGCCACGTGGCGAACTTCGACCGGAAGCTCGCCGACTCGCATCCCTCGAACTCGCGCAGGGCGGGCACCTTGTCGTGCTTGCGCTCGCCGCTAGTTCGGAGTTTCTCGGCGAGCGTGCGCGCGGCCCATCGCAGGTAGCCTCCCGCATGGAGCCCGCTCCACACGTACATCTCGCCGCCGCAGTCGAGCACCACGGTGCGCGTCGTGTGCAGCCTCTCGTCCGAGTGGAGGATGCGCACCTGAGCGATGAGGTCATCAGTGGCCATCAGTGGCCATCAGTGGTCATCAGTGGTCATCAGTGGCCATCAGTGGCCATCAGTGGCCATCAGCAGCCTCTCGCCCGAGCACGCGCGCGCACCTCGACGCGCTCGCGCCGCAGTACGATCGAGGGCGTCGGCTCGAAACCGCCCACGCTCGAGGCGCCGCCAGGGCTGCACTCCATATGCAGAGGGGCCTCCGAGCTCGGCTCGACTTCCATATTTGGGACGCTGTCGGCCGGCGTTGCGCCCGATACGGCGCCTTCGTCAACGGGTGGCGGCGCGTAATCTTCGATGATGTTCAGGTTTGAAGAGCACTCCTCCGATGGCCCACCTTCGCTCGCACTCGCCGGGGCGGCGGCCGGTGCCGAGGCGCTGGCGCTCGGCACGGCGCCCGAGCCATGCGCGGGCGACTGGTGCTTGAAGAGGTTCGAGAGCCAGCCGACGGGTCCACCCGTGAGCGACTGGCGCGGCGGGCGCTGCGGCGATCTGGGCGGCGGTGCGCCGATGATTCCCCCCTTCCCCCCTTCCCCCGTTCCCTGCAGCGCGCCCGCGAGCCCGGCGCCGGCGAGTCCCCCCCCCGAGGGCTCGGACATGCGCGCCGCGAAGGCCTGCTTGGAGGCCAACGATGAGCGCTGTGTTGAGCGTTGCTGCGGCGACGAGGGGAGCGGCGGCGACGAGGGCGGCAAGGGCGCCGTGTTGGGCGGGGGAGCCTCGCCCTCAAGGCTCAGAGTGTAGAGAACGAGAGGTAGCGAGGGCAGGGGCGGCGGCATCGGCGGGCCGGCCTCGTTCGCCTTGAGCACCTGCCAAAAGTAGCGGCTGATCTCAAGCGCCGAGCGCGCCGAGGGCGACGGGCCGTGGTCAGAGGCTGCCGCGTCGGCGCTCGATGCAGCGCCATCCTGCGGCGCCTCGGCCGCGCCGAGGACGTGCACGTGTGAATTCACACCTCGGCGGTCGAGGCACCGGATAGTGTTGGCGAGCAGGAGCGCACTGGCCTTGGCACGCAGCGGCGCCTCGTACCCATGCCACTGGTACACGGCCGACGGGAGCGCGTTGCGTGAAGCCTCAAGCCGTTGCCAGCCGGGCACCGAGCTGTCCATCGGCGGCTGCGGCGAGGGGGCGTCGAGTACGAAGACGGCGCTATCGCTGAGCGAATGCGAGGTCGGTCGCACTCGGGTCACCTCGCCGAGGCAACCTGCGCCCACCGCGACCCGGAAGAGACGCGCGACGGGCGGCGCATCCGTGCGCGCACGCCAGCTGGGAGCGGAGCCACCGGGAACGGCCTGAAGCTGTGGGAAGGCGGCGCGCATCTCGTCCGATTCATCTCCCTCAATCTCGCGGTGGTGGCTCACCTGATGAAGGAGGGGGCAATCAAAGGTCATCAGAGGTCACCATAGGCCATCAGAGGAAGGAGGGGGCGATCAAGGGCCATCAGAGGCCATCAGAGGCCATAAGTGGCCATAACAGGCCATAAGTGGCCATCAGAGGCCATCAGAGGCCATCCATCAGAGGCGATCTCGCGCTGAAGGCTCACCGCTCGGTCGTCGCACATGAGCAGCCCCGAGAGCTGGACGACGAGCGCGGCAGCGGCGCCCGACTTGTCCGCTGTACAGCTCGCCCCCAGCCAGTAGTAGGCGCGCCACGCCTTACTGGGCGCCTCGCCGCCGCCGCAGTCGGCCTGCGCGCTCGCGCCGGCCGGCTCATGCGCCGGCGCGGCGGCGGCAGCGGCGGCGCCGTCGGCGAGCTTGGGCGGCGGCGGCACGAGCAGGATGTACGCGTCGGTCGTGTGCAGCTTGAGCGGCGCCGTCGGGTCCTCGCACGGGACGCGGCGGACGGAGAAGCCGACGACACGCCACACGTGCGCCCGATCAGGAGCAAGGCTTGCATCCTCCTCGAACGGAGTCGTCTCGGCGACGCCCGTGCCGAGCTCGAGCAGCCGCTCGACATGCTCCTCGTACTCGCGCCAGCACAGCGCATCATGCAGCGCCGCGTCGTCCACCTCGGCCAGCGCCGAGGCGCCGTCCGCCGCTGAGAGTGCCGATGCGCCTGCGAGCACCGCCGAGAGCGAGCCCGGGCCGAGGGAGGCGAGCGGCGACTCGCCGTCGTCGACCTTTTGCGGCGGCGGCGGCAGCTCGTCGTTGGTGCCAAGCGCATGCAGCAGCACGATGAAGCTGTCGAAGCCGCCGTACGCCTGGATCCAGAAGGCGAGCAGCCGCCGCAGGTAGCGGCGCAGCTCCTCGGCGAGTTTGTGCACATACTCGGGGTGGTGAGTATTGAGCCAGCGCGGGCGCGAGCGCGGCAGCTCCGGCAGCCGCAGCGTCGGGTGCGTCTCGCGCAGCTTTTGGTGCAGGTGCTGAAAGCGCGAGTAGCGCAGCTCAAACCACGTATCGGGGCTCGGGTACTTGCCGAGGTGGCTCTCGAGCCGGACGAGGTATACGGTGTGTGCCCGCAGCTCGCCCGGCGCGATGCGCTCCTCGGTGCGCGGCAGCTCCACGTGGCAGAAGGCCGCGCGTGCCATGCGCGTGCGACCTCGCGAGGCGATCATCGTACTTGCGTGCGTCTAGCGGGGACAGAACGTGAGGGATCCCCAGGATTTCGATGGAGCTGTGAAATTGCTCTGTGAAATAGTGATTTCACACGGTCCCTCCCTGACTCTCACCAGCGACCTCGCCTCGACGGTGGTCCTTGTCTTTGTGCGCAGTATTGCCAGTGCACGTCTCAGTGGAGACCAGTTATACGCCTCATTGGAGACTATACGATAGAACCCGACCCATAACCGTATGTCATCCGTAATGGCTCTCCAAATATCACTGCACAAACGGTAACGTAACGACAACTTTCGGAACGCTCGAAACGCGCTCTTGTCAACGGGGCTGGGCCCGGAGGTTAGTGTAGGGGCGCCCACTGCGCCCTGGGCCAGCCGCCGAGCTCGCACGTCGCAGCTCTGGCAAGGTGCCCGTCCTCACCTCTGGACATCACCCGCACACCGCACAAGTCACTCAAGCAGTGAGCCCATAGCCACAGTAGCCGCAGGGCCCACACTCGACTGGCCACGGCCAGGGCCGCACATGCCGTCATCAAGATACAAAATCGGTTCGCAACAACATGCTCTCGCACAAAATCAAGACTGTTTGCTGTGTGCACCCACCGTCAAGACCGTTCCCCATCTTTGCCCGCAGATTCGCCATCGTCCCTCCTCCCTGCATGCTGCAAGAATGGCCATCCCTCCCCGTGTGCTGCGCCCCTCCCCGTGTGCTGCGTCCCACCCACACACGTCACGCGGCCACGTCGCGCAGCCTTCGGTATAGTGTGGCATGTTCAGCTGGTGGCCTGAGGAAGGAGCATGGACACGCGTGGGGTGTGAGCGGCCGGGAGGGTGCAGGGAAGAAAGCACGCAGTGTGGCGGCGTACAATAGCCAGCTCCGCTGCCCAAGCCCAGCGGGCCGCACCGGAAGCGTACCATTGCCGCGCCGTGGCGCGGGTCGTTGCGCACGCCGAAGAGCAAGTGGCACAGGAGAGGGCCGTTGATGCCGTCATCCCACGCAGCGGGCGAGGGTGGCAGCGCCGCCTTCCACATGTCGCATGTGATCTGCAGGTCCTGCTCGTGGTCGAGGTGGAGGTGCGCGAGGCAGTTGGCCGCGTCGGGCGCAGCGAGGTCGACCGCGGCGTCGCGGGGGCACGGCGCGCCGCCCACCCTCCCGACGCACCGCAGAAGCGGGCCATTGAAGGCGGCCAGGAAGGTGGCGCGGTAGTGCGCGTTGGCGTGGGCCACAAAGGCAGCCCAGCACGCCTCGTCGAGCACGGGGCGCATGATGCGCGCGATGCGCGAGCTGGGCGCGGTCACGAGCGCACTCCAGCGCTGGCCGGCACGGCGGCGCGCAAGCGGACTATGGATGGACGAGGCACTCGCAAGCGGCTCGCACGCCTCGAACTCGTGCGCCTCGAACTCGTTCTCATCGAACTCGAGCACGGCCTCGCACAGGATGAGGTCTTGATGCTGAAGTGTGGACACTGTATCAAGACGGCACACCACGCGCTCCTCATGCTTGTCGGGGTGCTTGCGCTTGAACTGCTTGCCCACCGGGTCGCAGAGCTCCATGTTCGTCGTTGGGTAGTCGGGCGGTGCGCAGCTTGGCGTGCGCTTGAGCCACTCAGAGCTCCAAGTGGGAGGGGGCGCCTCGCCAAGCGTTTCGGAGGGCGCGCTCGGCTTGCTCATCTAGTTTATTGTGGCAGAGGCTGCGCACAGAGAGAGAGGGAAGGGGCATCATCAGGTGGCAAGGAGCAATGCGGAGCGTCAGATGGCAGGATATGCAAGGAAGGAGCAAAGAGCAGTGGAGAGCATCCGATGGCAGGATGCAAGGAAGAAGTGCTCCTTTTGAACCACATGCAGCATGCGGGAACGCAGAGTAGAGGCGCAGGGCTGCATCACACAAGAGCAGGCAGCGGCAGAGCACTGCTTTGGACAAGAGCGACGGAGCACGCGACGTGCGCAAGTGTTGGCACGTCGCCAGGGATTTTGGTCCAGAGTTTTTGGCCCCTCAAGTCCCTCAAGTTTGAGGCGAAACGTACCTCATTTTGGTCAGCGCGCCATTAACGCGCAGAGCGTCGGCAATCGCTGTGATGCCCTCTGCAGTATAAGTTCCCTTGCCAAGATAATCGAGGCCGCACAGCTGGTTGGAGCTGAGGTTGAGGCTCGTCAGCCCGCCGTTGACGCCAAGCATCTTGGCCACATGCTTGGCACCTGCTGACCCTCCGATGTTGCTGCCACTGCCACGATGAGGGCTGTTGCTGATGTCAAGCTCCTTGAGCGTCTTGTTCTGTTCTAGAGCCTCGCAGATGGCCTTGGTGCCCTCCTCCCCCAACTCGTTTTCCGCGAGTGATAATTTGGTCAGCCCGCCCGTGACAACGGCCTGTGACAGGTCTGACGCCAGCAGGATCGCATCAGGCGGCTTGAGGCCCTGGTTGCGGAAGTCAGCGGTGGTCTGGTCGCGCTGGAAGTCAGCGGTGGTCTGGTCGCGCTGGATGCCGCAGAGCGAGATGCCCTTCTGCATGGCGACCTCAGCGAGCATCTTCGCAGACTCCGCATTAAGCTCATTGCCCAGAAGGTTGATCACCGTCAGCCCGCCTGTGACGGCCACCATAGCCGCCACAGCGTTTGCTCCAACTGGACCGATGCCGTTGTACATGAAGTTGAGCGACGCGAGCTTCGTCTCTTTGTTGCTCTGGATGGCCTCGCAGACTGCGCTTACGCCCTCATCCTTGAGGAGGTTAGAGGACAAATTCAGGGCCGTCAGCGCGCCTGTGACGGCCACCATGGCCGCCACTGACTTTGCTCCCACTGGACCGATGCAGTTCTTGCCCATGTTGAGCGACGCGAGCTTGGTCTCCTTGTTACTCCGGATGGCCTCGCAGATTGCACTTACGCCCTCATCATTGAGGTAGTTGCAGGACAAATTCAGGGCCGTCAGCTCGCCATTAACGCGCAGGGCGTCGGCGAGTGCAGTGATGCCCTCTGCAGTGTAGGTGCCACCGAAGAGGGTCACTCCGCAGAGTGCGTTGTTGGAGAGGTCCAGGCTCGTCAGCCCGCCTGTGACAGCTACCATAGCCGCCACAGCGTTTGCTCCAACTGTACCGATATCGTTGTAATAGAAGTTGAGCGACGCGAGCTTGGTCTCCTTGTTGCTCTGGATAGCCGCGCAGACTGCGCTTACGCCCTCATCCTTGAGGCAGTTAGAGGACAAATCCAGGGCCGTCAGCGCGCCTGTGACAGCTACCATAGCCGCCAAAGCGTTTGCTCCGCCTGGACTGATGCTATTGTTCTTGAAGTTGAGCGACGCGAGCTTGGTCTCCTTGTTACTCTGGATGGCCTTGCAGACTGCGCATACGCCCTCATCCTTGAGGTCATTGGACGACAAATCAAGGGCCGTCAGCCCGCCTGTGACGCTTGTGCGAAGCGCCTCTGCGATCAGCTTGACACCAGCAGAGCCGATGTTTTCGAAGGACGCGTCCAAGGACATGATCTTGCTATCGTTGTTGCCGCAGATGGCGGCAAAGATGGCGCCCCAGCCCTCGTCCCTGAGCTGGTTGCCCCTGAGCTCAACGGACGTCAATGCAGCCGCGTGGCCTCCTCGCAGCAGCCCGCAGAGCCGCTCAAGGGCCACTGTGTTGGCGCCATCTGCGGTCAGCTGCGTACTCTTGAACGAGAGCGACGTGACGCTCGGACAGAGCGCCCAGCACGCAACCGCGAGGGTTTCGGGGCCCGCCTGGACGCCCTCCAGGTTGATGCTCAAGGGCACCTCCTTAGCAGCGGCATTCCACGCGAGGCAGCAGAGCCCGTCGGCCTGGACACGCGACAGCGTCCCGTGCACGCGCACCTCTGTGGCGGCGGGGGTGATCGCTGGGATCGAAGGCTCGGCTTGCTGGGATCGAAGACTGGCGATGGCGTTGGCAGTGCCGCCGCCGAACTCGGCGCTCGTCTTAGCGACGACGG
>Ga0210242_100701_pt1 | contig 29069 bp, 23 predicted proteins | sample ChrtobMeP5a_16mM_FD_155445 | JGI IMG/M metagenome (GOLD analysis project Ga0210242, IMG submission 155445) | Chrysochromulina tobin associated microbial communities from unialgal haptophyte culture, Seattle, Washington, United States - P5a_16mM | ecosystem: Host-associated > Algae > Haptophytes >... | reverse complement strand
CCTCGCGAACGTATCTACTTGGTCGTGTTTGAGATCCATCTATGCTCTGTATTCATTGCGCTCCATGCGCTGGTAGCACCGCTGATCTGAACTATCACGCGTTGTGACCCTGGATGGGAACATTGGGGGAATGACGGACAGCTGGTAATGGGTATACCGTGAACAGCTGAAAGCATGCAATCATGTGTTTCGTTAATGTCGATCTCATGTGTAGAGAGTTGTGTCTCCGTGTGGTCGAATAAGTTCTCGCTTTCTCAACACTCAGTCGACGATCGCGTTCTGTCTCTCGCTCTTCCTCAACTTGACTCCAAATCGGGACAAGTCGCGACAACAAAAAGCGATGAGCCTCAAATAAACCCCGGCCTGCAGCAGGACTCTCAAGGAAATAGTGCCAGGCCGCGACAGATGGACCGCTACCAGCGCCGCGAAGATGACGAAGAGGATGAGGCGCTCCACGAGAGCGATGGCTCACACGACGATGCCGAGTCATCGACACCGGCCGTTGGCGAGTGTGCAGCGAACGACGCTGCTCAGAACGCGGATGAGGATGAGGACGTGCAGGCTGCTGCGCCAGCGCTAGACTCGGGCAAAGCCGAGGTGCCTTCTCCACGTGTGGGAAGAATTGGAAGATTCTTCAAACCTCGGGCTCTGCCATGGGAGCGCCGCCTGCATCGGCGCAGTCACCTCATCGTCCAGCGCTCGATCTCGACGGCTACTCTCTCAACACGATGCTTGGGCACCTCGGTACTTGTTCCCCGAGGCACGCGCAAGGTGACAACCTTCGATGCACAATCCGCATCGCACCTGTGAGGATGTGGTCAACTCGCACGACATCCCCCTGGGAATCGGCGCAATCGAGAATCGTGCATTTTAAGGCATCGGCACGATCCCGTGGATCGAAACTTTCATTAAAACGAGTATTCGCCCGCGGGGCGGGACCGCCGGCGACCGGCACCGGGTGCTCGACCTCGAGCGCGAGGACGAAGAGGGGCTACTGTATGGGCTAAAACCGAACGCGACCGGACTGTGATCGGATGTGCGGCGTGGACGGTCGAGAGGCAGTCTGAATCCGAGTCCCCCCGCCCGGTGTCGGCTGTCGCTCGTCGCGTGTGGACGGGCGTCGCTGCGTCGTATGTCGAATGTCCGTGGTGACATGCTTTCGAGGGGCGTTATATAGAAGTGCCGTCTGCCGAGCGAATTGTGTTTACCGCCATCGCGTCTCCGGCGGCTTTTCTACTCCGACGCCCATGTGCTGCTTGAGCAGGTGGCGCACCTTGCCGTGAAGGAACGTGGTGTGCTCCTGATCGGTCGCCTTGCTCGCCGCCTGGAGCGAGTCGAGCTTGTCGAGCAGCGACGCGTTCGCCTTCTGCGTCGCTCGGAGCTCGTCGCTCAGCTGGCGCTCTGCCTCGAGCACTTCGGCGACCGAGCGCAGCGCCAGCCCATCCTCCTGGGGCTCGTCGTCATACGTGCCCAGCGAGGTCTCGCGCGGCTTGTCCAAGGAGGCCGCGATCGCGAGCGAGGTGCCGTTGTGCAGCTCCTCGAGCCGGCGCGCGTGGATCGACTCGGCTGCATGCTCGCGCAGCTTGCGCATCGAGATGACCAGCCGAAGCTCATCAAGCAGCCGATGGACGTCGGCCTCGGCCTCTCGACGATTCTGCTCAACCTTCGCCTTGTTCGGCTGGGGGAACTTGGACGGGCTCGCGCCGCCACCGGAGTGCTGCTGCTCGGCCAGCTTGTCGGCGGCGGGCTGCAGGTCGTGTGCGGCCGTCTCCCACTGGCGCTCGTACGCCTGCGCCGTCTTGAGCGCTTGCTCCTTGGCCTCCGTGAGGTCGACCGCGAGGACCTCCTCGAGCCGCTCCTCGATCTCGGCGATCTCGGCTTGGAGATCGTCGCTCAGCTCGGCAAGCTCGCGCTCCATGGCCACGCGCGCGCCCTCCTCGCTCGCGTGCAGCCCAAGACGCGCCGTGCTGAGCGCCACTCGCAGCGCCGCCTCCTCATCTGGGGCAGCGCCCTCCCCAACAATGGACTGGGCGGCCGCTTCGGATTGCACCAGCTCGATCTGCGCGGCGTTCTCGACGAGGGCGCTCGAGAGTTGCGCCTCCGCGTGCGCCACGAGCACACGATGGTGCGCCGCCGCGTCGCCGCGCCCAGCGCCGCCGCCAAGCCCGCCGCCGCCGCCGTCGCCGAGCTGCTGCAGGTACGGCGGCGGCGCCTCGGCCATTGCACGCTCGAGTTTGCGGCACGCATCGTCCGCTTCGCGTGTGAGTGTGACGCTCGCAAGCAGGCTTCGCTCGACGAGCTGCACGTCCGACGCGTCGCCGCCCACGGGTGGCAGTGGGAAGCGGCTGGGCAGGTGCGGCGGCCGCTGGCGGAGCAGCACGAGCATCAGCGCGTGACGTTCGGCCTCCAGGAGCTGAAGCACGCATCGTGCGGCCGCCTCGGACCCCTTCGTCCTCACCACTGCCGCGCCATCCTTGGCAACGGCCGCAAGGAAAACCTTGGCCGTTGCGAGCGCCTCCTCCGACTGGCGCAGCCGTTCCGCGCCGGGCACTAGTTTGCGCGTGGGCGGCGGCGGCGGCGGCGGCGCACTGGCGGAGCCGGGGCGGCCGCCGACATTCCCACCATTCCCACCATTCCCAGAGTCGTCGCTAGCGGGGGCGTTGGTCGCGAGGCGGGGGAGCAGGGAGAGCCACGGCACCCAAGCGAGGCGAGGTTTCGCACGGCGCACGGCCTCGCGCAGCTCAATGAGCTCGTGGGACGTACGCACCACCGCCGACCACACGCCGAGGGTGGGCAGCAGCGCCGGGCGCTTTCGCAGCTCGTGCGCGCAGATGGGCGGCACGTCTAGACTCGATTCGCCCGCGCCAGCGCCTTCCTTGTCACCCTCCTTACTGCGCATGTACGCTCGCTGTTCGACCACCGCGGCTACGGCGGCGGCCTCCACCCAGGGCGCAACCGGCTCCTTCTTGAGTGTCTTGCGCGCCATCGCCGCCTCCCGCACCGCCTCATCCGCCATGGGCTCAATCTTGGGCGCGAGCGGCGGCGGCAGCGCGAGCGGCTCGGCGATCACCAGGCCTTGCGAGAGCAGCAGGCAGCGCAGCCTGCCCACGTGCGTGTGCGGGGTCACGTGCGCCACGCCCAGCGCTCCATACGCCCTGGCTGCACTGGCGAGAATCCGATCCTCAAGCCCGCTGACGGTCTCGTGCAGCGCGAGCGCCACCGCCGCGCAGCCGGCCGCAGCCGCGCGCCGCTCTTCCGCAGAGGGCGCGAGCACGGGTGCGAGCACGGGGGCGAAGGAAGCAGAGGGCGCCGCGCCGGTGGCTGCGCCGACGGAGGCGGACGAGGCCCCGCCTCGCTCCGCAGTAGGCGCCATGGCGGGCGCGCCGAAGGTGGCGGCGGCGGTGGCGGCGGCGGCGCTCGCAAGGAGCGTCTCGTCTATGTGCGCGGCGAGCAGCCTCGACAAGAGCGCCGTCTCGAGCTGCAGCGCGAGCGTCGACGCGCTGTAGCCAGCCTCAAACGAGGACGCGCTTAGGTCCAGGCGAGGGCGCGCGGCCATCACGTCGGTCATGCGCTGCGCGAGGGCCGTTGCGACGGTAGGGTCGGTGCAAGCTTCGTACGCCTCGAGGTGACTGAGCACGAGGGCGGCCTGCCGCACGCACACGTACGCGCTAGGGCAGTTGGTATCAGTTGGCGGGCAGGCGCACGCCAAGTTAGGAAGGCGGCGCTCAGCACGTCGCTCGGACGGCTGGACGTGGCCAAGGCGGGCAGGGAAGACGCGCGCAGCTGCTTCCCACGTGTCAGACCACATCGCGTCCGCACGTCGAAGGGACTCGAAGTCCCTTTCGACTCGGCACAGGATTGTTCATATCAGTTCAGAATCGTCATTCGTAGGGTCCGGAGGGGCGGCCGCAGCCGGGGACAACGTGCAGAGGAGCCGTCAAGAGAGCGGCAACCGGCATGCGGATGCAGCAGCAGGGAGGGGCGCACGCGTGTCGTGCTCACCTTGGCGCGTTGGAAAGCAACCTCACATCCGAAGCAGCGGCTCACTAGGCGCAGTGCGGACGGGAGCGCCTTCGCTACGGCGAGCCGCTTCGCCACTTCAGCCTCAGCCTCGGAGCCCCGTAACTTTTTCGATTCGACCACCGAGTTGGCGTCGTACTTGCCGGTGCCGTACACGGCGGCCATGGCGCTGTCGTTGCCGTAGTGCGAGCACACGCGCCCCAGCTCGGCGGTGAGCGACTGCAAGTCCGAGAGTGCGGTCATGTGGACGACTCGTGCGCCGCTGCCGTCGCGCACGAAGACGCTGTTCGTGGGATCCCCGACCTTCTCGATCGCGCCGCCCGCCGCGCCGCCCGCCGCGCCGCCCGCTACGCTGCCCGCCGCGCCGGCGCCGCCCACGCCGGCACCCGTGGCGGGCGCTGTCGGCTCGTACGAGAACCATTCACGGCCGCCACTGACGACGAGCCGGCGCGAGACGGCGATAGTGGGCAGCGGCGCGGGGCGCAGCGGCGGCAGGATGGGACATGTGGCGAGCGTGAGCGCAGCAGCGATCTCGACGCCAGCGTCAGCCATCTCGACGCCAGCGTCAGCCATCTCAGCTCCTCCCCCCTCGCTCACGCCGCTTATGGCCGCCGCCGCCGACGGCGCGGTCGCCATGGCCGCTGATGCGTCCGGCAGCTGGACACGGGCCGATCGGACCGCGCGGGCCGCAGACGAGGGCAGGCCGCCGCTCGCGATCGCCTCCGGATCGAGGCGCGAGCCATCGGGCAGGGGCGGGGGCAACCACCCGGCCGCCCGGAGCGCGAGCGTGCGCTGTACTGAGCGCAGCACGTTGAGACATTGTCGGAGCTCGCAGTGCAGCTCGTGCGCACAGCTCGCCTGCAGCAGATGCGCGGCCGCGTGCGCCGTCTCGCTGAGTGCGCTGCCGTCGGTGTCGACCGCTGCAGCCGCAACGACGCCGCTCTCGCGCACCACGTTGCCCAGCGTGCACGCCGCGCCCATGGCCGCGATCATCGGCGCGGAGGTGAGCTCGAGCTTGGCGAGGGCCGCGTGCTGTGCCTGCTGCCAGCTGGGTACCTTGGGCACGAGCGTGACCGCCGTGAGCCAGTGCCAGCGCCGCAGCTGCTCGCCATCAGCCACGCCGATCGATGCCGCGCGCGGGCCGGCGGCCGTCGGCGCCGTCCGCACCTGCTCGCACACTCTGCGTGCCTCGCGGAGCACGGCGTGGCCGCCGGCGGTGTCGATCTCGACGTCGATGCCAAAGTATGAGCAGAGCGCCCGTAGCTCGCTCGGCACGCTCGGTTGCGCCGTGCCGGGCGTTACGGCCGGCGTGCGGTGCTCGCTGTCGCGCTCGCGCCTCTCGAGAGCCTCACCCGGGGCGAGCACCTTGACGATGCGTGCCTGGTGCGCAGTCACCGCGAGCTGGAGGCGTGTGAGGATGGTGGCGACACATTGCTCGGTGTCCGTGGAGGCGTTTGGCATCGTGACTACGAAGCGTTTCAATGGCTCTCGAAGTCGTTGACGGGCTCGAAGCTGTTCGCACCCATGAATTCCACACAAAGGTTTGTTTCTCATTCACACACACCAACACGACGCCCCAAAGACATACGTTCGCAACACCTATCACGTACAAGTTCGCACATCGTACACTTGCACTCAGTTCACGCCCGACGCTAGTTCGCCTCCGGCGTCGGGCCAGGCGACGAGTCGATCCGTATGTGAACCGTACTGTACCAAACGCACGGGATCGGGACGTCAAAGTATCTCTGTGGTTCTGTACTTGAAGCATATGCGCTGGTACGATGCACGCTTGCTCGTGTTTTGTGGTTGGGCAGCGCGGGTAACCGACTCAAGCAAGCAAGCTATTTACATGTCGTCGTAACGTCGAAACACACAAGTACCTAAACCAGCGCAAACGAATACCCCTGTAGCTGCTTGCTTGCTTATTGCTTGTAACCGACGACCGACCCTGCGACCGGATTCGCTACAACGGTCCCAGAATAACGAGCATGCCTAAAGGAGCTAATTTGCGGCGTCATCATTCATCTCGAATCTGGCGGCTGTACATCCGGCGGCGCTTTGGGTGGTGGGTCTCCACCTAGGCAACGTGCTTCGCTTTCGATCTCCTCGGCGCCCGCCGCGATCCGCCGCGGTGTTCACCGCCGCCACACCCATGGGCAACACCATGTGCGGGTCCGGCAAGCGCACGATCGAGGCGGTCGACGTCACGGCAGTCCACGTAGTCGACCGGCGTGGGCCAGTGCCTCAGCCAAGCCGCTGCGCCCGGCAGCCCTCCTTCCACACGGATGTGATGGACGGCCAGCCGGCGCACGTGACGTCGCTCATCCATGAGCACAGTATAGGCTCGCTCGAGGTCAAGTATGACCTATCGAGCCGTGTGGTGCTTGGCCGCGGCACCTGCGGCGCGGTCCGTGCCGTGCGCAACCGGATGACGAACGAGCTCTTCGCGATGAAGACGGTCAAGGTCACCGACCTGGGCAGCTGGGAGGACGTGCGCAACGAGATCGAGATGCAGAAGAAGCTCGACCACCCGAACATCTGCAAGATCATCGAGTCATTCGAGGATTTGAACAAGAGCGAGGTGTACATCATCATGGAGCTGTGCACCGGCGGATCGCTCGTCTCGCGCATGACCACGCACCGCCATGGGTACGGCGAATCGCTCGCGGCGACCTTCGTGGAGAAGATGCTCTCGGCGGTGCTGTACTGCCACCACCACGGTGTCGTGCACCGCGACATCAAGCTCGACAACATGATCTACGAGGATGAGCGCGAGGAGGCCGAGCTCAAGCTCATCGACTTTGGATTTGCCAAGGCGGTCAAGCCCGGTGACGAGGTGATGTTCGACCACATTGGCACGCCGTCGTACATGGCGCCCGAGCTGTGGACGGAGCGGCAGCTGCCCTACGACTCGTCAGTCGATATGTGGGCGCTCGGTGTCGCCACTTACATGCTCCTTAGCGGCCAGCGCCCCTTCCACCACGAGGACGCGGACGAGAAGGCTCGGATGATCAGCGAGGACCCCCTGTGCTTTCCCAACGAGCACTGGGGGCACATCTCGCCCGACGCGCGCGACTTTTGCGCCGCACTCATGCGCAAGAACCCCCAGGATCGCCTGGGCGCGTCCGAGGCCGTCAAGCACCGGTGGATCACGACAATGTCCAAGCTGCACCAGGGCGACGAGCCCGCCGTCGCGCTCGACAAGCACCAGGACGCGGTGGACTCGATGCTCGACTTCGCCGAGGCCGACGATTTGAAGAGACTGGCCCTCGAGGTCATCGCCTTCTCGACGCCGCCCTGCAAGCTCGAGGATCTGCGCAAGCTCTTCCAGTCGATGGATACGGACGACTCAGGCACACTCTCGTTTGACGAGTTCCGCGCCGCGTGGGCGCACCACCCCGAGATCTCCCTCGAGCAGCTGCACGAGCTCTTTGACAAGATCGACTTGGCGCACAACGGCGAGGTCAACTACACCGATTTCCTCGCGGCGACGGTCTCGTCCCAGAAGAATATTTGCTTCCCCTCCTCGATCAATATGGCGTTCAACTCTCTGGACAAGGATGGCGATGGCTACATCACGAGGAAGGACCTGCACATGGCCCTCGAGGGCATCGGCGAGGCGTCGCTCGATAAGTACCTCGCGCACGCCGACGCCGAGGGGCGCGTCTCCTTGGACGCGTTCAACGAATACACCTCGTCCGCGTCGGAGACGAACGACACGTCCGTTCACGGGGGAGGTTACAGCGGCCCCCCCACGGTGGGCATGTCGCGATCCGTGTCCGGAGCGAGCCTGCCGCGGTCCGTGTCCGGAACGAGTTTACGCAGTAATGCGTCGCACAATTAGGATGCCGACGAGTTGTGCAGCAGCAGTCATGCAGCAGCGCTGCCTGCCGTGGTCGAGTGATCAGCGGAGGCCGGAGCGACTTCCTCCCGCATAACCAACCGGGGAATACATACTCGACAGGGCGGTGCGACGGCCCAGGCCGGACGGTCGAGGTTTCACGCGGTTAGCAAACACCTCCAACAGTGACTCGTGTGCGGTGTGTACAAGGGCGAAAGAGCCCGTCGAGAGTGACCCCTCCGGACGGAGCGAGAGGCGACGACAGCCGCGGTTAGCGCATAGGTGGATCTTCTAGGCGATCCGATCGCGTCGACGTCGAGGAACGTGTACTCATTTACATTCCGGACCGCGTCGTCCGATAGCGTTCAAATATCTCTAGTACTCGGATCTCGGTACCCCGGTACGACGCTGCCTCCGGCGCGCGCGACGGAACGTTGGAGTTTGAGACCCGACCGCGCGCGTCCGCGGACCGCGCGACGGCCGCTCGCACCCGCATGCGGCGAGCCCCGACGCACGACGTGTCCATTGGGCACGTCGAGGAGCGACGCGCGCGTATGACCCGACCCTGGGGCCACCTGTCCCACCCGCCTTACATTCGTCCTCACCTTACAATCGTCCTCACCGACCGTAGCCCGAGCGAGCGCCGGCGGACGCCAGGGCGGAGCGCTATAGAGCGCTCCCTGTTTCTAGCGCCCTTTCTTATTATTTTTGCTGCCAGCGGCGGGCCTCGCCTGGCCTGCTGCCGACGTACCGAATGTCGAACCGAATAGATTGTTCGCCGGCGCGCCGTTTCCCATGCCCCCAAAAGGGCCTAAGCCGCCAGCGGCGGGCGGAGCGGCGCCGAACGCCGACGGCAATGCGCCAGCGGCCGCGGGCGCGCTCCCATAGCCGAACGGGGCGGCAGGTGCGGCCGCGGGGGCAGCACCAAATGCGCCCCCAAAGCCGCCCCCTCCGAACGGGTTTGCGCCGGGCGCAGGGGGGAAAAGGCTGCCCCCTGCCGGTGGTGCGCCGCCGAACAGGCCCGCGCCCGCCGCCGCCGGCGGCAGCGCTGCCGGCGCAGGCGCCGGATCTTGCGGCGGGAGCGCGGCTGGCATGGGCGGATCCGCTGGCCTGTACTTGTCGCGCACCTGGCGCCGTCGGGCTTCGTCAAACGGGTCGCGGCCGAGGCCGTTGCGCAGCGTGCGCCGGTGGCCCTCGACGTGCCTGTGCTGCCTGTCCACGTGCGCGGCGGCACGCTCGAGCAGCGTGTTCTGATGGGCCAGCAGCTGCTCGAGCCGGTGAGTCTCCATCGGTGGCGAAGCTTTCGTCATGATCGCGCCGTCCAGATCGTGCAGGGCCTTCTTCAGAGCAGGGACCTCTTGCTCCATGCGCTCGAGCCTCGCGTTGAAGAACTGCGACGGGAAGGCCACCCCCCGTCCAAAGGCGCCCTGCGAGTCGAAACGGGTCGTAAAGTCGCTCTGGGCCGCACGTGCGTCGCGCAGAGTCGCTTCCACGTCGGCTCGGAAGCTATCAAGCTTCGCCTCGTCGAAGCGAAGCTCGGCGGCGGCGATCGCAGTGTCGCGTTCGAGCGCGTCCGCGAGCCGCACGCAGTCAGAGAGTTGGCCGCCGTCCTCCTCGAACTCTCTACCTTTTCTATCCCACTTGTGAATGATCACTTCCAGATCCTTCAGCCACTTTTGGCAAGCCTCGGGCTGCTCATCGAAGTTGGCGTTCAGCCGGATGCCTTTAGGCGCGGCGGCAGCGGCGGGTGCCCCCGCCGCGCCAAAGAGTCCGCCGCCGCCGGCCGGGGCGCCAAATGCGGGAGCCGCGCCGCCGCCGAACAGGCCGCCGGCCGCCGCAGGGGCCGCGCCGCCGAACAGGCCGCTGGCCGCCGCAGGGGCCGCGCCGCCGAACAGGCTGCTGGCCGCCGCAGGGGCCGCGCCGCCGAACAGGCTGCCGGCCGCCGCAGGGGCCGCGCCGCCGAACAGGCCGCTGGCCGGCGCGGGCGTTTTAGCACCAAAGAGGCCGCCGGCAGATGGAGCGCTAAACGCGGCGGCTGCGGGAGCGAGAGCCGGCCCGGGACCAAAACTTGAAGGGCCGGCTCCACCAAAGGGGTTGCCGGCCGCGGGAGCCGCGCTGCCGATGCCAAAACCGCCGCCGCCAAAGCCGCCAAGGCCGCCTGCCGAAGCCGCTGGAGCTGGCGCGGCGCCGAAGAGGCCGCCGCCGGGTGCTGGAGCCGGCGCCGCGCCAAAGAGGCCGCCCCCAGTCGCGGCGCCAAAGAGGCCGCCGCCGGGTGCTGGAGCCGGCGCCGCGCCAAACATCCCGCGCTCCGCTTGCTGATGCGCACGGTCTCGACACCTCGTGCCGCACGTGTAAATCACGGTAACCCACCTGTGAAGGGATTGCCGCCGGCCCTTTTTCGGGAGGATCGTCTAGTGCCATTCTTCTTGATCGAAAGACTCATTATCGTCTTTCTGTCCGCTTCGATTTCACGCGCTTCTCAGCGTCAGCCACTTCCGGGGTTCGACACTGGTTCGACCAGGGGTGCGCCCTATGCCTCGCAAGCCGCCAGCTAGCATACCGGATGACGGGATGAACCGCACGACGAGCCTAGAGATGAAACGGGGGCGCAATGACGCAGCGTTCCGGCGCAAGGCGTCGATCGAGCAGCTGCACGCCTACACACTCGCATTGCCAGCGTCTTTGGACGTGCCGGCGCTCGAGAAGGCTATCGCGGAGGCGGAGCGGTCGGACGTGGACAAGGAGCTCATATCGAGCTCGAAGAAACAGCTCGATGAGGCCAAAAAGGTCCAGGCACGCAAGGAGCGCGAGAGGCGCATACGGATGAATAACAAGAGACGAGAGGAGATGGCCATGCTACTCAAGGGCTATGTGAACGTGGCGCCGCTCGAGGTGGACCTCAAGGCGTTCGGGGCACTCCTCGAAGAATGCGACGTGCTCGCCGAAGCTGAGAGCGACGGGCTCACAGAGCACGTCGACGAGAAGCTCGTGCATGCGTGCCGTGAAAAGTACACAGAGGCCGAGAAGGCGTACGCGGGCAAGCGCAAGGAGTCGGTGGCGGAGCTCGAGCAGCTAGCGGCGACGGTGCTCACTGCAGACCCCGAGGCGCTGCGAGCGGCGTGCACCAGCGCCGAGAAGTGGGGCGTCGCCGAGACGGTCCTCAAGCCAGCGCACGTTCTGTTGGCGGGCGCGACCCGACGCGAGCTTGCTCTCCATCAGCTGGAGAGCGCGATCGGAGCTAACGTGAGCATCGCCGAGGTGGACATGGCGCTTCTGCGCAAGATGCTCGACGCCGCCGCCAGCGCCGCCGCGCCCGCCGACGCGCTCCTCGCCGCGGTGAGGCGACTTCGGCAGGCAGAGGAGGCCCAAGCGCCGATGCAGAAGGCACTCAAACGGTTGAAGCGAGTGCTCGCATTTCCCGCGGAGTCTCTCGACTCGGAGGCGGTGCGCGCGGCCAAGGTGGACGCGGTCGAGGCCTTCGTCTCGACAGACGAGATTGCAAAGGCGGATGCGGCCCTGCTGCAAGCGGCGAACTCACAGCTGGTTCGTGACGCGGCGACAGTCTCGCTGCTCGCGCTCGCCGCGCCCACGCAGCCGACCTGCGAGCTGGTGCTCGAGTTTAAGAGTCTGCTCGAGAAGGCGGCGGCGGCGCGCGTGCCCGAGGACGTGATCAAGCTGGCCACCGTCTGTGCTGACGAAGCGGAGAGTGCGGAGCTCACACAGAACGACACGTATGCGAATGCATCGCTCTGCGCGCGCATCAAAGCCGCCTCCGAGCGCACAGCTTTGGTGGCGCCGGCCAAAAAGGATGCGACCGAGGCGGCGGCGCGCGCCGCTGCGGACATCGCCAACCTGAAGGCCGACGAGGCTGCGGCCGAGCGCTCCAAGCTCGGGGAAGCCGTCATGTCGTGCACCAGGGCCTGGGAGAAGGTCAAGCGTGCCGATGATGAAGTGCGTCGGCACCAAGAGGACGCGTCGCCTGCCGCGCTGGCGGTGCTTGGAGAGGGCACAGCGCTCTCGAAGAGCACTCGCATGGAGGCGATCGAGGCGGCGCAGGCCGCATGGGCCACGAGCGAGGGGCTGCGTCAGGCTGCCCTCGGAGACGAGGCGAAGCTGTACGAGCTGCTCCAACGCGTCGAGAAGGTGGAGCAGGTGATTGCACTCGATTGCACTCGATTGCACTTGATTGCACTTGATTGCGTCGAGAAGGCGGAGCAGGTGATTGCACTCGATTGCACCTGATCGCACCTGATTGCACGTGAGTGCACGTGAGTGCACGTGATTTCAATCGTGCACTTGATTGCACTGGATTGCACTTGATTTGTACTGCCTCTGGCGCGCGCCGTCGTGTGCAGGACGAGGCCGAGGCGTCGTGGCGGGCGCAGAAGGCGACACGTGAGGCTCAGTGGGCGAAGCAGGTGGCCGATGTGGTCGCCAAGTCCGTCGAGCGCTCCCAAAAAGAGGCGGAGAAGGCGGCCGAGGAGATGCAAAAGGCCAACCTGAGGGTCAAATCTCGCCGGTACCTTGCCTCGGTGGTGGCCAAAGAGAGGAAATCCCCACAGGGGGGCGCCGGCTGCTGCTCGAAGAAGATGGCGGACGTGGTCATCGACCCCGATGAGATCAGGATGGAAGAGAAGACCAAGAGCCTGCCTAAGCTGCCGCTGCCGCCCCTCGTCGATGAGGTGGCTTGGTCGCCTCTCCTGCTGCCTTCTGGCTCGACCCATCAAGTCGAGCTGCTTCTCGCGTACGTGTCTCTCGACCTCGTGATGCCCTCGTGATGATGTCTGGATCGCCTCGTGGATGCCTCTTGATTGCTTATTGTTTGCTTCTCTATCGCCTCTCGATTGCTTCTTGATGATCTATTGATTGCCTCTTGATAACTTATTGTTCGCTCGTGTTTGCCTTTTTGAGTGCCTCCCGATTGCATGTATGCGCTCGGCGGGTTGTCCTCAGACCTCGAGACCTCATTACCCTAATGGCACTCATTACCCTAATGATCCTCATGGCAGGTATGCGCTCGGCGGGTTGTACTCAGACCTCGAGATCTGCGGTGCGGTCGCCACAGCGATCTGCATGCAAGATCCGACCTTTCACACCTGCCGCGCGTTTCTGCTGCGCCTCTCGGAAGCGTTCCACACAAAGCACACCACCATCACCGCCGGCGGCTCTTCCGACGCCATGCTGACGTTCCGCAGCGAGTCGATGACGACGCGCATGATGAAAGCGATCTTCGGCAGCGGGGGCAACGGCAGCACGACGCCACGTGGCGACGGCAGCACGACGCCACGCGGCAACGGCAGCACGACGCCACGCGGCGACAGGTCGTCGGTGGGCAATACGACGCCACGTGGCGACAGGTCGTCGGTGGGCAACACGACGCCACGTGGCGACAGGTCGTCGGTGGGCAACACGACGCCACGTGGCGACAGGTCGTCGGTGGGCAACACGACGCCACGTGGCGACAGGTCGTCGGTGGGCAACACGACGCCACGTGGCGACAGGTCGTCGGTGGGCAACACGACGCCACGCACCAAGTCTCCGGTGTCTCTCAGCTTCTCGCGCAGCAGCTCGATCTCGCGCGGCGGCCAGGGAGATCAGCCCGAGATCGAGGGGCTCGCAGATTGGCCGGGGCGTACGTTCACGAGCACCATTGACGAAACTCTCTTCGGAGCGATTGTCGAGTGCTGGCTGACCAAGATGGCGAAAGGCTCCCGTAGCCGTGGAGGCGGCTCGGCCGCGTCAGCTACATCCGCCACGTCCACCGCGGCCGCCACAAGCACGGGCGTGCTCTCGGATACGATGGCGCAGCTCATGCAGCCCCCGCATCTCGAGCGCCTCCAGGACAAGCTCGCGCTCGCGCCCATCCTGAAGGCGTTGCTCGAACGCCATTTTGAAGTCAATAAGGTCATTGCCGCTGCTTACCGCTGCGTGCCGCTGCGGTGCCGCTGCTTGCCGCTGCGGTGCCGCTGCTTGCCGCTGCTTACCACTCATCGAGCTACCGATCGCATCGTATTCCCGATGAGTACTCTGATTTCTGATTGTCCCCTCATCAGGGCATACTTGACGAGGGCGGCTCGACCGAATCCGAAGAAGCGCGTGAGGCCGCGATTGCTCTCCAGGACGTGCATTCGTGCGTCGAGCTCATCTTGGGCGCGTCGATGCGCACGCCCGACTTGTTCGAGTCCCTCATGCCCATCTGGTTGCTTGAGGAGCCGAACGTGTCGCCATCCTCGGTGCTCATGGGGACGGCGCGCGCGTTTGCCGAGAGGCTCGAGGCATCTCAAGAGGGGTACAAGTCGGCGCTGGCGGCGGCCAAGCAGTCGGAGGCGGACCTGCAATACGAGCGTGTGGTGCTCGCGATGGTGAAGCTGTTCGTCAGGCAGCCTGGGAGCCTCACTGGCTTCCAGCAACTGGTGCCGAGGGTCTTCAATGTATATCTGGCTCTCGGGACTGCTCTCCGCCGGAAGTTGTGCGACGTGCTCAAGCAGGTGATTGCCGCTGATGATCGCCCATTGCTTCACGGATGTTCTCTAGTGCTCTATGATGGGCTCCGTTGGCCTCTGATGACCGTCGATGGCCTCTGATGACCGTCGATGGCCTCTGATGACCTCTGATTGTGTCCCCTCTGATTGCGTCCCTCATCAGGGAGGTATTGATGAGGCGATCGTCCAGCGCATCGCCACCGATGACGAGCTGGCATGCCAGCCGTTCTTTTGGTCCGCCGCGGGCATGAAGCTCTTCGGCGGCAGCAGGCTCGACCGAGCGACACTCAAGCCGTTGCTAGTGGACGCGGCCAGCCAACAGCCGATCATCGTCGCTGCGTTCCTCGAGCAGGTGCACGGCTTGCCTGATTGCGTCCCTCTCCGATGACCTTTGAGTGCGGGGTTGCCTGATTGCGTCCCTCTCTGATGACCTCTGAGTGCGTGGCTTGCCGCCGACTGCCGCTGACGCCGCCGATGGTTTCCGATGACCGCTGATTGCCTCTGATTGCCACTTTTTGGCGCTGAGTGCATGTTCGGTGCTCGCCTCGAGCAGATGATGAAGGCGGCCGCGACGGGTGGTGAGGCTGCAAAGGACGAGTTGCCCGTGATCGTGCAGCTTGGGCTCGCGTCACTCCTCGAGACGGTCCACACGAGAGAGTACGAGGAGGTGGTCCTGTACAAGGCGACCAAGAGTGACAAGCTCGGTCTCGTGTGCGACGGGGCCTCGGAGGCGTTGATCTATGAGCTCAGGGAGGGGAGCATTGCCGCCGCCTCGGCGCTCAAGAAGGGAATGCTCGTCAAGGCCGTCAACGGCGAACATGTGAGCTCTGCTGTCGATGCGACTGCGAAGATGAAGGCGGCCTTCCCGGAGGTGAAGCTCTCTGTCTTCACACCTCCTCCGCCTGTCTTCACACCTCCACCGCCTGCCTCTAAGGCTGCCAAGAACCCTGGGAAGAGCGCGGGCGCCGCGGTGGGCGCGATCGAGAGGCCGCCTGTGGCACTCCAGCCGGTGCGCCGGGGAGTGCTCATCTCTCTCGAGTTCATTCTGGATGCATGCGCGAGCTACCCCGAGATAAACAAGGTTGCGTTGGAAGGCTTCGAGGGCTCTGCCTATGCGGGCGTGCTGCTCTCGCAGTACGCCACCTGAGTGCCTCTTGATGACCGCCTGATTGCCTCCTCTACCACCTCCTGAGTGCATCTTGATGGCCTCTGATGGCCTCTGATGGCCTCTGATGGCCTCTGATGGCCTCTGATGGCCTCTGATGGCCTCTGATGGCCTCTGATGGCCTCTGATGGCCTCTGATGGCCTCTGATGGCCTCTGATGGCCTCTGATGGCCTCTGCAACCAGACGACGTGGCCGGTCACACCCTTTGGGGGCTGGAAGGCGAGCGGCTTCGGCAGGGAATGGGGCGCTGCCGGCATGCATGAGTACTTGCGCCACAAGACGGTCACGAGCGCTGCGCCGGGCTACTCGTGGAACTACTACGGCGCCTCAACCACGTGACACATGCGGCGTGAACACCGCCGCCCGGCCGCCGCCGCATGCGCCGCCGCCGCCGCCGGGTCAGCGTCCGGTCACGCGGTCAGTAGCGTCACGCCTTTATTGAAAACCCGGAAAACCTTTTTGGAAACCGAAATTGATACACTTTGAGCTCCGCCCGAAATAGAGACTGTCCGACAGTTATTTCAGGACGTGCCCGCGCTCACGCTCCTCCGTGACCGTGGATCCAGCCTATACTGACTCTGTGCTCACACCTCGGGTCCTCCCTCTCTATACGGAGCGAGTACAGTTTTTGGAGGTGCCGTATGCGTGCGCATGAACGGCGACGACGCAGCGCGCCGCTCAACTGCGCGCATCCTCAGCAGCCATGTCCCAGCCTCTGCCCGAAGATCCACTTAAACGCGGTTGCGGTTGGAGAGCTCGCGGTCGCCACGGCGCGAATCGTACGTGTCGAAGAAATCGTCGTCGTCGTCCTGGTACGACTGCCACTGGCTGAAGGCGAAGCCAATCGCGAAGATAACAGTGAGGAGCACGAAGCCGAGCGAGTCGTCGTTGATGCCGAGGGCCTGCGCGGCGCGATGTGCGAGGAAGGCGGCGATGAGCGGAGAGGTTGGTGGTGGGACAGGCGAGATTTTCGCGTGCCGGTAGCGCGCAGCAGGTGCTGGCCGGAGCCTCGCCCGCAGCAGCCATGCAGGTAAATTGTGCCGTCATTCCGAGCTCGCAGAGCCAGGCGCAACGCGACCCGTGCGCGCGCAGAGCACAGGGCAGGGGGAAGATGATCACAACTGCCGCTGCTCCGCGTGTGGCGCCTTGCTCGGAGGAGCGAGCGCGCGCGCGCGCCGCCGACACGCGATGGCGCGCGGTGCAGATGGGTAATCTTGTGCTGTGAGCGCACCTTGCCAGTGCCCTCACCGCCCGGCTGGTCGCCAGCAAGCGGACCAAAGTCGAGACCGCCGTTGACGCCAAGAACGGACTTAGCGTGCGCAGCCTCCGAGTGAAAGGTGACAGCGAGCGCCGCCGACGACGCGGCGAGCTTGGAGAGGTGCTGCTGCAGCTTGGGCGCGGACGGCATCTGGAAGCACTCCGCAGACGCGAGGAGCATGGCAGCGATGAGCTTCTGCATCATTTTCCAAGCAAGACCGTCGCAGCGAGGTTCTGAAGAGATCGACCACTCAATTTGGGCGAGTTTTCACAGCGGAATCGCTCACCTCGACGCCGTCGAGTGACATGTGCAGGATGTGCTTCTCCCCCCGGTGTCTTTGAACAAGTGCTACACTCAACCGTTGCTAGAACGAGTGCTCTATGCTAGAACAAGTGAACCCCAACCGAACGCCCGCGAACCCCACAAAATCAAAAAGTCAAACCCACGCCCCGTTGAGCCCTCCCTCGCCGTCCTCGTCGACCAGCAGCGGCGGCACCGCCTCCGGATCCGCCGCCTCGTCGGCGTCGGCCTCCCACGCCCGCAACCCGCCCTCCACTGTCCGTACGTCCGCGAAGCCGGCTGCGACGAGCACAGCGGCAGCCCCCTTGGCGAGCTTGCCATCGGCGCACAGCAACACGATCGTCTCGGCGCGCGTGCACACGGCGGCGACCTCCGACGCGAACGCTTCGCTCGGCAGGTAAAACCCATGCTCCCACGTATACGCGGCGAGGTTAGTGGAGCCTCCCACGTGACCTTCGAGCCTCCATTCCGCAGGCTGGCGCACGTCAATCAGCATGGCGCTGCCTTGCAGGGCGAGCGCGGCCGCCTCGGCGGGAGACACCTCGCGAGGCGCGGCCGCCGCCGGTGGGGGCGAGGGCGGCGGCGGCGAGGGCGAGGGCGGCAAGGGCGGCGGCAAGGGCGAGGCGTCCGGGTCGACCCTCATGCCCTCGAGGTCCCGCGGCATGGCGGGGTTGAGCCAATAAGCACCCGGTGTGGAGAGGTCCGCCACGCGAAGCGCGAGCGCCGCGCTCTCCTCTCCCACAAGGTCGAGGCACACGTCAGCCACACCCTCGAGCTCCGCCGCCACCTGGCCGCCCTCGTCGCGCGGCAGTGCCACGGTGCGCATGCCCGCGCCTAGCGCAGCGGCCACCTGCTGCAACGTCGTGACCAGCACAACGCAATACGCCGCAATCGGCTCGCGTCCGAGGCCGCCGGGACGACGGCCGAAGCCATCGGAGCCACCAAAGCCGTTCGGAGCGTCCACGTGTAGCCTCAGGCGCAGCGCACTCATCTCGGCTATGGTCGGCTCGCTCGACGAGAGCGGCCAGCACAGAGCGCCGTCACGCATCGCAGCATCCTCCACAGGCCTGCCGGGAGGCTCGAGAAATGCGACCAGTGCGCCTTGCTCTAGTGCCTCCGCCTTGAGCCTTGCGATGCCGGCGTGGTCCACGACGTCGCGACTCAGGATGATGGCCTCGCACTGATCGATGTTACGCAGCATGGCGATGCGAGCTGAACGCGAGGCTCGCTGCATGGTCAGCGTGCAGTACTGAGGGGCAAAAGCGAGCGCCGTCAAGACTGCCGAGAAGAGGATCATCGCGGCCGCCTCGACGCGGGAAAGGTTTGATGTTCATGCTGGAAGGAGCTCAACACCATGAGAATTCCGCAATCACGAGATGAAACGCGATGTCCGCTCCAGTCCAAATCTAGCTTCCGCAGTCGGAGTACAACGCCGGGTTTTTGACGATTCTGTCCGAAACCTCTGGTTTGGGGCGATGGTCTTCATGTATGTCATCTCCGTCGCCGCCGCAGCCTCGCCGCTGCTACTGTCAGCCGAGCGCAATATTGTGATGCCGGTTTACCGGCCGCTACTGCAGCCGGCCCGCCGATGGCCACTGCCGCGGTCGCGTAGCATTCGACTTGACGAGTCACTCTCGGACGATGCGGTACGTGACAAGCTCGCTCGCCTCCGCAATCGTAAACCAGTGGCGCGGCCCTCGGCGGCTTCAGTGTCGCCGGAGGCGGTGGCATCGCCCGCCAACGAAAAGGAGAAAGAGTTCTCATTCATGGCGCCTCCGCCCGGCCTCGAATGCAATGATGACGACGAGTGCGTGCTGCCCGAGTTGGCGGATGGGGACGAGGACAAATCGGCCAATGACGAGGGGCCCGCACCGATCGACCGGCTGCGGGCGACGGTGGCCGCACGCGCCACGGCGGCTGCGCCGCTGGACGAGTCGGCCGCGGCCGAGATCCGCACCTTCCTCAACGAGTACCTCGGTGACGAGATGCTCGGCTGGGTTCTGATTCACACGGAGTTGGGCAAGGAGGCCGCGCGCAAGAACGCGTGGAGCGCGCGCTCGTGGGTACCCAAGACGGCGCGGATCGAGGCGCTCACGGGGCGCTCGCTCACCGTGCGTGTGGGCGTGCAGGAGCGAGGCAAAGCCGAGCCCACCATTCTCATCACGGAGCTAGCCCTGCCAAGGCCGGTGGAGAGTGTCGATGCGCTTCGGGACGTTCTTCTGGAGCTGAGCCAGCCGCCCGAGAGCGAGGGCGGCAAGGGCGGGAGTGCGGCGATGAGCCCGGGCACGAGCGCCATCCTCCTCCAGCTGCCCGGCGCCACCGACGACTGGTCCCTCCCCGATGACCTGTGGCTCAATACTTGTCCGTACCCGCGCGCCGTACGGCAGATGTTTTATGAGGATGTGTCGAGTGCGATGCAGGCGGCTGTGGCGGATTTCTCATGCGCGCGCCGGATGCGCGTGTGGGTGAGCCCGCCGGAGCTCAACATGGAGATGGACTCGTACCGTGTCGGCTCGCTCCTCGAGCTCGTGCGAGATTGCGCGCTCGGGTTTGCTAAGCATGGGTTGCGCACACGCGTCTGTGTCCAGGGCTCGATGGGGCAGGGCGCGTTCACCGGAGTGCCGCGCGTGCTGAGCGGGATCCGCAAGCTGCTCAGTATGATGGACTGGCAGGCGCAGCCGGGCGAGGAGTATGAAGGGCTCCTCACGGGCGGCGACGGGGAGGGCGATGGCAGCGACGGCAGCGGCGCGGGCGGCGGCGGCGCGGGCGGCGGCGAGGAGGGCGCCTTCGACGGCATGGTGCGCTTTGGCGCGGTCGGGGCGGCGGAAGTGAGTCCGTCGGATGATGTGCTGCTGGTCTTGGCCCCGCAGAGCATGGTGGGGGCGAGCATCTATGAGCCCCTGCGAGCGATGACCGAGGCGGCCGAGGCGCAGGGCTCGGCCATCATCCTCATCAACCCGCAGCTGCAGGACCGACAATCCTCCTCTGGGGTAATGGGGGTGCGTGGGCGTGCCGAGCGTCTGGCGTTCGCCTCCTCGTTTGAGGACATCTACACCTTCCGCAACATCTACTCGGGCACCACGTTCATGTATCCAATTTTGGGTGGCTTGCGATTGACGCGGCCGGTCGGCGCCGTGTCGGGCGGGCGGCGAGTGCTTTACCAGAGGCGCGAGAGTGGGGGGCACGAGCGCTATGAGCCCGTCGGCTGCTGGCTGCGCCGTGAGCCCAGCGCGAGCGAGATCACCGAGCTCGTGCCGAACCAGGTGGTCGGTGTGGGGCCTGCCGGCGGCGGGGCGCAACCTGCGCCGAGCAGCGCGCCCGCACAACCTGCGTCCGCCATTGTCAAGGGGGAGCGCATGCCGTGGGACTGAAAGACCATTGTCAAGTGGCTCCCGAGGGACCGCGAGAGGCCGTGAAGAAACGCGGAACAATTCACATTCATACTACCGAGTCCCGTGCATGGGGGTCCGGAGAGTGTGCGCTGCGCTGCGCTTTTGAGTTTCACAGCAGCTGCAGCATTTTACCGGTAACACCGCCAATTTGTGTGTTGTCCAGCTCACACCTCGCCAGGCAAAGGCCGCTTCGTCGCATCGCCGCGCCTTCGCTGCCCGAGAGTGAAGCTAACGCGTCGTTGTCGCACCCTATCGCCACGCAGATCTTCGCAGCAGCAATGGCGCTCTCGCTTGCGGTCCTCAGCAGGTGCGAGCAGGCCCGTCTTGGACCTGGGGCGCCCAAATTTGGTCTCCGACCCTTTGCTTGCCTGTCTCTGCAACTACTGCCTTTGTAACCCTGGAGCTCACCGTGGCGACGCGCGCTCTTCTGCTGCCTGCAGCACCGGCTTCGCCGCCCCGATGGGCGCCGCGACGGGCAGCGCCGCCCCGCTCATCTCAATGAAGATGAAGGGCATGGTCGGCGACGGCGCGCCTCTGGGCTTCTTTGACCCGCTCGGCTTCTCGAAGGATGCGACGCCCGAGAAGATGAAGATGTGCGTCTCCGCCACGGCTCGAATTAATCTGCGGCTGGCAAGGCGTCGGCCGCGCAGCGAGCGTGGCTTGCCATGCTTTCGCACGAGACGGCTGTGGCCGAGCGAGCCCTCATCATCATGCATCTCCGACCTCTCTGTTGCTGACTGCACGCTCGCCCGACTGGCGCAGGTACCGCGAGGCCGAGCTGAAGCACGGGCGCGTGGCGATGATCGCGTGCTTCGGCATGATCACCGCCGACTCCACGTCGCTCTTCCCGCGCGTGTTCGAGAAGTTCAGCTCAAACCCGCTGGAAGCCTTGACCCAGTGCCCCAAGCTGGGCTGGCTGCAGATCCTCACCTTCATCATGTTCATCGAGGTGCTCGGCATCATCAACAGCAGGCGGCCCGACTACGAGCCGGGCAACTTCCTCGGCACCTCGCAGTGGGGTCTGGAGGCCGGTAACGACTTTGGCTGGGATAGCTACCAGACCAAGGAACTCAACAACGGCCGGCTCGCCATGTTCGGCGCGATCGGTATGCTCGCCGGCTCGTACATCACGGGCAAGGGACCGCTCGAGGTCATGACGGGCGGCGGCACCGTCGTCTTCTAAACGTGCGGCAGGACCCTCGCAGAGGGCTGAGGGGTGGGCGGAGGCGGCGGCGGCGGCAGCGGCGGCGGCGGCGCTCGGCTCCTATGAAGGCTCCTGTGAAGGACCAATGGACGAGCGTTCCTGATTGCGTTTGTCGCGATGCCGGGCGCCGAGACGGCTGAACCTGCGCCCGTGTGTGAACGTAAGAGTCGGCGAGTGTCAAGCGCGGACAGCGGATGCGGATAGAGGCAGCCCGAGATGCATGTGCGCATGTGGTAGTAACAGCGCGAAGTGTTCAGACAATTTGTTCTTTCGCGCGTTGCTTCAGACGGAAAATCATTTCGACAGAAACTCTTGCCATGCACATGAACGAATACACCTCTCCGGAGAGCTGGTTTGCAGCCTGCAGCCACGTCGCCGTCAACACGTGCTCTGCTCTTGCATCAGCGCGCGGCAGGTCCGTGACGTCATCACGACGTACGTGGTAGCACCGCCATAGTGCCTCCAAAAGTTGTCTATGCAGCCGCCGCCTTCTTCTTCGGGGGAGCCGCGGTCTGCGAGGGCGAGGAGCGAAGCACACAAATGAGACAGAGATGCAGGCTGGCGGTGGCGCTCGCAGCATTGCGAGGGAACGGCGCCGGCTGAGGACGCGGGCCACATGCGCGGCGTTCGCCGCACGGAGTAGGCAGCGGCTGCGCCCACGCATCAGGCAGCTGAGGTGGACCGTTGCCGTTCGTGCCCCGCCTGAAAGGAAGCTGCTTGCTCGAGCAGCTCTGTTGCGCTGGGTGGCTGGCAGGCTCTGGAGCAGGCGCCCGTGCGGATCGCCGTCTGCGGCGGCTCACCTTCTCGCGGAAGCCGTTCTTGAAGCGGCGCGGCAGCTCCTTCTCGTAGCGCATGCGGCCAGTGCCGCGGTTCTTCCTGCGAATCATCTTCGCGCCCCAGTTGTAATGCCTGTTGCGCGCCGACGGGTAGCCGCAGGCGCTGCACACCTTCTTCTGAAGGTGGAACGACGTGCGGCCGCAGCGGCGGCAGGACGTGTGCGTCTTTTGGATCTGCATCTTGTAGGCCTGCTTGGAGTGCGGCATGGTTGGCGCAGACTGACTTTCTTGGGGATAGAGAGAGCGTCGACGTCGAGGTTGGAAGGAGGGGGGTTGGAAGAAAAGTCACTGCCCAAGACGACGGAATAGTTTGAGGAAACCCCCGAGGGTTTTAGAAAGAGGTTGTGTCTCCACAAACATTTGATTACACCGCCTCACTGTGGGTGTATGAGTGTCCTCCGACGGACGTAGTAAGACGTAAATCGTAATTTCTCGTATCTCGACCGTACATGGTACATGGTTTTAACATGGTTGACCCGGGGCGCGGGGGGTGCCTAATGACCCGGTTTTTTCCGGAGCGTCTGGAACAAGGTCTCTATTATAAGTATAATGTAAATATCGCGTCATAAGACCACAACTGAAATCTGAATCCAAGAATGGACCGCGTTGGTATCCGTTACGTGTATCGTGTTCGCACGTGCGTGTTCGATTCAAGTGAGTAGGTTTGGAGGTGCAGGAGGCGGATCCCTCATGGCGTCGCCCTACGCGTACTTGTTCGTACGGCAATTGTCGTACGGTACACGCGGGAGGCCTATGTTGTATTCTAGATCTAGTTGAGACTACGACTAAGGTTGCTTAGTGGAGTACGTGTACAAGCTGTTCGAGCTACGGGTGCAGCTACATCTACTGCAGCTGCCGGCCGCGGCGAGGACGGTGGCGGCTTCCATGTCGGCCTGCCGGCTACGACCAGTTCCTGCTGCCGGTGGTCCGTGTCCTTACAGTCGAATCCCGAGAGCGCTTCGTCCAGAAGCCACTGGATGCCCTTGCACACAGTTGACAGGTCGCACGACGGGTCGACCATGGCTATCGCGGTCTCTTGCTCAGCAGCCTCCTCCTCCAACACGACGGCGGCAACGGTCGAGTATTTCTTGACGCGTGCGGGTACAGCGGGCGTGCAAAGCTTGGGGGGCGGAGGTGCGCGAGCGTTCGCAGCTCGCCCAGCGCTGGCCGCGAAGCTTCGCACGTAGGCACCGCAGCCCAGCACAGGCACCAGAGGTGCCCTGCGCTGGGGTGGCAGCCGTCGGATGCCACGAAACTTGAGGCCGAGGTGGGGCTGCGTGGAGGCCTTGGCCGTCTCCGCCGCCACACCATCTTCCTCCTGCTCCCCTCTCTCGAGTGTAAGTGTCTTCGTCCTCTCCGCCTCCACGCTCTCCACTTCCGCCCGCAGATTCGCTTCTGCTTTTCGTTCTATATCGGCGCTCTCCGCGGCTGCTCGCGCCGCCACCTCCGCCTCCGCCTCGGCCGTCGTCGTCTCCGCCTCCGCCTCCGACGTCGTCTCCGCCTCAGACGTAGCCGCCGCCGGTGCCGCCGGTGCCGCCGGTGCCGCCGGTGCCGCCGGTGCCGCCGGTGCCGCTGGTGCCGCTGGTGCCGCTATTGCCGCCGGTGCCGCTTCCACCTCATCGGATCTCGAGGCTGGCATGCCATGCCGCCAGTGCCACGCAAGTTGTATCAGCAGCGCCGCGTCGTCTTCGTGCTGCCAGCGCACCATGCGCTGCTCGAGAGCGCGCAGGCTCTTCTCATGCTTGCGCGCGATAACTTCTTCCCGCTTCGCCTCCTCGACGAGAAGGCGCTTCCGGACCCCGGCCGCGCGCATCCACATGCGTCGGTCAGCTCGCCAGCGAGCAAGTGACGCCTTATCCAGCTTGACGTGCGCCGAGCGCATCGTTGAATCCATCCAAGCCACTGCTTGCCTCGCTGTCGCCGACTTGAGATGACTGTTCTTATCTGCCCTCGGGTTGACGAGCACCACGGAACGGATGTGCTCCTCGCTCAGTGCCTCCCGCTCAGGGATGCGCGACGGCGCCTCGCAGCACGCACGCTGGGCCAAAAGGATCGACACCATCGTCGAATCCTTGCTCTGGTTGAGCTGCGATTCCTTGCGCTCGAGTGCGGGTCGAAGGGCATTTGCAGTCGCCTCCTCGACCAGGTCGCGGACGCCCGGTGTCTGCACCCACATGCGACGGTGGAAAGCAAGGCTGGAGACGCAGTCGATTGCTGACGGCGGGCGTTGTGGTCTCGTCAGCAACGTGCTGCCTGTTGCCTGCTGGGCGGGGCGCGGGAAGGCCGGCACCGTTGCCAGAGCCTCTTCGGTCGGCGCGGACCTATCTGTCCTCGCCGAGTACGGCACCGCAGCCGGAGCCGCTTCGCTTGGCGCGGACCGATCTGACCTGGCTGAGTTTGGCCAAGACGGCCGGACCGGTCGCGTTGGCAGCCGTTGAGCCTGGGAAGGATACTGGGCAGAGGACGGCCTGACCGGTCGCGGTGGCGAAAGAGTCGCTGACGCGCACTTGGCGGAGGACGGCCGGGATAGTCGCGTCGGCTGCCAAGCATCGGCGGCCACGGGGCCTGTAGCGGACTGACACAGGACGGGAGCCGGACGGACCGGTCGCGTCGGCTGCGAACCATCGGCTTTCATGGGGCCTGCGGCACCCGTGTGCGCTGGACGAGCCGCACGCGCGCTTGGCGGGGTCGTCGGCCGCTCTTCATCAGGAGCATCAAAGGCGCCCGCATGCAGCTGCGGCTGTCGAGCGCGCCGCGCGGACGCAGCACGCTCTTGCGCGGCGAAGGCACAGCGGTGCGCGCATTCTGCAATGGCCTGCTGCCTATTGGCCATCTCCGCGTCCGTCTCGAGGATGCGGGGGCGCCGCGTACGTGGCTGTGGAGGTGCGCGCCACTGCTCCCTCTGAAAGGCGGCCTCGCGCTGCAGCAGCCTCGTGCGCTGTGGGGCGAAGCGCAGGGCGAAGCTAAGGTTGCGCACTGTCGAGTCCGTCTGCGCGGTTCGTGCTAACGCCGACTCCGCCCAAAGCATCTGGTCGCGATTCCACTTGCGCTCGCGCACGAAGCGCTGAATCGTGGTAGCAGCCATAGCTTGCTGAGTCGTCACGGAGATCCGAATGGCACGATTGCTCCTCATGTGGGTCATGACATTCGAGAGCATTTTCTGCATTTGCGTCTGCCTTCGCTTGGCAGCTTGATGGGCAGCTTCCTTGGCGATCCGCGCAGCCTCCGCGGCGTGTCGATCCTGAGCATGCTGATGCCGATGGCGTACGGCGCGCTTCAAGCTTGCCCGCCACACCTCTGCTGCCTCGCCCGTCAGGGCAGAAAACGCCAACTCGAGCATCTCCCTGTAGCGCCTCAACAGCCTGAGACGGTTGCTCTGCCCAAAGGATAGTTCCAGTGGCGGCAGCAGCTTTCGAATGGCACGATCGGTGACACAGAAGTGCATCTCGATGCGCTCCATGTCGCGCCTAATCTCGTTTGCCGCCCGATGCGAGTCGGCAATACCCAAGATCCACATCTCCGATCGTAGCAGCGCCGTGCAAATCGCTGCATCACAGTGTGCGAGCTGCGGGCTGTGCCGCAGCTTCTCATAATCATCATCGACGACCTCGAGTCCGGCGCGGACGCCGACGATCCCATCCGCCTTGAAAGTTCCACGTCCACCTGGCTTCTTAGACGGAGAACCTGGCCTTTTAGACGGAGAACCAGATGACCAGCGCAGTCGCACCTTGACAAGAGCTGGCGCTTCCATCGCCGCGAGGTGCCCATTGAGGGTGGCCTCGGACCTTAGTAGGAGCGATCGGCTGATGCAGCCGCGGATGCACGCCTGCAGCCTGCAGATCAGCCGGATGGCCTCCGGTGACGAGCTTCGGCTCAACACCTTCGGTTGCCCCGGCATGGCCCGCCTCGTCCGTCGGCCTGGCCCGATGATGCCTGTTGAACGCGCTGACGCTGCGCGCGTTTCGCGTAGCAGGCATACGAAATCGAGCACGAATGGCGCACGTCGAGGCGCACGGGGGATTGTCCGAGCGACGAGGAGCGCTTCGTTACGTCGATTATGATCGATTTTATCCGAGTTTGGTTGTCGAAATCGAAATCCGCAACGAATTCTCGATCTTGCAAATCCTCGTCGAAGTCGAAGTCTTCTCTGCTCTTCGAGAAGACTGTCCTCTCCAAGGCTAGGGGCCCGTCCGAGGAGACCATCATGCTGGCGTGCGTGCTGAGCTTAGCTCTGCTGGCATTCCACATGCCCTCCATTCGGGTCACGGAGCCCGCCTCCTCTTCGCGGATAAGCGGCGTCTCTGCATCCGCGCTCACCGAAACACCAGTGCTGCAGCATCAACCACCCTCTTCGCCTCCACCCGTGGCGAACGGTGGTGGAGGAGGCGGCGACGACGACTCGAGCGCCGAATTCCTGCGGTTGCTCAGCCCGGTGGAGCAGTGCCAGGTGCTCAGCGAATGGCTGCAGCGATCGCGCATCTACAAGCTCACCGACAATGCTGAGCTCGCAGCCCAGCACCAAACTGCGATTGCGGATCTTGAGGCGCTGCAACGCTTCGTACGCTGCCGATCGGCGCGTCGTCGAACGCGGGCCGTTGTGCGCTTGGCCCGTATCCTCTGCCACCTCACCCGCTCCCTGCTGCATGGCCCCCTCGCCTCTGCGCAGGACACGACGGACAGCGGCCCAAATGGCCGACGGATGCTGCTCGGCCTCTTCGACAGGGAGCAACTCTGGGCGCTGGCGGCGGCGGAGGTGAGCCGCACAAATGGGCTGGTCGTGTCCAGCCTGTGCGTCTACCCGGCCGAGGTCAACGACGCGAGCTCGACTGCCTCACTGCGCCTGGTCCATGCCCTGCACCTGCTCGCCGATGCCATCGAGACGCCAATCAACCTCAAGGACAGCTGCCGCTTCGACAGCGAGCTGGCGGAGCTGCTGCCCGAGTGGAAAAGCAGCAGGGGCGGCGAACTGGGGGGCTTCGACGAGTGAGCCGCGCACGGAGCGGCTGAGCGCGATGTACGGTTGTGACGGCACCCGCACAAGCGCGTCCCTGAAGGTGAGACTGAGAGCGACCTCGGGAGTGGAGGCGATGTAAGCTGTGTAACGCATCAGATAGCCCATTTACGCAAATGGACCCAGTTGGCATGGGTATTTGTTGGTATCGTTTCGTTTTATGATTGATGGTTGTTTTAGAGAACGCCAAGGTGTTTTAAGGACGAGCGTCTAAGGTGTGAGCGGAGTTCTGTGTATTCGAGCTCGTTCCATGGCGAGCTACGTAAACGTATAAGTCGACCGTGCGGGAGGGTCACCGCCGGCGCCGCCCCGCTATTCGTCTCGTGTGGCACGTAGTACGGCCGACTGGCGCCCTCAGATGCGGGGGCGCTCAATGGAGCTTGAGCGCGGCCCCTCGCCATCCATATGCAGTAGGGGCACCTCTTATGGGAAGCGAAGGGCAACTAGTCGTGAGCGCATGCGGACGAGCTTCCGAGCGAGCCAGCTGCGTCGCATCCACTTGCCCAGGCACGCCTGCCGGCGCTGGCAGGGTGTGGCAGGCTCGCGTGTGGAAGAAGTCAAGAGCTCGACCTGCGAGCTCAAGCAGGTCAGACGATCGGAGAGCTCGAGGACCTGCAGTCGAAGCCGCAAGTTCTCTTGCGCCACCTCCTCGTCCACGCTGTCGGCGCTCGCATGGCCCAGAGAGAGCCCCCCCAGCGACAGCCCCCCGAGCGACATCGCACCAAGGGACATCTTGCGGGCAGTGCGGCTGCGCGGCGTTGGGCGAGGGGCTGTGTTGGGGGCCGTGTTGGGGGCCGTGTTGGGCGAGCGTAGCGATGGCCATCCAAAGAGTCTCCGGGGGGATGTGCCGTTGGGGGAGGTGCGATTCGAGAGCCAACCGGCCGGAGGAACGCTCGCACACAGCCGCTCGGGCGAGGGCGACGAATCCTTAAGTGACGAATCCTTGGGTGACGAATCCTTGGGTGACGAATCCTTGGGTGACGAATCCTTGGGCGACGAATCCTTGGGCGACGAATCCTTGGGCGGCGGCGGCGGCGGCGGCGATGGCAGCTGCGAGGTTGCATAGATGCCCGCGAAGCCATCTGTGAATGCCGACATCATGTGAATGCCCGCGAAGCCATCTGGCGGAGGCGGAGGAGGCTCCTCGGCAGAGGAGACATCGTCGTCCCTTTCCGCGCTCACAGTGGTTCCGAGAGTTTCAACGACGTCGGCGTTTACGTTCGCAGGGCGGTCGGCATTCACAGGGTCGTCGGCATTCACAGGGTAGTCGGCATTCACAGGGTAGTCGGCATTCACAGGGTCGTCGCCATCTTCGGCCGCCGCCTCAGCATCCTCGTCGGCATTGCTGTGCCGCCTGTGCATCGCAGCCGACGGCAGCGAGCGAGCTCGACGGCTCCCTTGATGAGGGATGTCATGAGACAGAGCTCGACGGCTCCCTTGATGAGGGATGTCATCAGACAGAGCTCGACGGCTCCCTTGATGAGGGATGTCATGAGACAGAGCTCGACGGCTCCCTTGATGAGGGATGTCATCAGACAGAGCTCGACGGCTCCCTTGAT
>Ga0210242_100698_pt1 | contig 29100 bp, 15 predicted proteins | sample ChrtobMeP5a_16mM_FD_155445 | JGI IMG/M metagenome (GOLD analysis project Ga0210242, IMG submission 155445) | Chrysochromulina tobin associated microbial communities from unialgal haptophyte culture, Seattle, Washington, United States - P5a_16mM | ecosystem: Host-associated > Algae > Haptophytes >... | reverse complement strand
AAAACAGTGTTATTAACGTTTAACAACAACAAGCCTTTCATCATTAACATTAACATGAAACAACGTTAAGGAAAAAAATTAACGCTTCCTTAACGTTAGAACTCAAATCTAACGTTAGGCTACTCTACCGGTGAGACCAAACGGCGTGCGCTTCTCCATGAGTGCAATGAGCAGCGAGCAATCGAAACAGATGTTTGAGTGCTCCAACTCTGAGTAGAATGGCTTGAGGAAAAGGTGCTCGCTTGCGCACATGTGGTGCATGTTCTTGGAGCAGACGGAGCACGGGTTCTGCGTCGTCTCGCGGTCGCTCTGGTGCCTGCAGGTGCTGCCGAAGCAGCACGCCGACGAGCCCGCTGGCGCTGTGAAAACAGTGAGCGACGGCATGGACGCGAGCCGCCGTTCGAAGGCATCGACCTCACTGCGCACGTTCGTGAGGTTACCTGCCGGCTCCCACGTCATCTGGCTCGTCTCGTCAAATCCCTGCCACTTGACGGCCCATTTCATCACTTTGCCCTTACGCGGCTCGGTGAACTCCTTCTTGGCAAGGATGATCTCAACCTCGTACTGATGGTCCTCGTCCTCGCCCTCGCCCTCCTCCTCATTTTCCTCCCCCTCGCCCTCATCCTCGTCCTCCTCGCCCTCGCCTTCGCCCTCGTCCTCCTCCTCCTCATCCACGTCCTCGTCCTCGCTTGAGTCCTCCGCCTTCTTCTTTGCTCGCTTCCGCCCCTTGCCCTTGCCCTTGCCCGCCGCTGTCTTCGTCGCCTTGCCAAACGTGATCACCTTCTTGCCGTCTGCGTAGCATCTCTTGCAGATCGAGTAGCCCTTTGCGCCGTTTAGGTTGAGGCTCTCCAGGTCCTCGAGCTCCAGGGGATCGGTCAAGCCGCACCACGTGCAACAGTCACGAAATTGTTTTGACGTGTAGTACTGCTTCTCAACGGGCAGGCCGCACGCATTCGCAGAGCGCACGAAGAGCTTGGAGGCCAGCTGATGGCCCTCATCGAACAGCTGAGTGGCACCGCAGACAAAAGAGGAGACGTTGTCGACGGCGGACTGTGCGAGGTCTTTCTCCTCGGGTGACAGGCGGTTGAGCGAGTAGAGCACACGTGGCAAGCCGCACTCAGAGCAGCCGATGGTGCAGCGTGCACTCGCTGCGTGCCACAGATCGGCCTTGGGGTTACCACTCCGCTGCGCTGCCGCCTTGGCCGTCTGCTGATCCGCCCTCTTGTCTATCCCACTCGGCTCTGTAATCGGCTTAAATGAGGGCATGTGCTTCTCGGAGGTCGGGCGACCCTTGAGGTTGGGGTACTTGTCAAAGTGCTCGGAGCCGCTTGCAGTCGTATGCTCTGGGTGCGGTACAATCTTGCACTTGGCCTTCAGTCGATTGCCGATCAGCTCGTCAAAGGCGGCGCGCGGCATGCGCAGGGGCCCGCAGCCAAACTCGCAGGCGGGATCACCACACTTGAAGACACAGACGATGTACTTGTCACGGATGGTGTGCTTCTCGAGGAACCGCTGCAGCTTCTCAAGCTTCAGCAGCGCCGGCTTGGTGGTCATCTCGGGTCTCCAGCTGGCGTCGATCCCAGACACGAGCGCATGCATCGCGGCGATCTCCGCGCTCGTCGCCACGGGCTGAATCTTGAGCGTGCGATCAGTGTATACGAGTCGACCAAAGCGCTGCTGCAGTAGCTCGATGGGCCCGCCGGAGCCGTGGAGCGAGGCGAGCCATGCAGCCTCCGCCGCCTGACGCTCGCTCGCATCCTCGATCGAGTCGATCTTTGCACGGACGGCGCTCATCGAGCCCTCGTTGGCGAACAGGTCCTCAAACTTGGGGTCCATCTTCAGCCGCGCAGTCGCCTGGTGCTGCATCCCCAAGTTGAGCAGCGGCATGCAACCCTCGACTTCATTGATCCACGAGTTGTCAGCAGCCGGTCGCTGGTGGATACACAAGTCCACCCCAGTCTTCTTCCAGAGCGCCACGTCAGCAAGTTGCACCGAGCCGAACGTTGTATTCTGCTCTGGGCCGCCGTCGGTCCTCTTGTCGAGGATGATGGGCTTGGCGCACGCAGCGAGGACGGTGGTTGCGAGCTCTGCAGCGTTTCGGAAGGCCGACGACGGCTCAAGCACGGAGTCCTTGATGCTCACAACCAGCTGACCGTGTCGCCAATTGCCAGTCTCGAAGCCGTGCGCAACGTCCGACAGCAGCGTCACCGTCGGGGTGATGGAGGCACGATGCCAGCTGTGGTCCATGGCCAACAGCCGCACAGATTTGAGGGCGACGCCCGCCGCCATTGGGCGCACGTTGGTGCCCACCGGGTTGCCAGGCTCGCCAGTTGGCACCTTGCACTTATCGTCGTTCGAGACCCGCACGATACGCTCGAGGGTGGCCGTGAGGTACCTCTCTATGTCACCCGTAGATATTGCTGCATCAGGATTGTTCAGCACGGCACCCCACCCAATACCTTGCTGCTGACGATGCTCAAGGAGCACCTTGAACTCACGCTCGAGTACCAAGTCGGCGTCGTGCAAGAAGGCCTTCACGTTGAGCTCCAGAGCGTTGCAATAGTGTGAATCCTCATTGGACTTGCGTAAAGTAGTGGAGATGACCTGGCAGAGGGGGGACTCGAGACAACAGTTCATTCAGAGTCATCAGAAATCATATGACGCGTGCACGTCAATAAGCGAGTACGGCTCACCTTGAGGGTGATGTCCCAACGGCCCGTATGCCGTGTCGCGATCGTGCGCGTTGGGCAGCGTGGCGCGAATTGGAAGCCGATCCACTCATCGCACGGAGCGGTGGGCTCAGGGTGCCCCTCACTCACGAGCTGCTCGACGATACGCCTACGCAAGTCCGGTACAGAGAGGGGCTGCAGCAGAGTACGGTTCTCGCCGTGCCGATCGTCTGCTGCGCACGCTTCGAGTGAGGCGAGTACGCGATTCCCCGCCGCCCAGAAGAGGTCGTACTTGTCGCGCTCGCCGCTGTTGAGTGCACGCAGGTCTGGAAAGAGCTCGACGTCGCCGCCAGCCGCCAGAAATTTGAGCACCGCCTCGTCGACAGCTTTCGCTTGGCTGCTATTGGGTGCCGAGCCGTCGCTTGTGAGCAGCGCATACATAGATCGGAGCACCCCAGGGGTCACAACTGCGTGCGAGTAGCGCTCCTTGAACTCGCGTTTCAACTCGCGTGAGTGGATGTCGGGGATGCGCTTCTTGACCAACAGCACGTTCCGATCGTTGTCCGCCTCTGTGCGCTCCTCACGTGCCGTCGGCACCTTCCAAATGAAGAGCATCATCTTTCGCTGACTGCCAAAGGTCGCGGCGACCTTCTTGACGGCAACACTGTGGAAAAGGAGGTTGTCTCGATACCGGCTGTAGTGCATCCGCAGGGCGGATTCAGAGCGAGCCTCCTCTGACGGCGGATGAAAAGATGCAATCATCTCCTCAGTGAGCTCCAAAATATCATAGTTCTGCATGGCGAGTAGCTTCCTCTCCAGCGACGCGTAACGCTCGATCGTGCCAGCCTCACAGGGCTCGATGGTCTCAGCTGAAATTGTAGCCATCAGCACTGTTGGGACGGCGCGGCGCTCTGCATTAGCCTGTGCATCACCACGCATCTTGTCAAACTTTGACGTCAGCACGTCATGCAGCTCATTGCAGTTACCAACAAAGCTCGCCCACAGCGGTGAACGTGTGAAGGCGTGCCGATCGATCGCACTACGGAGCTTGTCGGCTTTCGTTTGAATGTCACCACTCGCGAGTTTCAACTTGTTTGGAGCCTTTGCACGCTTCACTGGACGTGCACCGACCTTATAAGTCTTGAAGGCCTCGGGCACACGTGAGTACTGGAAGCTGCCCTCTCGGCCATCGATTGCCTGCAGCGCATCGCGCGTCGCCTTGAGAAGGTACTCACACTCCTTCTTCTCGTCGCCACGAACGCCAAGCCCTTGTTCCTCGCACATATCGATGAGCCAGTTGTAAAGCCTCTGGTCAAAAGATAGCTCAGCCTCGTCGGCAGCGGTCTCTCTGTCTGGCAGCCCAAGGCCCATCATGCGCTCAAACGCACTATTCGAGGGGCGGGCAGCGGGCTTCTGGGCGGGCAGGGCATGCGTAAAAACAATGTGGCGGTAGCCGAGCGAAATGGAGTCGGTGACGAGCGCCGAGAGCGACGCATCGGCCTTGTGCGTCGAGAGGTGCTGCGGACCTGTGAACGTCTCAACCTTCACAGGCAGCCCTTCCAGCTTTGCACGGTCCACCTCGCTCTTCCCCGAGATTGCAAGGCGCAAGAGCTCAGCGAAGGAAGTGGTCACCGTGACAGTGAACTGGTGCGCTCCGATATACGTCTGTGGGCCGATCTTCACCGTGGCAATGACGGAGGTGTTGGGTGACGGCGTGGCAGCAGGTGCGACGTTGATCGGAGGCGTTTGGAAGGCGCCACTGCCTGGGGTTGTACCAGCGGGCGAGGTGGCGTTCGCGGGTGACGTGGCGCCGGCGGTCGAAGCAGCGCCGGCGGTCGAAGCGGCACCTCCGGTCGAAGCTGCGCCGGCGGCCGAAAACTGGCTCAAAGTGGATTGTCGTTCGGCACCGGCGAGCAAGGCGGTGACCGCCTGTTTGAGCTTGAAGGCAAAGAGCAGAGGCGTGGGGGACAATGCAGCAACCACCATCTGAATGTCGGCATCCATGATCTGTTGAAGATCCACCACGCGGAAGATGCCCATTCGACCCAACTTGGCAAGGATGATCTGCTTCCTGCATAACACTTGCGCTGCAGGCGCGAGCTCTTTGATCGTATTGCCGACCAGGTTGACGAGAGATTCCTCCATTGGATCCTCCTCCTCGTCCTCATCGTCGTCGTCATCGTCGCTCGATCCGTCATTGCTCGAATCCTGAACGTTGGCCATGTTGCGAGCACCTCTCGACTCCGAGGAGAGCGCACGCGCGGGGCTTTTTCGCACGCCGAAACTGAGTCCAATCTGCAAGTTTGAAGTTCCTGCGTCACCCGGCTTTACAGCTGATCAAGGTGCAGCTCTGGGCCTCAACACAGAGGGAAATACGACTTTTTTACGGATTTACGGAATTTAGGGGGAACCGGGAGGAAGAGGGGGGTGGTGACGCTGATCACCGAATCAAGTTACCGCCGGACTCTGGGACATGTGTTTTGTAGAGAGTTTTGTAGAGAGCCGCTGAGTGCAGGAGGAAGGAGAACGGCGCATGGCGAGCTTGCCGGCTGCCCTCTAGTCCGACTAGTCAAGGAGCGAGATGCCATCAGTCGTGATGGTGAACGAGGGGAGCTTGTTCTTGGTGAAGACGAGCTCGAGCGCGTCGACGCCATGCATACTCTTCTTCCACTCCTGCATGTGAAAAAAGGAGCCCTGCTTGCACCCGTTGTCGAGGACTGGCAGCGTCGCGCGGTAGCGCTGTGCGTAGAACTTACCGTCGTGGTAGTAGGTGTTGAAGCCGATCGAGTCGCGCTCATGCTCGGGCGGCTCGGGCAGGTTGAGTGCGCACATGCGATACTTGTACGGCATCCACTTGCCGCAGCCACCGTCAGGCGTCACCTCAAGAGGCAGCAGCTCACCAAGGGGCTCCTGCACGCCTGGCAGGTCCTGCGAGCATGTCGCCGTCGAGAGCTTGCGCAGCTGCGCCACGTCGACGTGTGCGACCTTTGGGCACTGCCAGACGGCGCCGTTGACCACGAAGATCACGTCCTCCGATGGTACCGACAGCCCAACCGACAGCCCAACGAATTGCTTGTTCGCCATCTTGATGCGGATGCCCGGTAGTTGCGTGGCACGGTGCGAGTAGCAGCCCTCAGCCGATTGGATGCGCTTTGGGTAGTCTTTGACGCCGCGGCTCTCCATCCGGCGTACCCACTCGACCTTCATGCTCAGCTCCTTTTGGAGCTCGTCCCCCAGATGTGGGCAGCGCTTCCAGATCGTCGAGATGTCCTTGCGGTTGCGGTGCATCGTCCACTGGCCACGCAGGTAAAGCGCGTCCATGTCGCCAAAGGAGTACGAGACGATGTCCTGCGTCGCAAACTCCTTCGCCTCGAGGAAGAGCGGCAGGTTGCCGATGACCATGTCCAGGTCGCAGTAGCCCCAGTGCGTGTACTGCTCGCCGAGGTACTGCTCGAAGATCGTGCCAAATGCAGGCTTGTACTCGGCGATGAGCTGCGGCCACTTTTTGAGCATGAAGCGCATCAAGCGGATGAGGAGCGCGGCGTTGCGCACGGGCATCCGGAGCGCCTCACCCATCTTGAGCCCTATGAGCTGCGAGAGGCCACCCGCGCCCAGATCGATGAACTTCACATTCGCGGGCAGGCCACGCGGCGGAGTGAACGCCTCATGAAAGATGAGCCAATCCACCAGGTACTCGCTGCGCTGCGCCGTCGCGATGAAGTACGTGAGCCACGGCGGCACGTCGTTGATCCACGGGATGAGCATCGCCAGCCGGTAGGTTGGGTGCCGATGTCCGCACGGTTTGGACGGATTGTCGTGGTCGTACAGCGGGTCGTCGTACAGCGGGTCGTCGCCCAGGCTGCTCGGCAGGCTGCCTCCAGCAGCGTGCCTCGGGTGAGTGGCCTCGGCGGCGGCGGCGGTGGCGGGTGCTGCTGCTGCTGCTGCTGCTGCGGCGGCGGCGGCACGTCCTTCTCCAACGCCACCGCCACCATGCTGATGGCCGGCCTCATTCGCCGCCGCAATGACGGCCGCCGCGTAGCTCGCCCCGTCCTCCGCCGCAATCTCCGCGATCGGCTCTTTCACGCGGTGAGCAGCTCGGAGCTGACGCTCTGCCGAGTCGCCCGCGCCTGCGAGCACCGCGTCTGCCCAGCTCTCAGGCTCCCTCTCGGCGTGGGCGCGCGCGTCCGTGACGGCGGCGGCGCCGCCGCCAGTCGCATCCTTGCTGCTGCTGCTGCTGCTGCTGCTGCTGTGACTGCTGGCTCCGGCGCTGCCGTCGCCACGTGCGCCGGCGCCGGCGCTGCTGTCGCCACCTGCGCCCGTGACAGCGCCGCCCGTGTGCACAGCGTCGAGCTTTTGCAGCAGCTCTGCTGCAGAGGCTCGACGACGCTTGACGCGCGCGGTACTGCTGCTGCGCGCCGCTCCGTCGTCGTCGGTCGCGTTGGGCAGTGGTGCGTCGCCGTCGCCCTTCAACAGTACGCGCTCAACCGCTGCTTCCGAGAGCACGGCCATCGGCAGCGGCAAGACGGGACCGATATCTTGAGCTAGATCCACGTCGGTGCTGTCACTGTTGGCCACTTCACCCGCGGCCAGTTTGGTGGCGTAGATGACCAGGTGGTCGTCGTGTACGAGTTCCTCGACTGCCAAGATCGCCTCACCCGACGAGTCCGTCACGCGCCGGATGTTTTTCACCTGCAGCCGCTCGCGGCAGCCGGCGAGGAAGATCTCCCAGCCCGTGTTCTCGTCGAGCTTCAAGCGGGCTCGTCGGTCCGAGTCGGCGAGGCTGAGGTGCAATATGCGCACGCGGGCGCCGCCCGAGCCAGAGGGGCTTGCAGATGATTTGGCGTACATCCGCGGCTCCGCCTCCGCCCTCGCTTCCACCTCCACCACCGCCTCCTTGGGCAGAATGCGATCGGTGATGAGCAGAAAGGTGATGATCGCGATAACTACTCCGCAGATACGAAGCAAGCGCCAGCGCCCTCTGTTCGGGGGGGGCACCGGAGGACGGTCCCGCACCGGAAGACGGTCCCGCATGCGTCCTCGTTGCATCCCCGCGGCGGCTCCCTGCTGTCCGTGGCGCTGTCCGTGGCGACGCCGGGCGTTGCCCCACATCTCTTGGTCCGTGTTATCTGCCGCGATGTCAGCTGCCGCCTCCTCTCGTGCAATTGCTTCCACCTGCTCGCGCTGATAGGGGGTCAAACTAGATGATTGACCAGCGAGCCTCCCAGCCGCCGCCGGCGGCAGCATGTCATCCGCCATGGCGGCGATGTGAGCTGCCATGTTATCTGCCGCGATATCCGCAGCGATCACGCCGTACTCGATGCCGGCGTCGTGTGCGCCAGGGGCGGTGGGCGGCGGCCGATGCATCATGCAGCGTTTCCGGCGGGCGCCCCCCGAAGAGCCCGCCGAAGGCCCTCTCGCGGACAGCTGTATCTCGCCGTACTCGATGCCGGCGTCGTGTGCGCCAGGGGCGGTGGGCGGCGGTGCATCATGCTGCGTTTCCGGCGGGCGCCCCCGAAAGTCCCCGAAGAGCCCGCCGAAGGCCCTCGGACAGCTGTGAAAGAGCCTGTGAAAGTCCGGAGTCTTGGGAAAGGGGAAAGGCTAGTGGAAAACGCTGTCTTTGTTGTCGATAAACCATTGGCTGTGAAATACATGGTGTGATGTGTTCGTAGGGAAGTGCATCAAATAAGCACCCAAGGAATCCTTCGAGCGTGCGGCGGCCGCCGTCGCCGTGACGTAGGACGCCGTCGACGATGATTGCTGCGGGAAATGTTGTCACTCGGAGCGTCACTCGTAGGAGCGTGTCCAGGAGCAAAGTGCGTATGGAAGCTCCCTCGGAACAACTTGCCTCAGTCCGAACCATCTCTCGTGCTCGGATGTACGTGAAGGCGAAGCCGTCTTCAATTGAGTGCTTCGCGCCTTCCGAGATAACATCCGAGCCAGTTGTGAATCTCTGCCAACCTGCCTTGCTCTTCAAAAAGCGGTTCTCTCGGCAGACATCACTGCCGCCGGGCTGGCGTGCTGAGCTCTACAGCCCGTGCTCGACGTACGCACTGTCATCATTCACATACTCGATCCTAGGCATGCAGATGCTGTACCAAAATTTGTGGCACCCGGACGCTGCGCCCGGCTGGCCTGCACGACCATACGGGATCTTGGAGGCGGTCTGGGTCATTCTCATGGGCTTTGTCTCGTACGCCTCTGATGGACTGATGGTTGGGACGACGTCGTGGGCGCACGTCATCGACCGCTTGTTGGCACCAGCCCTGTTCTTTCTGCAGGTGTTCAAGTTCTTGTTCCTGTTTCTGCCGTGGCTCACATTTTATGAGAAGATATGGACATGGGTCCTTGGCCTTGGCCTTGGTGCAGTCATCAAATGGTGGGATTCTGAGACCATCGCGAGGAAAGACCTCGAGGGTTACCGCTTCATGCATGTCGTATGGCACTTACACCTTCCTCTCATATTTGGCGCGTTCAACGTCTACCTCGTAATGCGTTCAACGCCTTCCTCGTAAGGCGCAGGTCGAGTCAGAGCAGCGACGAGGAGTGTGGAGTCCTCCGCGCTCCGGAGAGTCGGGGCGTCGGACGTGAACGAGAGCGACGTGGAAGGCGCCTTCCGAGCCAGGATCAGGAAGGTGCCAGGAAGGTGCCCCGAGACGTCCTGTGTGTAGCCGCTAATGCTTAGGGTACTAGTAGGTTCGTTAATCGTTACGCTGAGGAGTCGGACATGACGTCGATGACCGGATTCACGCTTTCACGGGGGTCGGTCAAAGACCATGTCCTCTTCTCGCGGCGCCGTCGGCAATGGCGCCTTTCTGCGGCTGCTCGTGGCTCTGCTACTGTGCGGCCTTTCACACGTCCTCACAGCCAGCTCAGAGGAGCTGATGGAGATCGCCGAACGATTGCAGGATGGCAGCCTCGATGCTGACGGCCTTGCCTTGCTCGAAGCACACGCCCAGAAGAACCCCGAGGACTGGAGGACGCATGCGATGATCGGCCAAGCGCGTGGCTTCCTCGGGGTTGACGGTGCCGCGAGCGCGCTGCGCGTGGCCCGTGTGATGGCGCCAAAGGTACCTCACGTTGCAATTGCACTGGCGAGGCAGCTGCGCACAGACGGCGCACCCGAGGAGGCGGTCGCCTCCTACCAGGTTGCGCTCGAGCTCTCGCCGACTGACGGGAGCACGTACATCGCCCTCGGCGAGGTGGCGGCGACGCTACGTTCCCGTCGGTGCGGCGACGGCGACGTGGCTGCCGCCGCGTGGTCCACCGCTATCGAGTTGCTGCCACAACCACCGCCCGACTTGCCGCGATGGCTCGCGCTGCACCTCTCTAAGTGCGGTGTCGAGCAACGCTCGGCGGCGATCAAGGCGGGCGAGGCGGCCGTCAAGCTGGCGCCCAAGTCCGCAGAAGCGTACGAGGCCCTCGGCGCGGCACTGTTCACCGGCACCCCTCCGGCAAACCTAACTGCCAAGTCGCGGACGCGCGCGGCGCGAGTGCTGCGCGCCGCCATCAAGCTGCGCGCCGACGCCGCCGCGTCCACATCGCAAGGCGCGCCCGCCGCGGCTGCGAGCGGTTCGTCAATTGCTTCGTCGGCGTCCGCGGCCGCCCTGGCTCACTACCGCCTGTCGCGCGTGCTCGCGACCGATCCATCGCTGATCCTCGAGGACGGCAAGCACCTCGACGAGGCACAGACTGCGCTCATGAACGAGGCCGTTGAGCTCGTGCGAGCGGCCGCGCGGCTCGATCCGGCCGCGTACGAGGAGAGCGCGAAGCCGTTCCGGGGTTGGGAGGAAGCGGTACGCCAGAATCGGCAGGCTGACCATTGGAGCTTTCTCGAGCGCAACTCGATGGTCAAGGCGATGCACGGGGAGGTAGAGGGTAAGCAGCTCGAGGCCGAGGAGGACCGCGCGATCCTGCAGGACGAGGCGTCGGCTGAGGTCAGCGAGACGCGGTGGAAATACGACTTCGATGGCGGGACGAAGAAGGCGCGCCGGCGCGAGAAGGAAGAAGTGTAACACGGTGATTAGAATCGTCGACGTGGGAGTACGGGTAGACCGTGAGCTCCGCGGGGGGGAGGATTGGCCCCTTCTTACTTAGTTGTCATCAAGTTTACAGTCGCTCAAGCCTTCGGAACGACAAGACATGCGGTCGGTCGGCGTATACCCGCCTCGAGAGGCTAAGACCCGCCGACCCGAGAGCACCGCAGCAGTGCTACCGCTCCGTACGCTCACCATCCCGAACACAGCACCAACGATGAGTGGAGGAGGGCATGGCGGTGAGCTGTCAGAGCAGCCACTGCCGCCGCCCGCGCCGTACGGATGTGAGTACGCCTTGCGCGGTCGGCCATTGAAGTCGTACCCGGCCTCTCGCGGACGTAATGTGCCAGCCTTGCCTGAGACGCTCGCCTCGGCCCTGCATGAGCGAGGAGCCCTCAGCGCACGGACCTACAACGACAAGATCCCAGCGGACCTACAACGACTGAACGTGATCCACCAATACGGCGTCGACGTCTGGCAGCGTGGGCCCGAGCCATCACGGTGTGGCTCGCGGCTCGGCCAGCGCGAGCCCGGCGCCTACTTCTACCCGCCGCTGGGCTACGGGTCACCGCCGCCGATGAGCCCACTGGTGGGTGCGTCTGGCAGCAGCTGCACTGCGCACGACGCCGCCGCCGGCTCCCACAGGCAGCAGCAGCTGGTCCATCCGGGGACGCCACACTCGCTCCCTCCGAGCACGTCACACTCATACTCATCAGCCATCCCGCCGCGCATCGGCCTCCGGCAGATCGAGGAGCAGCGCGAGCCTCGGCGCGAAATACGGCAGCTGGTGGGACCTCGGGCGGCGGCCCTCGACAGTGGACGCGAGTCCGGTTCGCCGCCACGATCGGCTCGCGAGCCGATGCCGCCGCCCTCGATCTTGCCGCCTGAGTTCCACGTGACAGAGAAAGTGCCCACGCATGGAGTGGACCCGAGTGGCACGTACGACCCGAGTGGCACGTACGCGGCAAAGTGGGACGATGAGCAGGAAGTTTGGCACGTCACCGTCTTCCCTGCGCAGCGGCCCTTGGGTCGCGAGCAGGTGAGCCACCTGCGCGCGTGCCTCAACCAGATGCTCGAGAAGCAAACGCAACAGGCCCTCGAGCGCTCTCCTGAGCTCCGAAAGAAGGTAGCGAACCTTTGGCCGCCGCGCGCACCCAACTTATTGGAGGTGCTCGAGGCGCAGCCTGAGGAGGTAGAGCGCGCGTACGCGCAGCTGCACTCGATCTACGCCGCCGGCATGCACGAGCTCGCGCGCCAGAGCTCAGCGCACTGCGCCGAGCGCGGCCAGCTCCTGATCAACTTGTGGAGCTCCTCCGAGGCGCTGCGCGAGCAAATGAGCAAGCACCACAAGGCGACGGCGGACGCGGCGATTGAGATGCAGGCGCAGCTCGACGAGCAGCTCGTCGACGCGCGCGATAAGATTCGTCACCTCGAGAGCTTGCAGGCTTCGCAGCGCTCCTCGTCGGACGAGCTGCAGAAGGCGGCGCAGGCGCGCGAGAAGCTCATCGCGATGATCCGCACTCTCCAGTCCGCTCTCACCTCGGTCGAGGAGCAGCTGGCCGCATCGCAGGCGGGCAGGCTCGCGGCAGAGGCACAGCTCACCACATGGCTCCCGCATGTGCTCAAGTACTCGTCCGCCGCCGCCCTGGCTGCGCTTGAGGCCCGAGGCACCACTGCCACTTCCGAGCAGCGCACCAAAGCCATGACCGCCATTTCCGCGGGCAAGAAAGAGACGCAGACGCATGCATTCAGTCGAGCCGCTCCGACTTCGACCAAGACCGCCCTGACGACGCGCCACACAGCAGCGGATGGCGAAGGAGGTGGTGGGACGGCTGGCACCGGCGCCGTCGCGGGCGCCGATGCGGTGCTCAGACGCGCGGTTGAGTTGCGGGGCCTTGTGCAGTCCGAGGCGGCTCGACTCGGTGACTGGGAGAAGCCGCCGATGCTGCCTGAGCAGGCCCCGATCGATGCGACGGCCATGCGCCTGCTCATGTCTGATATGGAGCGGATTATGGGGGCTGTCGCCTGCCTCAGTGTCACGGCCTCGTCGAGCGCTGTGACGAGCGCAAGCGGGGTCCGCGGCGCATCAGCGGCATCGGCGGCATCAGCGGCATCAGCTGACAGTGATGACGTGCGCTCGAGCTATGAGAAGACGATCGCGGACTTAGAGAAGCAGCTCGTGCAGGCGCGCGAGACCGAGCGCCAGCTGCGCTCGCGCCTCGAGGGCTTGAGTGCGCAAGGCGCCTGTGACGGCGCCGGTTCTAGTCCACAAATGGTCGAAGGGACGGACTCGAGGCAAACGATGCCTGGGATCGTCTAAAGAGCGCCGGTGCGGGCGCGGCGTGCGGGTTTTCGTTTCGGTGTTTCGTGCGTTACACTGTGCACACCGGAAATCTGGAGAAAGAATCTAGAATGGGCGACAACCCGGGACACAAAGCGCCACCGAGCCGGTTCGAGGCATTCGCCGTCCGGTGTCCGGTGTCTCTCTCGAGTCTCGACGATCACAGGCTGTTGCCGCTGTTCTCATATGAAACCTGCGCCTCGCTCTCTCGCGCTCTCACATTTCAGCCGATCCTGTTCAGCCACCATGGTCGAGCTTGCTGGGGTCGCAGGGCTGCCCGGCGTTCCTGGTGCACGTACCCTCGATAGGGCCTAGCGGGCCGAGCTCGTGGATCCGCATATTTCCCCAACCGCCGCCGGTCTGCCACTTCTTGGAGAGGTCGGCCTTGACGCCCACCGAGCCCGAAGTCCAGGGTACGTGCGTCGGCGGGCATGCCCATCCCGGGCTCATGCCGCCGGGCGTCTCAAAGTCGTTACACGTCTTGCGCGTGCGCAGCATACGTTTGCGGTACCGGACGCTGTACGAGCCGCGCTGGCCAAACGTCGGCTTCGCCGGGTCGTCGAGCTTGCGGAGCCAGCACTCGCCATAGGTGTGATTCCAGCCCGTGTCTAGGCCGAAGCACACCTGATGAGGGAAGCACACCTGATAAGAAAAACCTGCTTGATGCATCGCACTCGCAGCAATCGCCGCAGAGGCAATCAACCGTAGCACCAGAAGAGGAGCGCACCTGCAATCAGAGGCAATCGGAGGCAATTAAGAGGTCATCAGAGGTCATCAGTGGCGAATGCAAAGCCACCGGAACGCCACAAAATGTCCAGCTATTGCACCCTTTGGCGTGCGCTTTGCACTTGTCGCAGCAGTCTTGCGCCGACCCCGCACGGTATGAGACTCCAAAAGTGAGGCCCTTGCCGGAGCGGTCGCTGTGCGGCTCTTCGCCGCACGTCTCGTGCGTGGTGACGCCCGGGCAATCGGCCATGCACGTGATCTCGCTCTCGGGGGGCGAGCACACGCCGTCACCGCAGCAGTTGCTCTGCTTCTCGACTGTGCACATGTTCGTCATCGCCATGTAGCTGGCCGACGGTTTGTAGTCAAATATTTCATTCTCCTTTTCCTCCCGAATACGTCGCCCACGTCCCTTGCGTGATTCAGACGCGGCCACAAAGAGGCAGCACACAATGAAAGCCAAAGCTCGTGTTTGTGCTGGTCGCATAGCTGCTGCTGTACCCGGATACGGGGGTTGGTCGCAATTTGCCTGCTGTTGCTGTGAAATAAAGGACTTCGCGACAGTTGGCGTTCCTGGTTGTCCCTTGCTAGGCTAGGCTTAGCTCGTGCTTGACTACATGTCAACTAAAGAAACAGATTTCGTCTTGTGAAACAGACCAATTCGGTTCAAGTCTTCAAACTTCCCAAATACATGTACTTTTGCGTCGCCGCCATCGCCTCCGCCTTCGCCACCCGAGTGGCCCGCGACGGCCGACGCGGAGCGGCAGAGGCGCAAAACACTAACCGAGGCGCAAAACACTAACCGAGGCGCAAAACGACCTCATGGAGCAGCTGCCCTCGGACATGGCCGTCTTTCCGGTGCGGTTGCCAGACCCGAGAGACCCTAGAGCAGTGTGGGAGACAGAGCTACGGGAGCATCGCGAGTTGTTGCGGCGGACCACGTACAACCACCGTGAGGCCAGCGCCCACGGCGGCTACGATGGCACGGAAACGGGAGAGGACGAGCTGGTGCTGCAGGAAGAAATCACGTACCCTCCGCTTATCGCGCTGAGTGCGCGGAATCCGCCGAATGCGGTGCAGGGGCCGAGCGGCTGGATTTACCACTCAAAGACTTTTGGCTTCCTGCGCCCGAGCGACTCTCCGCGCCGGCTCGCCATTTGGATTGTGGAGTCCCCGCTCTTCGATCCAGTGATCTTGATCACGATCCTTGTGAACTGCTGCACGATGGCGTGGGCCTCGCCTCTCGACGAGCCCGGCACTGAGAAGCAGGCGTTCCTGGCGATGGCAGAGCCCATCTTTCTGTACATCTTCACGTTTGAGCTGGTCACCAAGATGATCGCGTACGGAGTGGTGGGGCACGAGCACTCGTATCTCCGCGACCCGTGGTGCCAACTCGACTTTGTGGTCGTCTCCTCCGTGTGGCTGCCCATCCTCCTCCCTTCCTTGTTTGGCAACATGAACGGACAGGCGTTGCGAGCGCTCCGCCCACTGCGCGCACTCAAGCGAGTGCCGGGAATGCCCGTGCTCGTTGGTTCGATCTTTAAGTCACTGCCTGCCCTGGCGAATGTGGGCGGGATCGCCGCCTTCTTCTTCATCATCTACGCCATCGTGGGGGTCGAGCTCTTCAAGGGCGTGCTCCATTACAGGTGCGCGGACTCGGCGGTGCTCACACTGGCGTCGCAGTCGGAGAGGATTTCCCCACAGAGGAGCCGGCACCTGCTGCAGGGCACGGGCGCCCAACCCAGCGCACCCGGTTTCACGCTGGCGTGGACTGGGCAGCCGCTGGCAACGGCGGCGCCGCCGTTGGCCGCCGCACGTACGGCAAGGAGGGCGGCCGCATGGGCGGCTGGCCGTCGCGCGCTTAGGGGGGGTAGCAGCGGCGGCGGCAGCAGCGGCAGCATTTTGGAAAGATCAGACCGCGGCAGTGGTGACGGCTACTTTGAGGAGGAGGGCGAGGGGGAGCCGCTAAGCATCGACGAGCAAATTGCGGGCTACGACTCAGGCACGTTTTGCAAGTCGCTCGGCGACACCGACACGTGCGCAGAAAGCGGTGAGACATGCTATTACTTCGAGCAGAACCCGGGCGGCGGCACTATCTCGTTCGACAACGCGCTGATGGCCATGCTGCCGATCATGCAGGCGGTCACCGCGGACACGTGGACCGACCCCATGTTCGCTGCGATGGACGCATTCAGCTATACGGCATGGTTCTACTTCGTGTCGGCCATTGTGATTGGCGGCATGTTCGTTGTCAACCTGTTCCTCGCCGTCATCTTTGACGAGTTCATGCGCGCGCAGGCCACCGAGGATGCTGAGCGCGAAGTGACCAAGAAAGTGCGCGAAAGTGCGGACGACGCCCTCGACGTGGACGAGCTGGCGATTGCAGAGCTCATCAAGAGCAGAAGGGGCCGCAGACAGGACGCAAACTCGTGCATGATCTGCGACTGCACGCCCGAGCACGGCGGCTGTTGCGGCTGGCGCGCGTCGCTCTCGGACACGATGAACTCCCCAACGATGGGCAACGTGTCCACGGGGTTCGTCATCTTCAACCTGGCGGTGATGTGCATGCCTTATGCGGGCCAGCCCGACTGGTGGGGAGAGCTCGTAGAGCTCCTGGGCGAGTTCGTTACTTGGGTCTTCATCGTGGAGATGTTTCTCAAGCTGCTCGGCATGGGCTGCCGCGCGTATTGGATCGACAATTGGAACGCGCTCGATGGCGTGATCGTCTCGCTCTCAATCGCCGAGATGGTCATCACCGTCCTGCTCGCCGACACAGGGGTCAACATCTCCTTCCTTCGGATGCTCCGTCTGCTGCGCCTGCTGCGCTTGCTCAAGGCATGGCCTGGGCTGTACAAGATCGTGATGGCCTTCGCCAAGGCCATCCCGCAGATCTCCAACCTCTTCGTGCTCATGTTCCTCGTCATGTCCATCTTCGCACTGCTCGGCATGCAAGCCTTTGGTGGCATCCCCGAGATCTCGGCGGACAGCCGTTGGCACTTTGACTACTTTTACAACGCGATGCTCACCGTCTTTGGCGTCTTCTCGGGCGGCTGGGTGGACGCCTTCCAGGTGGTCGCGGCCCAGATGGGCGTCGTCGCGGCCGCAGCCTTTTTCCTGCCGTGCCTCATTATCGGCTTCTTCATCATCCTGAACCTCTTCGTTGCCATCTTGCTCGAGGCCTTTGCCGGCGACGAGGAGGAGGAGGAGGAGGAGGGCGGCGAGAAGGCGGCCGAGGGCAACGTGGCAGAGGCAGTGGAGGTGCCGGAGGTGGAGGCCAAAGCGATCAAACCTAGCCCCCCTCTCCACGTGCTGTTACAGGTGCTACCCGAGGAGGAGATCGAGAAGCTCATTCCTGTCCTGAGCCCGGAGAGGGGCTCGCCGGTGGGCTCCCTTGACGCATCGTCCTTCCCAAGGAGAAGAAACCGAGACTCAGCAGAAGATTTTGAGTTGGCCACGGAGAAGGAATTGTTGGTCCCCTCACTGCCCGCCCTTGAGGGAGTCTCGCTCGGTCTCTTTGGTCCCGAGAGCAAGCTGCGCAAGTTTTGCCAGTGGCTGAGCTGCCACCCGCACTTCGACACCCTCACCATCCTGCTGATCGTCGTCTCTTCCACATGCCTCGCCATCGATCTGCCGCGCCTCGACCCCGACTCTGCGACGAAGGCAAGTCTGGACCAGCTCAACCTTTGGCTGACGGGCTTCTTCGTGCTCGAGATGCTGCTCAAGATTGTCGCGAAGGGCTTCTTGTTCGCGCCGGACGCGTACCTCAGATCGGGCTGGAACGTGCTCGATTTCGTCATCGTGCTGATCTCGATCCTCGGCCTTCTGGCGGACCTCGTGCCCGCCTTCGGCCAACTCAAATCGTTGCGCATCTTGCGTGTGCTCCGGCCGCTCCGGCTGCTGCAGCGCAACGCGGGCATGAAGACGATCATCATGTCACTTATCGAGACGTTGCCATCCATTGTCGAGGTCTCGGCAGTGGTTCTCGTCTTCCATATCGTCTTCTCGATCCTGGGCATGATGCTCTTCAGCGGTGCCTGGGGAGCGTGCACGGACCCTTCCATCACCGTGCGCACCGAGTGCACGCCCGAAGGGGCCGCGCGGCGCGCGCTCGCGGCCGGCCCGTATCCGACGAGTGCCAACGTGTCGTGGCCCCCCATCAGCGAGGATTACACGGCCAGCCGCGTCGCGATCGTGGTGCTCGACAAGTCCAGCGCGCCCACGGCCCCCGCCGTAGCGGGGTCGGCCTCCGCGCCGCCGCTGCCGCCACCGCGCCTGCCGCACGACCTCGTGCCATCGCCACTGCCCCTCCAGACCGCGGCGGAGGGAGACGACCTCGTCGACCCTCTCGATCCCATTGAGGCCAAGCGGCGTGCGATTGCCTGCGGCAAGGCACTCAACGTGCTTCGTAGGGAGCTCGCTGTGAGCCACTGGCGCGGGAGGGTCACAGCCAACAAGCACGGTCCTGATCAGGAGCAGCAGCGGCGAGAGCGTCAGCGTCAGCGTCTCCTCAAGGGTGGTGGTGGCGGCGGCAGCAACGAAGACGAGGAGCAGGAGAGCGATTTGCCTGTGCACTGGCTCAACCCCGCATTCGGCTCCTTTGATGATTTTGGCTCGGCGATGCTCGTGCTGTACGTGGCCTTGACAGGCGACGGGTGGGACGCGTTCATGTTTCAGGGCATGGACGTCGTGGGCGTCGACGTGGCGCCAGAGCGCAACGATGCATCTGCCAACTCCATCTTCTTCCTGCTCTGGATAGTAATTGGTACCTTTGTGTCGGCCAACCTCTTCGTAGGAGCCATCGTGGACAACTTCACGCGCCTCCAGAGCGTGGCGGACGGCTCGGCCCTTATGTCCGACGAGCAGCAGCAGTGGGTCCAGGCCATGAAAGCCTCCAATTCCAACCCAAACAAGGGGCGGCGCGAGCCAACCTTCGGGCCGCAGCGCGTCTTCTTCTTGCTGGTCACGTCTCGCGAGTTCGAGTACTTCGTCTTTGGCGTCATCGTGCTCAATATTGCCTGGATGGCGCTCGATTACGACCGCATCGTAGAGAACGAGCCCTACAACTGGATGTACGAGACCGGGCTCGTTGCCTTCACCTACTTCTACTTTTTCGAGTTTGCGCTCAAGATCTGTGGGCTCGGATGCGGCGGCTACTTTGGCGACGGATGGTGCCGCTTCGACTTCTTCCTCGTCTGCGTCGCTGCAGGCGACATGTACTTGAACGAGCTGATGCAGCTGCTGCCGCTGCCGCCCACGCTCCTGCGAGTGCTCCGTATCGCGCGTGTGCTGCGCATCTTGCAGCTCCTCAAGAGCCTCAAAGGGGTACGCGACCTCGTGATGACACTCGTCTTCGCCTTCCCCGCGCTGTGCAACGTGGGCTTGCTTCTGGGCATCGTCATGTTCATGTACGCGGTGCTCGGGATCAATGTCTTCACGTACGTGCGACGCGGCGAGACAATCAATGAGCACCGCAACTTTGAGACCCTTGGCAACGCCTTCATCACCCTCTTCCAGTGCCTCACGGGAGACGGCTGGTCGAGCATCATGGACGACGCGATGATCAATGAGGAGCGCGGCTGCGACCCGAAGCCCCTTGACGGCTCGCCTTCAGACTGTGGCTCGCCCCTCGCACTGCCCTACTTTGTCTCGTTCGTGATCGTGGGCAACTTTATCTTCCTCAACCTGGTGGTCGCCGTGATCATCGACAACTTCACCGCCCTCGGCAAGCAGAACCCTGACCTCGTCTCCGCCTCGGACATCCTCGACTTCAAGGACGCTTGGGGCCTGTACGACCCCGATGCGGATGGCAAGATCCCGGTCAAGGACCTGCCCGATCTGCTCATGGGGCTGCGCCCACCCCTCGGTCTGCTCGGCTCCAGCCTCCTCTCGGGTACCAACCCGCGCGCGAAGGTGCTTCGCTTCTGCCTCACGCTGCAGCTCCATCAGCGCGATGGGATGATTGAGTTCAAGAAGACGCTCGACGCGCTGATCAAGAAGAACTACGATTCGAAGAATATCGAATATCTCCCGCCCGAGATCTCCGAGACTCGTGCACAAGGGCCGCCCAAGATGACGCCGCGTCGGCGCGGCATGGCATCCGTGTACGCGGAGGAGCTCATCGCCGACGGTGTGATCAACTTCAAACGCCGCAAGGGCATTCCCGTGTCTGCCAAGCCGCCGTCGCCCGATCGACGCTCGGCCTCACCCTCGATCTTCGAGATTCTCGGCGAGGGCAAGCTGACGAGCGTCAACTCAATCTCACCCCTCGGGCCGGGCTACCGCGAAGAGATCATGCATAAGTATCGCAACGCAAACTCGTTCTCGCCCGAGACGGTCGCGCGCATGGCCGAGCGGCGCGAGATGATCAAGGAGAAGGCAGCGGAGGCCTTCGAGGAGGCAGGCGCCAACGCCAGGTCAAAGCTTGAAGTGGATGTGCAGGCAGAGGCCGAGACTGTCGCAGCGGCCGCGATAGAGGCGACTCCGGCGTCGAAGAGGCCGAGGCCAGCGCCTAATCTCGTGCCGCGCGTGGCGAACACACCGACGCGCGCCCGGTCGCTTCCACCCAGCAGCAGCAACAAGCATAGCTATAGTCCGCCCAGGCCAGTGGCCCCGAGCCCCGACATGCTCAAGCCACAACTGAACGCGGCGATGTTGCCACGCCATCTAGCAAAGAAGATTCTGCTGCCCGTGGGCGAGGGTGGCGGCGGCGCGGCCACGGATCGTGCGCCGGGTACCGTTGACGAAACGCCGATGCCCAGAGGCGCCTCAACCGACCGCATGCGGTTCAAGGCGATCACGCCGTCACACGGTGGACCAAGCAGTCCCTCCCCCGGCAAGGGCTCGAACCCGCGCAGTGGAGCGAATCGATCGCCTCCAATGGCCGGCGGCGCCGCCGCGGTCGCATATGACGGGGTCCGCCCGCGATCGACTACGCCGCCGAGCGCCATGCCGAGCGGTGTCAGTCCTCCGAGCGCCATGCCGAGCGCAGGCAGCCGCAGGCCCGGTTGCGAACTGCCCAGGCCCTCGTCACTGCCAGCACCCTTGCGCACGCCGCAGACTCTCGGCAATTTCAAGCCCGTTGCAGAGGGCAAACTCTGAGATCGAACCCTGAGACTCACCGGCCACGCGGTACCGCGTGGGTCCTGCGCGCTCCGGAGCGAGGCGGTCGAAACCGGCCGCGTGGCCGCCACGCGTCTCGCGGCTGCTCTAGACGTTGAGCTCGGTGCCGAGCGGCAGATCGGTAGATAGACGTGCGGTGGGGGAACTCTGATCTTTGGACTTTGCGTACCTTTAAAAGGAACACAGATACACAGAATCGCCCTTTTCCGAACAGAGCACGCGTGTCCAGCCGCGAGCGCGACGCTGTGCATGTGCACTCCATCCGAGTTACAAACGAACCAAAGCGAAGTAATTGTTCACGAGGAAGATCTGTTTGCGGAAAACCGGAGATTCGGCCCAGATCGGTTGCATGCTCATTGACCTGTGGAAGTTCGCTCTCCCGTTACATGTAGAGGCGAGGCCCCTCATCAGCGTGCCAGTTAGCGTGCCCAGATTTGCCACGGCAAGCGATCCCTCCCCGCTAGCTTGCTCGCGCATTCAGGAGAAAAATGCCCTCAATCAGTCGTCGCGGCGAATCGCCGCTCCACTACATGGCCCCGCGCTCCAGCAGACCTGCTATTCGACAAGCTGGCGAAGAGCGCCGTGCACGTCGGAGCGCAGAGCTCCATTATGTTGGGAGGAGCTTCTCCGCAGAGAGCTGGCAAGCAGCGGTCAACCCGTCGGTGCTCGATGGTGAGCCCACCGCGCCGCCAAGGCACCCGTACGAGGCTGTGCCACCGTCTGTGCGGCACCAGGGCTGGGAACGCGAGGGTGATGAGCTGGCCTTGTGGGGCGGGGTGACGTCGAGCACATTCATCACATCGAGCACGCGCCACATTCATCACATCGACGCGCCACAATCCAAGATGCACAGTCTACAGGGCGCGTTGCGAGGGGAGCGGCGAGACGCGATGGCTTCGGGCGAAAACTCCCTGCTCGACCTGAGCTCCGCGCGCCCGCACATTGCGCTCCTGAAGGCCGAGGAGGCGGCGATCGCCAAGGCTACGGCGGAGCTCAAGGCCGGTACCGGTAAGTGGAAGGGGCTCAGTACGTTCCAGAATATCGCAGCCGACGTCTACGAGGACGAGTACAACAAAGCTGGAGGACGCGGTACGTACCGATATGCGAACGGCGAGGTCAAACGGGCAGGCGCACTTTCACATCGAGCCCGATTCGTTGGGAATCCCTCGCCGACCCCGATTCGGTGGGATTCCCTCCACGAGGCGGGCCCGTATACAGCCAGGGCGACCCACACTCAAAGAGCAAAGGCTGGCCCGCGGCAATCGTTCGGCGAGCGGCTCAGGCCTGAGGACATGCGCCGCTTCAGCTTGATTTCTGAGGGAGTGTTTCGAGCGAGATTAGCGAGCACGTCGCGCCTCGAGGAGAGTGGGAGGGCGCAGCGAGACATGCAGTTATTGCTGAGCCTGCAGAAACAGCGATATTGATGCAAATGGGAGCACAGAATGGTAGACGCGAACGGAGTGGTTTGCATGCACAACATCACACTATGGCAAAATTCTTCAGTTTCGGATTTTGGGACCGTCCGTCTGCGTGCGGCATCGGTCGCTATGCAGCGTGAGCAAACAGATGCTGCCGATCCGCCCCCGCCCCCCGCCACGCCGCCCCCGCCTGCCGCAGCAACGCTCGCTGGGCCTCCAACGGCACCGGCAGTACTCGAAGTGCCGATGGCCTCATTCGCAAAGCTGATGCACGTTCGCGATATGCAAAAGCAGGCGGCAGCTCAGAGAGCTGAGCAGGATGAGCTGCGGAGGCTCCGTGAGGAGCTGAAAGAGAAGAACCGCCTTCGTGGAGCGACGTTGCGCTCGCAGCGGCAGCAGCAGCAGCAGCAGATCGTCGCGATCCGCGAGCAAATGCAGCGTGAGCACCGTGGGGATGTGGACGCGCGCAAGCATCACCTGGAAAATGAGAAGACCACTCGTGCCGCGTCGCAGAAGCGTTACGAAGAGCATGCCCGGCAGCTTACGAAGCATGAGAAAGAGCAGATGGCCAAAAGCCGCGATGCTGTCGAGCAAGCACGCCTGAAGCGTGAGGCCGAGACGATGCACATGCGTACTGGCCTGAAGGAGCTCAAAGAGGCTATCGATGACGCCAACCTCGCAGCTCTCCGCAAGCAGGTGCAGCGCGTTCGCGCGGACACGTCAGACGAGAAGATCAGGCGTGCCAAGAGCCAGTGCATCAATGCACGCTGGGACGAGGCCGACGCGCTCCGGCAGGAGCTCAACAAGTTCAAGGCGACCCGGCGCGACCAGGAGCTCCTCTATCTGTCGACGGCGGTGCAGCTCAACGCAGAGGTGGCGCGCGCACGGCCGGACGCAGAGGTGGCGCGCCGGCGCACGCAGGAGCAGGCGGTGCTCGAGGCGACCGAGGTACGCCGGCGGTCGGAGGAAGCTGAGCAGCGCCGGCGCGAGGAGAAGGAGCACTGGGAAGCGCGCCAGCGTGCGGTGCACGAGGCGATGCAGGGGCCGCGAGTGGCCCTGCGCGATGATACGCTGGACACGAGCGACTCGCTGCTCAACCTTTTCTCGCGCATGTTCGGCTTCAACCGGCAGCGGCATGTGAAGCAGCACCGGTCCGAGGGCATGAATGAATGGCCCGAGCATGAGCATGGAGTGGTTCGGCTCTGACGCTGTGGGTCGACGGTTCGTAGTTGCCCTTTCAATGTGGAGTGTGGGTGGATGGAGGACGTCGCGGACCCAGCTGAGGCCGAGACGCGAGGCCCGAGGGCATCCGTTGGACGACCCGCCACGACCCAGTGTTAGTGTTCTTATGTGGATGGCCGTATCTAGGCCGTATCGGTTAGACTGAACCAATGTACGTTAGTGGTGCGTTTCACGTCACGTTTCAGTTAGCCTCTCGTCTGTCGGCTGAGTACTGAGCGCTGTTATAAAAAAGAAAAGCGTGTAGCGTCCTCGGCGTACGCCGTACCGATCCGGCTGTCAAATGTACGACCTGCGACCGCACCACGCTTAGCCTCTGAGACTGTTAAAAAGAAAAGATCGGCGTACCGATCCGGCTGTCAATGTCAGGGGTCAATGTACGACCGCACCACACCACGCTTTCGTTCGTCCGTCATGCTCATGCCCTCATGTGTCAACTCCTGTGTTACTCCTGTGTGCCGGTGCGGCGTGAGTTCGTGTGCGTGTGAGTGACCGTCAGCAAAACGACACCTGCGTTGCCGACGTCGCCGGCGCCTTCTTCACCTTCTCGGTCGCCCTTTTGACCCTCGGGTCGCCCACTTGGAGTGCTTTTTTGAGCTCGCGCAACTTCTCTGCGTTGCGTTCCATCTCGAGCTCGCGCAGCCGTACCTCTTGGCGTGCCTCTTCCTCGCGCAGCGCGCGTTTTGCCTTCGCCGCCGCTATGGCTGCAGCTATGGCCGCATCGGCAGCCGCATCGGCCTTCTCCTTCGTATTCTCTTCAGAAGCTGTCCAGACGATGCGTTCAGCTTGGGGGAATTCTTGGGGCGGTGGAATCGCCTCGTACTCACTCTGCTCTCTGGCGTTCAGCTTGTCGTACTCCGCCTGGCAAATGTCGTAGTTCTGGCCTCGCAGATGGTAGCGAATGCCCACGATCGGGTTCATGCCCGAGCGGTCGCAGTTGAAGTTCGGATGGAAACCGGTGTTGTCAAGTAATTCGGTGGGTGGTCCTCTCAACTTCGCGACCCACGTCTGCTTCTCCGCCTTTGAGAGCTCTTCCGTCCGTGCAGCCTTTGCCGCCCTCATGGCGTCCGCCGCCTTTGCCTCCCTCATGGCTTCCGCCGCCTGTGCGGCCTTCGCTGCGTTGACCGCTTTTTGAGCATTTCTTGTGGCCACCTTCTGCCACTCTTCGGCCTCCTCTTCTGCCTCTTGATCTTCTACATCTTCGTCTGATTCTACTTCTGCCCACCTAGACGAAGGGGCTGCCCGCATTGAGGCAAAGCAGCCTGGGCAACCTCTGGAGGTGCAAACAGGCTTCGTGCCTGCTTTGCGCCCAAGCCATCCTCCACACGCTTGGCAGATGTTCCTGTCCACGGCAATCTCTTGCATTACTTGCTCGTGGTGGCGTTGCGTCATCGTCTTCTGCCCATCTTGCGCCGGTTTACTTCCGCCGCAGCCCATTTGCGAGCACCAAGTGAGCCGCGAGCCGCTTCGCCTGTGCCTGCTGCGAGTGCAACGGCGCGCAGAAGGCGGTGGCCGCGAGGACCTGAGTGGGAGCTTCAACTCTGCGGGGAGGACCAACGTGTTCCATTTTTAGAAAAGATCTCCAACCTCTTAAGTGCATGCAATGTGGCATAATTTGAAGCGGTACGGAGGGCCTCCGTGTAGGGACTTCGCGCTGTCGTGGCGCGCGCGGCGCGGTTCGTCGCCAATGACGGCGTTCACAGCTGGTGCGTCGGCATGCAGAACCTTTCGCTTTCGCGCGAGGAGGCGCTCGAACGTTGCCAGCATGGTGGCACGGTGCTCTGTCTCGACGTGCCACAGGGCGTCGAGTTCGGCATCGACCTGCGCTCCTACACCGTGGGTCCGCGATTCCGCGGTGTCAAGATGGTGCCTCCTCACGGGGTGCACATGATCACCTGTGGCAACGAAATCGAGCAGACCGGTGTTTTCGTCTCACTACGCCCATCCGAAACGTGCGCCATGAGCTGGGATGCACCGACCGAGACGCTCAAGCTCTTGGACGACGCGGCCATGCGCGAGCAGCTTACGCACGCAGTGCAGCGGATGGAACTTGATGCCTTCCTCGGGCCGTACCCGCTCGCAACCGAGGGCCAGTGGCACGAGCTCAGCGACCTGGTGACCGAGGACGTGTTGCGCCGTGCGGGCGTGCCAGCAGGTACTTTCATCATGCCAGGGGGCATCGACGACGATGACGAGGGCGACGACATTCAAGCGCAGCAGCATTTGCAGCCCTACTTCGACGGGATGGCGCGCGTCGCGCATTTTGTGCAGCTGGACCCGAGGAAGCAGCGTACGCAGCGCGGCCATGGGCGCACGGGCGCCGCGCTCTCGCAATTCCACATCGACCGATCCGAATGGCTGCGAGAGCTGCTTGCATGCGACTATGGCTCCGAGAGCACCGGCGGCTGCAGAGGAAGCAGCGATGGAGGCGGAGGCGGAGGCGAGAAGGGTGACGGCACACACGTTGCAGGTTCGGCGGCCGCGGCGGCGGCGGCGGAGGCGGCGCTCCTCGGGGAACTGCAGCTCGCCTACCTCCTCTTCCTGCGCATCTCGTCGCTTCGTGCACTGGAGCATTGGAAGGCATGCGTGCACTTGCTGTGCCATTGCGAGGCCGCACTCCTCGATCGGCCGCGCCTGTACGCTCGGCTGCTGCGCATCCTACGCGCTCAGCTTGCTCTTGCGCCGCGCGACTTTTTTGAGGACGAGCTGTCCGCCGACAACTTCCTTCGCGACGCGCTCGCCAACCTCGCCGAGCTTGCCGTGGGACAGCCGCTGGGGCCGCAGCTCGAAGCCGAATTCGGCCAGTTGTGGGGTTTCCTCGCGACGCACTTTGGCCTCACCCTCGAAGCCTTACGGGCGGGCGCTCTCGATGAGGAGGACGAGCCAGTGGTCGTCGTCTACGCAGACTTGTAGAGGGGTTGGTTGACCCATTTTGGTTCTCTTCTCAGCGAGAAGTTGCACGAGAACCTCTCTGCGCCGACGTCTCGCGCGAGCACCCGAGCTGCCGCGCCTTGTGCCTGCAGGACATGCAATGGAGGCCAGAATCGCGCTATGGAATCACTGTTGCGCAAATCCGACGCCGTCGAGGTCGGACCATCGCCGACCGGCGGTCAACCTTCAGCCGTACTTCTGAAAGATGGACCGACCCGTGGGTTACGTTGTATGCTGAACTGTGCTGACGACAGAGCGAAGTTGCACGTAGTTCGCCCGTGCGCGTACATGTAGTGTATGCGACAGGTATGCGACAGGGAAACTGTTCACAGCCAATGTTTAGAATTCACACCCAAGAATGCGCCGTCACACTTCGCGGCGCGCGCACTCGCAGCACGCGGGCCGGCGCTTTCGACAAGGGTTCGACAAGTGACACAAGTGTCGTCGAGCGGCGGCTTTTTGCGTCGGCGGCGGACGACACGGCGTGGCTCCGGCACAACGTGCTCGAGGCGGGCTACCATGAGCTGAACCGCGTGCAGATGCAGGCGGTTTCGCTGCTCACCAAGAAGCTCGCCGCTGCTCACCAAGAAGCTCGCGGCGGCCGCGTGCGCTCACGCCGAGCGCGGCGGCGGCGGCGGCGGCGGTGGTGGCGTCGGCGGCGCGAACGGCGGCGGCGCGTCCAGCGGCATGTGGCGCCGGTACGACGTGATGGTGTGCACGCTGCGGCTGGGGCTGGTGTCGCTGCTGCGCAAGGGGGCGCTGACGCTCGCGTCGGTCGCGTACCTGGTGCTGGACGAGGCAGACAAGCTGCTCGAGCTCCGGGTTCCTCGAGCAGTGCGACGAGGTGCTCGCCGCATGCGATGGCGCGACGGTGCTGCGCTGCCTCTTCACGGCGACGATGCCGCCCGCGGTCGAGGACCTGGTGCACTCGGAGCTGCCTGGCCAAGGTGGTTGTGAACGCGGCGGTGGACACGGTGGAGCAGTCGCTTGTCTTCTGCGGGCGCGAGGACGACAAGCTCGTCGCACTGCGCCAGATGGTGCGCGAGGGGCTGCGGCCGCCGTTGCTCATCTTCGTGCAGTCCATCGAGCGGGCGATGCAGCTCTTCCACGCGCTCCCTGTACGACGGGCTGGGCGTGGGCGTGCTGCACGCGGAGCGTACGGCCGCGCGAGGCCGGCGGCGGCGGCGGACGCGGCGAGCGGCGGTGGCGCAGCGCCCGACGACGCCGAGGCGGCCGACGGGGGCGAGGCGGCACGGCCACGGAACGCGTGTGGCGACGAGCGCGGCGCAGAGGTGGGCGAGGAGACGAAAGAGACTACTGAGATATTTAGAGCATAGAGAGGATCAGTGATCATGAGGTGTTAGCACCAGGACGCGGTAAAAGTTTGCGAGACGGAGTCACACGAGTCACACGGAGTCACACGAAGGACGCAAACCACGGCCGCTCGGCCGAGGCGCTCTGAGCACGCGGGAGAGGCGTGCCGAGCGCCTCGGCCGAGCGCCGGTACACGGGTGCTGAGCAGGGGCGGGGTGCGGCGACGGGTGTAGCCGAGTGCACCGCACTGTATCGGCTCGGCGGTCTGATGGCCTAGCGTGGGGCGGCGGCTCGTCCGGAGCGCCGCCGCCGTGCTCGGAAGCGAGCGGGCGTGGCCTCGTCGTGGCGTGGGTTTCGTTGAAGCGTGGGTGGACGTGGGGGTCGCGTCGGGGGCGTGGTTATGGTGCGTGGCGGCGGGCGGTGCGGGCGGCGGCGCATACCGGATCGTCGGTGGGCTCCGTCGCGGCGCGTCTCCCGTCGATTGGCTCGGGTGGCATTGGCTCGTGAGGCCGTGCGGCAGCTCGGGTGGAACAAAAGGGCGGCGCGGGTGGACGTGGGTGTCGCGTCGGGGGCGCGGTGACGGTGCGTGGCGGCGGCGCGCGCACGCCGGATCGTCGGTGGGCTGTGTCGCGGTGCGTGTCCCGTCGATTGGTTCGGGCGGCGGCATTGGCTCATGAGGCATTCGTGTGGCAGTCGTGCGGCAGCTCGGAGGAACAAAAAGGCGGGTCGCGTCGGGGGCGCGGTGACGGTGCGTGGCGGCGGACGGTGAGGTGGGCGGCGCGCACCGCGGATTGTCGGTGGGCTGCGTCGCGGCGCGTCTCCCGTCGATTGGCTCGGGCGGGGCGGCATATTCGTGAGGCCGCCATTCGTGGGACAATCGCGGGCGCTCGGGCGAGGAAAGAGGCGGTGAGGGTCAACGGTGAGGGTCAACTTGTGACGCCGCCGGTAAGTTTTGTAACGATTGCAACCCTACCCCTCGCGTTGTATCTCGGAATACTGAAAATTGCGGCTCAACGACGTCCATACCGATTTCGCGCGTGAGCAGCCCCGCAGGTAGTATGAGAAGAGAAGCGCAGTCGGCCGCTGAAAGGCGGCCGGCGCGTTTCGCTCTCTCCCTGCGTTCGGCGCAAAGACAGAGCGACCCTCGCGATTGCGGCTTCTGACGGCGGCGCGTGCATGCGCGACGCCCGAAAGAGGAAAGCTGTGATTTCGTGAGGTGTCGCAGGGTTTTCGGACCCTGACCACTGAGAGCTCCCGCGGCCGCCCTGTATGGGGCGTGCGAGCTGGGCAGCGCCTCTGCGGTAGATCGGAAC
>Ga0210242_100690_pt1 | contig 29365 bp, 23 predicted proteins | sample ChrtobMeP5a_16mM_FD_155445 | JGI IMG/M metagenome (GOLD analysis project Ga0210242, IMG submission 155445) | Chrysochromulina tobin associated microbial communities from unialgal haptophyte culture, Seattle, Washington, United States - P5a_16mM | ecosystem: Host-associated > Algae > Haptophytes >... | reverse complement strand
ATGATACGGGTGATACATGATGATGATACACATGATACACAATGATATAATCAAGATATAAGATGATATATAATGATATCTTGTATTGAAAATTCCCTTTTCTTGTATTGAAAATTCCCCCAATCCCGTCGTACGATCGTTACTACAGTCTACCGTACACGACCCGGGGGCGGAACCGAGGACCTCACGACCTCTCGGGGCGACGCGAGACGCGCGCAGACGGAGAGACGGTCGAGAGGTTGGCCGAAGGTGGCCGGCGTGACCGGTGTGGCGTGCGCGTGGCCACTGGGCCTTCTATTTATATACCGTTCTAATAATTGCTTTCTAATCATCTCGATCTCATCCGCGGGCCGATCTTCGTTTAATCTCTAATCACTTCTACGTACGTTCTCACGCCCATGCAGAATCCATCATCCAGCATGCTCGGCACTCCAGGGCACTGTGTGGCCTTCGTCGAGCGTGTCGTTGAAGTTACGGGTTTTCTCATCGTTGTGTTGCATGGAAGCGGTCAGCAGGCTCTCCCTGCGGCCTGCGCCTCCTCCTCTGCGCGCAGAGCCGGCGCTTCCGCTCGGCTGCACCATCGAGCTCTCACTCTCTCGCCTTGCCGTCGTCATCCTCGTCGTGCGTCCTCCTCGCCCAGAGCGCTGTTGCCAGGGCCCACACTTCATACTCTCCTCAGATGCAGTCCGAGGCGAGTCCCGGGAGCCAGCCGAGCGTGGACTCCTCGATGCAAGCGAGGCCCGCGCTGGAACGCGTGCGCCCACTGTCAGTGTAGCGGTTCCGCGCAGCCGATCGGGTCCTGGGCCTACCGGGTCGCTGAGCCTGCCATCGACCTTGAGTAGGAGACCTGGCTCTGGAAGTTGGCGATCGCCGGCATGAGCGCCCCGCGGCCGAGAGACGAGGAAGGCAGCGGCGGCAGCGTAGCTGCTTGCGAGCGCAGCGCAAGAAGCTGCGCAAACGGGCTGTCGAGCACCTCCTCTTTTGGTTCGAGGGCACGTAGCCGCTGGCTGACAGCGTCGGCCGACACGCCAGCTGCCCCATCCAACTCGCTCAGCTTCAGGGATGACGACGATCGCGAGGGGTTGGCGCTGCTATTGGCCGAGGAGTTGGCGCTACCCTCGCCATCTGACGTCGTCGCCCGGTTTTCGACACTGGCTTTGCTGAACTGCATCGCACCTTGCATCTAGAGAGCCGCTCGCTTTTCTCGGGAGTCCTCTGTTGGCGCGTGCCCCCCGGCCGTAGGCCAGCAGTGTGTGTGCGGAGATTGCGGTGGGACTTTACTTGATTGATGAGCCGCAATCACGTTGACTTGACTTGACTTGACTTGTCTTGACTTGACTTGACACCTCGCAGCAAGAAGGTGTTTTGCCCTCTACGCGCGGTCGGTGCGTTTTCGCAAACCCACGCCACCTTAGCCCGCGCGCGCCGCTGTTGCGACGCCGCCGGGGCTTACCAGCATGCACATGCCACTCCCTCGCAGGCAGCCATGATGTCCTTCTTCCGTGCCAAGCAGCTGGGCATCCCCGCGGCGCGGTGGGGTGTTGCCGCTGGCTCGATCGGTTTCTTCCTCCTCTACGAGGACCTGCCGCAGCTGATTCTGCAGACGCCTTACGGCAACTTCCCGGGGTGGACCGGTGTCGCCGTCGCCTTCGGCATGATGAAGGATCCCAAGGCGGAGTGAGCCTCTTGCTGATGTGGTTAGGTCACGCGAGGGTGCTTCACCTACTTTGCCTGGGGCTGCGAGGCAGGGATCGCTACCAGTGTGCGGGCGGGGCCTTGCTGCTCAAGCAGCGCAGGGCTGGCGAGCGCACCTCCGAAGTACTGGGGTTGCATTTTCCTGATTGTCGCGACGAATGTTCATTTCGTGTGCGAGGTATTGCGTGTGTGCCTGTGGTGCGTCATATTCCGTGACGTGACTTCGCTGACGACTGAAGGGAGCGGCCGACGCGCGCGTGTAGGTGTACGCAACAGCCAACACGAGGTTCCTTGTGAGTAACCAGCAAGGTGCACGGAACACGATACCAAAAGTTACATACAGAGCTGCGCGCGCCGCGCCGGGCGCGGGATTGCTGAGACGCGTGCTGCGCAGAGTACTCCGCATGGTGCTCGATCTCTGTGGTTTACATATTCACACACCATTCATACACGTGTGGTGTCGGGCCAGTCGGCTTCAACAGCCTCAAAATGGCTCCCAAGAAGGGGGGCAAGGACAAGAAGGAAAAGAAGCCGAGCGAGGACGATGAGAAAGGCCCGCTGCAGTCCAAGGCGTTCACCAAGGATTTACCGACTGAGTGCGCGAACCTTCAGCTCGAGCCACTGCCGCTGGTAATTTCCTCTCTCGACCGTGGCGAGGAGGGCGACAAGGCCTTCCTGCGCATGGCAGTGCACTCCGGCATTGCGCCGAACTTCACGCCGAAGCACACGCAAGCGCTGACTGCTGCGCTACTACCCTACTCATACTTGCAGCGGCTGTGCTTCTGGAGCGTCGGCGTTGCCGATGCTGGCTGTGTTGCCCTCGGCAAGTACCTCATTGCCAATCGCTCCGTCCAAACGCTCGAGCTGACCGACTGCGGCGTCGGCGCAGCGGGTTGCAAGATTCTGGGCGAGGCGCTCGAGCGCAACGCCACACTGCTCACGCTGCGCCTCGACCACAACAGAAGCATCGGCTCGCCTGGAGCAGCAGTGCTTGGCGACTGCCTGTGCAGGAACAGGGCGCTGCAGACGGTCTCGCTCACGTTTTGTGGGCTCGAGGGCGACGTGGGCGCACAGGCGGTCGTCTCGGGCTTCTTCCAGGCGCCCATGCTCAACGTGCTCGAGCTCAAGGGCAACCGCTTCGGCGTCGATGGCATACTCACGATCCTACGCACGCTGCGCAGCTGTGCCGCACCTCTCTTTCGGATCGACCTGGCGGACACGGGCTTCGGCATGCAACCCGAGGTGCACGCGGCCATCGAGGACTGCTTCTTGAACAACAAGACGTGCTGCGAATACGCGCTCGCGGGCAACGAGATCGGCGACAGCACCGCGTACCGATGGCTGAATATGATCAAGTCGGAAGAGTGCAAGACGCATCTGATCTACGTGGACGTGACGAACCGCATCGACCCGCTGCTCTTTAAGCAGATTGGCGACGAGACCGCCAAGAACAAGAAGGACTGGCTCAAGGCACAGAAGAAGAAGGGCAAGGGCGGCAAGGGCAAGAAGAAAAAGTAACGATAGGAGTCAGGGCTAGTTCAGTGCTAGCGGCGGGACTGGTTCAGAGGTAGGACCGTCCGTGGGGCCGTCGGCCGTGGTACAATATATTGCCGTGACGCTGATCGTTTCTATCTTCAGTTCAGTTCAGTTACTGCATAAACAACAGTTATATCTTCTCTTGCCCGTTGAATAAGGACAACCCGCGTCGGATACGTACGTTTTCATCGTCACGGGCGGTGCCGACTCTGGCCAAGAATCGGTCCTCGAATCGCAATCGGTCCACATCCGACCATAAAGTTTCTGTGCGATCGTCGGCCCGGCCGCGCCAGCCGCCACACCTCTCCTACGTGCCTTACGTCTGCGCACGATCCCACCTGCGCATCCATGCAAGTGGACGGCTTGCCTCACCCGTTGGCCGTGCAGCCTTTGCCGGTAGCTTCTTCACATGCCCATGATGATTCACGCAGGCTCAGGCGAGACACGAGGTCACGCCGCTTGTGCGGGGGAGAGGGCGGGGGTCGCGGCTCCCGCCGAGGCCGCCAGGTACGCCTGTGCCTGCTGCATGTATGCATTGATCTCCGCCCTCTGGCGCAACACGAGATCGGCGGCCTTCTCGGCCATCATGATGGTCGGGCCGCACGTCTGGCCGCCGATGATGTGCGGCATCGCCGACGCATCCACCACACGGAGCGAGCCTACGCCACGTACCCGCATCTCCGGGTCAAGGACAGCGGCCTGATCATCGACACGCCCCATGCGGCACGAGCCGACGAGGGCATTGGCTGAGTGGGTGGTTTTGCGCACGTACGCGTCGATGTCCTCGTCGGACTGCACCGCCACGCCAGGGTACACCTCCTCATCGCGGTACTGGTCGAAGCTCTTCGCGGCGAGCAGCTGCCGGCCGAGCTTGATGCCTTCACGCAGGGTCGCCACGTCAGCATCGTCGGAGAGATGGACGTCTTGGAGCATGGGCTGGGCGAGCGGATCGGAGCTGCGCAGGCGTACTAGGCCCGTCGACTGTGGCCGGCAGGCGATGATCTGCGTCGTGTAGCCGGAGAGGAACTTGGCGCCTGCACCGAGCTGCTGCAGCGTCGTGATCCCGTCAGGCGACATCGCGCGCGCCGCAACGAAGCGTACCTGCACGTCAGCTTGCTTGAGGTCGGGTTTGGTCTTGAAGAAGCCGCCGAACTCGCACGCCACGCTCGTGAGCGGCCCCCTCCTCCACAGCAGCCAGCGCAGCAACGCCATTGGGTTCGTCTTGCTCCCACCCCATAGCCGGATCTCATCAGTCACCGATACCTTCTTCTTACTTCCACAGCTGACGACGACGGCGGGGTGGTCGGCGAGGCCCACGCCCACGTTGTCGAGCTCCTTGCGCACCTCGATGCCCACCTCTTCGAGGTGCGCGCGTGGCCCAATCCCGCTGAGCATCAGCAGCTGCGGCGACTGCACAGCGCCCGCGCTCAGAAGGACTTCACCGCCCTGAGCGAGCTGTGCGCGGGATGGTTTGCCGTCGGCGCCAATGTACTCGACGCCCGCGGCGCACAGGTCATCTCCCGAGCCCTCGAGCGTGACGCGCGTCGCATGCACGCCCGTGCGCACGCACAGGTTCGACCGCCCCTCCGTGCCCTCGAGGTACGCGTTCGCCGCGCTGCAGCGCTCACCGTTGCGCTGCGTCACCTTGTACCGGCCGAAACCCTCCTGCGGCGCGCTCCAGTCGTTGAAGTCGTGGACGCGCCGGTAGCCGAGCTCGCCCGCCGCGCGCAGAAACGCCGTCGACAGCTCGTTCTCGTACGGCACGTCGCTCACCGACAGGGGTCCGTCGACACCGTGGTACTGCGAGGCGCCGCCTACGTAATTCTCCGACTTGCGGTAGTAGTGCAGCACCGAGTCGGGACCCCAGCCCTCGGCGCCGGCGGCGACCCAGCTGTTGTAGTCCGCGGGCGACCCACGGTTGTAGAGCATCACGTTCGTGCAGCTCGAGCCGCCGAGCGCCTTGCCACGGCACAGGTAGATGCCACGGCCGCTCGTCCCCTGCCCGGCCTCTGTGGTAAAATCCCAGTCGCGCTCGGACTTGAAGACCTTGATGAGGCCCGCCGGCACGCGGATACGCAGGTCACGGCTCGCGTCGGTGCCCGCCTCGAGCACGAGCACGCGCGCCTCTGCAGCGCTCAGCCGTTCGGCCATCACGCAGCCAGCAGCACCACCGCCGACGATAATGTAGTCCCAGGGCTCCTCAGCAAGTTGCTCCGCTGCTGCAACACCGCCGCGCAGTGCAATGAGGCGCCTTGCTGAGGTCGGCACGCTTCGCGAGCTGATCGCCGCGGTCACCGTCGCCACGGCGCAGATGTATACTAACCTTCTCATCATCGCCGCCATTGCGCGATTTATCTCGTCGCCGCGAGATTGGAGATAGATAACCCATAATCGTGATGTGCGTGACGCAAGTCGAAGTCGCACAAGCGGGTACCCACAAGCGCAAAGGAAGCTCCCCAGCCACATGTACCGCCCCCTCAGCGGCCCCACACTCGCTCAGTCTCACATTCAAATTCTCCTACACACAGCACTTCTACTACAGGTTAGCCCTCTCCTCAAGCTCAAGCCATCTGAGCTCCGTCCCGTCGAGCTGCTCGGCGAGCGCCTCGATCTCCTCAGTCCACTCGGACAATTCCGAGTAGCCGTTGCGGGCCGCCTCGAAGGAGTTGACCTTCTTCTGCAGCTCCGCACGCTTGGCGCTGATCGCCTCCATCTCGGCCTCCAGCCTCGTGAGCGCCTTGCGCTCGAAGTTGGACAGGGGCTTCTGCCCCTTGGCTGCTGCTGCTGCAGCTGGCGTCACTGACGCTGCCGGTGCCTGCTGTTGTTGTTGCTGCTGCTGCTGCTGCTGCTGCTGCTGCTGCTGCTGCTGCTGCTGCTGCTGCTGCTGCTGCTGCAGCTGCTGCTGCTCCTGGAAGAGGACATAGTCGGAAAAGGTCCCTTGCCAGTCACGCACCTGACCAGGGATGCGATCGGTGCGGCCGTCAGTGTGGCTATCCGTGGCCATCAGAGGCGCAGGCGGAGAGGGAGCCATAGCAATCGAGTACCTCGCCCACCCCGTCGCCAGGGAGCACGAACAGGTGGTCGACGGTCTTGTCGAGGAAGAAACGGTCATGCGAAACGATGAGGAGCACGCCCAAGTACTCGTTCACCTGATAAAGGATGCACTCCGTAAGGCGATCAGTGTGGCCACCCACGGTGGGAATCCGTCCCAGAATCCGTCGCCCGAAAGGTTGACACTCACCAGAAAGTCTTCGAGAACGCCAATCGTATCCAAATCTAGGTCGTTCGTTGGCTCATCGAGCAGCAGAAAGTTGGGCTGCAGCGCGAGTACGCGAAGCATTTGAAGCCGGCGCCGCTCACCCCCACTCAACTTCGCAACTCGATCGTACCACCGTTTCGGCGGGAAGAGGAACTTTGAGAGCAGCGACGTGGCAGCCTTCTCGTCCGCATCTGCGCTCACGCCGCCTCCGGGCGCTCGCGCGACCGCCTCTTGCACGAAGGCGAGCACAGTGAGCTCGACTGGTAGATCAGTCTCGAGGCCGCGTTGCTCATAGTGGCCGAACCTGAGGATGTAGACAATCAATGACCATCAGCCACACTCAGGCGGGATTGGCGGGGTGCCCCTGACGCCATCGTGGTGCCCCTGGCGCCATCAGTTGTGCCCCTGGCGCCATAGTGGTGCCCCTTGGGCCAGCAGTCGTGTTCCACCCTTGGTGGCACATACCTCACTGTCTCGCCACATTCAATGTGCCCGTCCAGAAGCGGCAAGTGGCCCTGGAGCGCTTGCAGCAGGGTTGACTTCCCCGCCCCATTTGGCCCCACGACCCCAATTCGATCCTTGCGTCCAAATTCGTACCTGGCGACGAAGGCCATCAGAGGCCATCAGAGGCCATCAGAGGCCATTATCCCGAGGCCATCATCCCGATTCGATCCTAATTCGCCCAAACACGTACTCGAAGCCGTTCACCACCCGTCGCCCGTCGCCTCCAGGCGCGTCGACAGCGATGCGGTGGCAGGTGAGCAGCTTGCCCCCCAGCCGTTGCATGCTTGCGCCGCCAAGGCTGACGGAGCCACCGTCCTTTAGGGCCGCTGTCCCAACCGCCACGCGCGAACTCAGCTGTTGGAAGGCATCCACACGCGACTTTGACTTCGCCTGACGACCCTGGGGTTGCTTGCGTACCTGCCCAGGGAATGGGGATGGCACTCGATTGCAGTCAGATGTCATCGGTGACCATCATTGACCATCACGTACCCATGCTAGCTCCGTCTTGAGCTTATTCCGAGCCGCCGCAGTCGCCGCACCCTCTGCCTCCAGCCTTGCCTGCTTGGAGGCGAGGAACGCCTCGTAGTCGCCTCGGTGGCGGTGGACTTCCGTCCGGCTGAGCTCGAGCACCTCGTTGCACGTGGCGGACAGGAACGAGCGGTCGTGCGTCACGATCAGCGCGGTGAGCGATCTCGCCGCGATCTCGCCCTCGAGGAAGCGGATCGCACCAATATCGAGATGATTCGTCGGTTCATCAAGCAAGAGCAGATCGGGCTGCGAGAGCAGTGCAGCCGCAAGCGCGACGCGCTTGCGCTCGCCACCGGAGAGGCTCGACGCGTCGCGGCTCAGCAGGTGATCCACCTCGAGCGTTGCGCAAAGCCGTTGCATCTCCTCCTCGATACCCCACGCATCCGCCTTGTCCATCGCTGCAGCCGCCCTGCCCACGCGCTCGCTCGCGTCCGATTCGCCATCGTCGACGGCCTGCACGGCCGCGCGATACTCTGCGAGCGCACGCGCAAACGGCGCGTCGCTCGAGAAGATGAAGTCCGCCGCAGGGGCACCCGGAGGAAGAGATGGCTCCTGCTCAACGTACGCGCTGCGCACCCCACGAGCAATGTCCACGCTGCCCGTGTCGGGTTGCAGCTTGCCGCAGAGGACCTTGAGCAGTGACGACTTGCCTGCACCGTTGGCTCCAACGAGCGCAAGCTTCGCGCCGCGGGCGATGGCAAACGAGATATCCTTAAAGATGAAGCTCTCGGCGTAGCTCAATGAGATGGCGTCGGCGGTGAGAAGCGCCGCACCGCCTTCAGCCAGAGGGGTAGGTGTTGCAGACTGCTGCTGCATGATGATCGAAAATGGCGTCCGCACGCATGCGCCAATAGTGAGAAGGGTCTTCAACATGTGGAAATCACACCAGGAGACACATTCACATTCACACATACACGTGAACACCGTGGCGGGTACCGCAAGGGGGCGACTTAGATGGGCGGCATGCCAATATGTGTGTGTGGGCAAATTCGAGGACGAGGCGCCGTATTGGGCGTAAAATCGGGGATTGTGAAAAGTGATGTGTGTGTAATGCAAAACAACAACAGGCTCAGGCGTCACCGTCGGGGGGGACCTTAACGACGCGTCTGAGTATTCCCCGCCTAGCGTCCGAGCTTGGATTGAGTTCGCTTTTAGTAGTCTGTCGGCCGGCGGCGCTTGGCGGGGCGCGCGCGCCGCCGCCCGCTGTTTTACATGTATACGTACAAATGGGACGGGCCGTTGCCCCCGTTCTCCATGGACCATGCGATCTTTCTAATATAATATATAACTGTGTACTATATACCGTACGCACATACGACGCCGGCGACACGCCGTCAAAGCGTCATCGATCTTCACGTAACTCCCCGAGTTCATTCGATCCCTACGGCGGCAAACGAAAGACAAGGGAGACTCGACTGACCCAGGCGGTCTCACACGGCCCCACACATGACACAAGACGCTCAACGCCGTTGAAACAACGCGTCGCAGACGCGCTGCAGCCCTGTCGCCTCGCAGGGAACCAAAACGTAGGTTTCTCCCCGCAGGCGCGTCTCCCCAGCATTCCACTCCATGCGTGTGCTCACTCGTCCTGTCTCCGGCATCGTCAGCTGCATCCTCTGCGCAAGGAGCGCTCGACAGGGCGCTCGACGTCATCCTCAGCCACCCCCTCGCGCGGTCCGTGCCCAATGCACCTCAGCCACCCCCACGCGCGGTCCGTGCCCAGTGCACTGCCGACTCAGGCATTCGCGTCACCTGCAACACTTACGACTGCTGCTGCTGCTCACTTGCGCCGTTGCGCCAGAGGCGCTCCCGCGGGCGCACCGGCCGCCGGCTGCTTGCGTGACGGCTCGGCGGCGCGCGCCGTCGGCGGCGCGCTTGAGCTCGCGGGTGCGCCGCTCTCAGTAGGGCGCACGCTGCGAACTGGCTTGGTGGCACCCTGTCCGCCGGCACTCGTGTTGCACATGTTGACCTTCTCGGCGAACTCGAGCGAGCACTTGGTCTCATGCGAGTTGTCCGACTCCGGCCCCACGTTGACGAGCATGAGCGTCTTGCCGTGCCCCGAGAGGCACGGCCGCATGAGCTTCGTGAGGGTCGAGTCGCGGAAGGGCACGTGCGCGTCGCCGCGCTTCTTCGCTTCGAAGACATTGCCTAGGGCCGAGAGGGACTTGTTGATAGCGGCAGTCTCTTTAGCGGCCTCGCCCTCGGCGCCCGACTTCGAGAGCCGTTCAGAGCCGGCGAGATCGACGAGGTGCAGCGCGCCATGCAGCTCGGTGCCTGCGGAGCGAGACCATCGTGGGCCATCGGAGGCGATCAGCGGCACAAGCAGACGTCCATCAGTGCTCATCTCACAAGCAATCACTGGTCATCACTGGCCATCAGTGGCAAACATCCGTGGCCTCTTCCGTGGCCTCAGCGCACCGAGCTTCTGGTTGGTCCCGTGCAGGTAGAGCGCAAAGACGGAGTGCGAGCGCGACGACTGAGCGTTCATCTCAGTCTTGCCCACTGCACGGGCTTTGGCCGCCTTGGCCATCAGTCGATTGATCTGCTCCATCGAGCTCACCTCCGTTCGACTCATGTTGGCCACGACGGTGCCCCACGCCTCGTCGTCCCGGATCGCATAGCTGGGCTGCGCCCCCGCCTTCGCGTCGTGCAGCAGGTCGCGCAGCTGCTCGTTATAGATCTCGAGGAACGAGGCGACGAGGGTCCAGGTCCAGCCGTCCCCCTTCATCGTCTCGGAGATGTCCAGGATCTTCGCAAGGGCGCGCGGGATGATTCCCCATGTCGGATGCGCCTCGCCGCCCTGCATCGTGTACGTCTTCCCCGAGCCGGTCTGGCCGTACGCGAAGATGCACACCTTGTACCCATCGAGCGAGGACTGAACGAGGCCGTCCACCTGATGATGGAGCCATGAGGGCCAATCGGTGCCAACTGCCCCGCGCATGCTGCATGCATATGCTCACCACGGCGCTCGCTCTTCCCCACAGGTGAACGCCACCGATGCTGAAGGCAATCGGTGCCTTTTCACGATGCGAATCGCGCCCATCGGCGCAAACAATGCCAATCAAGGGAGGCCTGTGTACCTCTGCGAAGACATCCTCCTGCCCAACGCTCGGCGCGAAGACCTTATCGAATGAGAACTCGTGTGTCTTCATTTTGGCGCCACTGATCCCCGCTGCGCCCTCGTGCTGAATCATCACCTGCACTCAGCGGCACTCAGCAGCACTCAGAATGATTGCCCTTATGCACTCAGCGGCAATCAAGTGCAGTGCTGGGGCTCGCTCTCGTCACCTTTTGGCCGTCGCTCCCAAATTCGATCGCCTTCATCGCGCCCTCGTGTGCAGGGCGCACGCGGCAGAAGACCCGGATGTTACCCTTGAGTTCCTGGATCGTGTTGTGCAGCTCGCGACGGAGCCGCTCCTGATCGCGCAGCTTCGCCTCTAGCGTCTCCAAGTACGCGCCCTGCATCGCCACCGTGCCCTGCGTCGACTGCACCTCGACCTTCTTCGACTCCAAATCACCCTTGAGCCGATCTACCGAAACTTTGAGCTCCGAGATCGCGGCCATCTGGTCCTGGTTGGACGAGGAGTGATGCTCCTTGTACGCGCGGAATTCGACCTCAAGCGTGTGCTTCTCGCGAGCGAGCGCGGTCGCCTCGGCGGACTTGGTCGTGAGCATCACCTCCTTGGCCTCGAGCTGCTCCACCGCTGAGCTCCGCTTGAGCTCGAGCACCTGATGAAAAAGGCCATCAGAGGGTCATCAGAGCGTGTGGCAATCCGATGTGTGGCAGCCCGGTGCAATCTTGGGGAGCTCCGCTGGAGATCGAGCACACCTCGATCGTCTGCTGCTGCGCCGCAAGCTTGTCCGCGCGCTCGGCCGTCTCGATAGCGAGGCGCTCTCGCTCCGCGTTCGCGTGCTGGAGCGCGGCCAGGGCCGAGGCGAGCTCCGCCGCAGTCCCCTCGAGCTCCTCCGCCGCCTTTAGCTTGGCCTGCTCGGCCGCGCTCGCCGCGGCGCTCGCCTGCAATCAGGCGCACTCAGCGGCACTCAGGCGCACTCAGCGGCGCTCAGGCGCCATCAGCGGCAGTAAGACGCAACCAGGCGCACTCAGGCGCACTCAGGCGCACTCAGGGGGCCATCGGAAGGCAATTCGGGACGATGAACTCGAAAGGTCCGGCGCTCGCCTCCTGCATGCTCGTGCGCAGCTTGCGTGCCTCGTCCTCGAGCGCCTGCGAGCGCTCACGCTCGTGCTGCACGACGGCAGCATTCTCCCGCTGCATCTGGGCGTTGTTGCGCAATGACTCGCGAAGGTCCTGACAGTGAGCGATGCAGGTCGAGCTCGCACCCGTCAGCGATGCAATCCACGAGGCCATCCGAAGCCATCAGCGAGGCAAGCGCACCTCATCTTTCTGGAGGAGCGTCGCACTCTTCTCATCCAGCTGCTTCTGCGTGCTCTCAAGCGTCGCGCGCGTCACGGCGGCCGTCTCTGAGAGGTTTGCATGCGCCTTGTCGAGGGCCGCCTTTGCCTCCACGAGCATCGACGCCTCGGCCAGCGCGATGCCCAGCTGCTTCTCGAGCTCCGCCGTGCGCGCCCTCTGCGCGTCGAGGCTCGCTGTCAGCTCCGCCTCCTTTTCCGCCGCCGCCGCGCGAGTGCCCTCGAGCGTCGCCGTCGTCGCGGAGAACGCGGCGACGAGCCGCTCGATCTCGGCGCTCGCCGTCGCGGCCGCCTCCTCGGCTGCCGCCGCCGCTGCGTCCTTGGCCACCCGCAGGTCCTCACCCGCGCTCAGAGCCGACTGTAGATCCTCGCTGCGCTCACGCAGCGAGGCCTCGGCGGTGTTGGCGCGCAGGCCCTCATTCGCAACCTTCTGCTTGGCCTCGGTGAGGTCAGCGCTGAGTGCCTCGATGGAAGCCTTGAGCTCCACGATCGTCTTGGCGCGCTGCTCTGCCTTACGGCGCTCCGTCACCAGCTCTGTGTTGGCGAGGTCCGCCGCCGCTCGCTGCTCGCTCACCTCCTTAGCGAGCGACGCGAAGCGCTGAGCAATCTCTTCCTGCAGCGGGCCGACCTCGCCCCTGGCGCGCTTGGCGCGCTCGATCTGGCTGCGCAGCGCCAACTTGAGCTCCTTCACTTTCTCCATCAGCTCGGGGTACTCACTCTTGAACTTGTTGAGATCCCAACTGTTGAGCCTCGGCACAGGCCTCGGCTCAAGAAGCTCATGGAGTGCGTCGAGGTCACCGAGTGCGTCCTCAACGGCAGCCAACACGTTAACCGGCGCCGCAGGTGGCGGCGTAGGCCCAGGTGCCTTGGCCGGTGAAAACGTCGACCGACTCTTGCCAGCCCCGGCCGCCTTTTCCGGGTTGAAGCCGAACTTGGGGAGGCGCTTGACACCTCCTTGCGCCTGAATTTGAGCTACAGCACTGGTCAACGCGCTCATCCTGCGCGATTTACGCGACTTGTCGTCGACGGCGGACGACGATGGAGCCGAGGCCTGTGCCGGGTCGGTGTAGACCGAGACCGCCGGCATCATGGCCGCATTCTTCAGACCGAGTTGCATCATGACGACGGACTGAGACTGCTTGAAATGGCTCGATGACGCGCGGCTAGAGAACCTCGTGTGGGGAAGTGGATACATGTACCGTTTTGAATGAAAGGAGTGAGTCTCGGCTCCCTCGGTGTAACTTCGGGCGGGATCCGAACTGGTTTCGAGACAGACTTGACGAGATCGGCACTGATCGGCACCCGCACCTGAATGGCGGGTCCTGTCTCGGACCCGCACCTGAACATCACCGACTTTGATGGCCGGCTTTTGCTGCCGGAGTCTGATCCTCTCGTCGAAAAGTGCCGCTCGGCGCTCCGCGCTCGCGAGGAGCGTAGCTCACTGCTGCCGCCGCTGCGCATCGACCCGCTCTTGCCGCTTCCGCTCGCCGATGCAGCACTGCCCACACCAGCGGTCCGCTTCGTCTTCTTCATCATGGCGAGCCGCTCGTACGCCCACGAGACGATCAACCGCAATGTGCATGCGCTGCAGCGCAAGGGGGCGCTCAACGAGCCCGGCACAAATGAGAGCAACCTGTTCCTGATCCACGTGGACGCCAAGATGAAGCCCGAGGACCGCGCGACCCTTCTAGCCAACGTGCGCGAGCGCCCCGACATTTACTACATGCGCAATCCGCGGCACGTCATGTGGGCGGGCTTCAGCATGGTCAGCTCGCTCTTCGACGCGATGGCTTCGCTCGTGAGCCGGAAGCTGGTCTTCGAGATGTTCATCAACCTGAGCGACGCCGACCTGACGCTGCGCACCGACGGCGAGCTGCGCCAATTTTTCGGGCGCTATCCCGGCCGCTCGATCATGAGCATCGTGCCACGCAATCGCGACCCGCGCCGGTACAAGCTGCATGAAAGCTTCAGGCGCTTCTGTTGGACGGAGTGTGAGGGTGGCACGGGCTGGGTGGTGGCGACGTCGGACGGACATCAGCTCGACGCCCACACTGTCCTCGGCAAGAAGAAGTGCTGCTGGTCGCGCTCGGCTCCCATTGTGTACACTCGGTACAGGGTGAAGTGCCCGACAGCGAACCTGCCCGAGGTCTTCCATGGCTCGCAGTGGGCGTCGCTTCACTGGTCGCTCGTGCACCAGCTGGTGCGCCACCCGACGGCGCAGGGCGTGCTAGGTGCGATGGAGCACACCCTGCTGCCCGACGAGGCCATGCTCCAGACCGCCGCCGTCAACTCACCGCTGCGCAAGACGCTCATCGCGCAGCACATGCGCTTCATCGAGTGGCCGCAGCTGCACGGCGACGCCAACAAGTATTGGGCGTCGCTCGGGCCCCAGTTCCATGGAGGGCCGATGGTGCTCAACGAGACGCTCACCGTGCACAAGGCCTTCCTCACCTCGGCCATGTTTGCTCGCAAGTTCGACCCGACGATTTACGCCGATGTGTTGCCCATATGGGACACTTGGATGCTTTCCAAGCTCGCCACCGACGGGCCCGGGCCGCGCCAGCCGGAGACTGGGAGCGCATCATATCACAATGACCCGCGCCTCGAGGCCAACATTCCGACGGCGACTGCCCACGAGTCTGACGCGCTCGCCGTCGACGCGAGGGGACTTGGGCAGCCTGGTGTCCGCTACAGCAGAAGCAGCAGCATCGAGTTGGGCGCCTTTATCGGCTTCGGCTTGTTGAAGACGACGGAGCATGCCCACTCCTTGGCCGCGCATGCGCATGGCGACGAGGACGGCGACGGCGACGGCGGCGAAGGTCATGGCCACGCGCATGAGGCAGCGCCGAGCGTCGTGGGCGCCTTTGTCCTCGTTTGGGTCTTTGGCCTCGTGGGCGCCGGGACCCTCTTCGCGTGTGTCACTGCCGCGCGCGCGGTCGAGTGCTCCCCTTTCGTGCTAGCGCGCCTCGTTGGCATCCTGCATCCGAAGTCAGCGAATGACGCAAAGAAGGTCTAGCCACCAGCGCGCCAGAGAGCCTCGAGGTGGAGGTCCACGCGGGCCAACGGCCGCTGACCGAGAGGCTACTGTCCGACTCTCCGAGTCCCGGAGGACACGCGGACAGCTGTGGAGCTGTCCGCGGGGTCGTCCGTCAGGTCGTCCGCCACCGTGCGGGAGATTCGTCGAGGACGGCGTAGCTTTTCGAACTACGCGCATACGAAATCGAAACAGGAGACCTTGTGGACACACGGAAGGCTCGTTGCATTCTATAGCGTGCCCCAAACTCTGAAAAAACTCTGACATTCCACATTCCGGTACGCGCGAGCTATCAGCCTAAAACGAGACGCCGAATCTACGAATCGGCCGGAACACGCTAGGACACGCCACCCGTGGGATCCGCCCTGCTTATCCGCCCCGCCCGCGCTGGGCCGGGAGCGCCCCGGGGGCCATGGCCCGGGGCACAGTCGACAGTGTTCGCAAACAAGCCTATGAGGTAATCACCGGAGTAGAAGTGAGAAGGTCCCCCTACGGCTACGCTAGGTCAAAAAAGTCTGCGCCCCACAGTGTTCAATTAAGCATATGAGGAAATTACCTGCTCGCTGCTGAGTACATGTAATCTCTAATGAGCGAGGTCCCCCTAGGTCTACAAAAAAGTGCGGCGCGCGCGGGCGGACCTACGGGGACCCGGGGAGGGTACCCTTCAGGAAATGTACAGCACGACGTACTTACAATCTGCACGAGCACATGGACAGCTCCATAACAATTAACTCGGGGGTTTGCGGCCCTTCGCCACAGATCTTTGCGGCCCTTCGTTCTTCTACGCGCGAGCACGGCGATTCCAACGGTACTCAAATAATATCGCGGTGCTCCCCTAACTCCCAGGGGTTCTCTACAGATTACACACTCGCCACTAGTGGCTGGCGGCCCCTGAGTGACCTGAGCTACATGTAGAGCCCAGTCTTGGTACCATCTTGGTGGTTCTGGCACAGATGCCTTAAAAGCTGTGCTTTACATGTACTTGGAACTTGCAACTTGGTGGGGGGGGACTTTGGGGGGGGCACTGTCCAGATAGGCGCCGCACAAGAAAGCATGCATATTTTTCTTGAAGGGTACGGGGAGGGGGCTCCTGCGGAGGTGTGTTGTGGGTTTGGATGGTGGTTGCATGGTTCATGGTTGTGAGGTTCGTCTGTGTGATCCGTGTGCCCGTGTGCGCTCGTGTGTCCCGTGTGTGTCCCGTTTGTGTTACGCTTGTGTCCCCAGATGTCTTTTTACTGAATCGGAACTTTTACTGTGTACGGTACCGGTAAAAAGACACCGGGGGGAGCCGGGACACACACCGGTAAAAAGACACCGGGGGTATGAAGCTCCGACGGCACGGACTTCCCGAAAATCCACTTCGGATTCCCATTCTTGCGAGTTGTCCTGTGGTGATGGTGCTCCTCATCTCCATGTACGCCGTTCTCGCCATCGTGAACCTGACCAGCTACCACGTCAACCCGCTGCACGAAGGCGTGATCCCTGTAAACATGAATACGGCAGACATTCGCGGCGATATCTTCTTCGATCTGCGCTCGAAGACGCTGCCGATCGAGTGTGCCAGTGATCGTGCTAACCAAACCCACGACTGCCGCAACCAAGAGGTGGTGGACACTGACCTGGTGGTCACTAAGCTCGTCATGACTGTGTACGGCGAGTTTGGCGAGTATGCCCGGTGCAATGCGTGCAACGCGAAAGACGTTGATCCCTCGTCGGGCCTGCCATGCCACGGCCAGAACTACCTGTGCGTCTGCGGAGAACCACGGCAAAGGGACTGCACTGATCAGAAGCCCGTTGGCGCGGAGAACATCACGACGCACTTCGGCGGCGGCGGGGGTTGCGATTGGGACACTTGGATAAAGTACCCGTGGAGCTGCTGGGGTCAAGAAGTGGTCCACAAGACGGCGGGGCCCGGTAAAAATACGTGGTACTCGTCGACGTCCGCGGGCTGGTGCGGCGCACCGGGCGCAAGCCCGGCCACGTGCACGTGGTCGGCCGAGGTGCTTAAGATTGTCAACAAGACGTGCAGCGACAATTCGGTGTACAGCGCCGTCGAGGAGTACGATGCACTGCACGATGGGCGCTTCGCCAAGTGCCCGCACCACCCACAGACGGGCCCGCGCCGCAACACCTCGGACCCATGCTGGATCTACTCATTCTACGCGACCGTGCTCGGGCCGGATGCGCTCATGCCCGGAGGTGCGGTGGCTGGCATGCCGGTAGAGATTCTCGACCAAGCTTTTGATCGCCCCTTCGCCGACGAGGCACAGGGCGGCTGCCCGGCCATCCCGCCGCCGCCAGAGGCCCCGCCGCGCCTCGGCTCTCAACGCCGCTACAGCCACCGCTCATTTGGCGTGCTGTCCGGACCGCAGCTGCAGGCGTCGTTCCGGGCAGCAGCGCAGCTGGCTGCAGAGGAGGTGGCGGAGCGCAGACGGCGGGCTTGAGCGTCATGCTCAGAGCATGGGGCGACAGACACGGCGACGGCTGACGTGCGGTTTCTTCTGTGGGATCGTGCGTTACGGTGCGCCGAAATGCCGTGAGCACACGTTCGACGTTGGCTTAGGCTTTCTTGCCGAGATCTGGCTTTCTCTTGGGAGTCTTGGTCTTGCCCCACCACGCCCAGGTGACAGAGGAACACTGGATTAAGGTGATAAAAATGAGATAAATCCACAAATGTACTAGGCCTAGTCGGTCCGATCACCTCTCGACCAGCCACGGCTCACGCAGCGCTCCCTTGGCGCTCAGCCGACCGATCGAGTCGGTGACGAGGAGCTGGTGCACGAGTGATCGCGCGTCCTCGCTGAGCGTGGCATCGCTTGGGAACTCGAAGCGGCCGGCGAGGATGGCCTGGAGCGTCGCGATGTCGGTGTCACGCTCGAAGGGATTGCCACCGACCAGCAGCGCGTACAAGAGCAGCCCGACTCCCCACAGGTCGACGGATGTGCCGTAGCCCTCGACCTCGCCGTGGCCACACCGAATCATCTCAGGCGCAAGGTAGTCGTGGGTGCCGCACACGGAGCTGAGGAGACCGTTCTCTGGAAGGCGCACCGCGAGGCCAAAGTCGGCGAGGCGCACCTCGCCGAGCTCGGTCAGCAGCACATTGGTCGCCTTGATGTCGCGGTGCACGATCTGCAGACCGTGAAGGTGCTGCACGGCGCTCAGTAGGCTGGCGAGATGACCGCGCGTCTCGGGCTCGTCGAGGACGCCGGCAGGGCGGGAGGAGACGTGCGACATCAGGTCGGTCCGGGCCACCTCTTGCAGGATGAAGAGGGTCCTCGGCGATTGGAAGACGTCGAGAAGCTGTACGACGTGTTGGTGGTTGGCGAGGCTCAGGAGCTCGGGCTCGCGGAGAGGACATTCATCGTCGTCCCTTGCAGCTGATGACGCGACGACCTTGGCGGCCGCCATGCGTCCTGAGGCGTGGTCGCGCACGTGCAGTACGGAGCCGAAGCAGCCGCGGCCGAGCCGTGCCACCTCCTCGTGAATGGCCCAAAAGGCCTCATCATCTGGCAGAGCACGTGCGCCATCGACTCGCCGAGCAGGCCGTCGTTCATCCACGAGCGAGATGGAGGAGGGTAGGGTGAGGTCGATGTGGGCGGCGAGTGGTACAGGCAGAGGCTCGGGCAGCATGGTCGGCGGGCGCTTTTGCCTATTTTGGTGTTCAAAAAAATTTCGTCCGTTTCATCCCAAGGCCCTCGTCGCCGAGAAGAGGAGTCACATCTCTGTGAGGTGAAATGGTTGAGACCCTCTGTGTAAACGTTGGATTCCGAAACTGACCAAAGTTCGTGCTGTGTTGCTCCAGCCGCTGTGGTCGCTGTGAGGCCTCCTCGGTCGCGCGCTGAGCGGCCTCTCGCTGAGAAGGCCTAACGACGCCTCCATTTTCGTCCTTTCGGAGTCCCATCCGCTACTTCTCTCTCGAAGTATGCAGTCCTGCTGCAAATGCCTCGGGCCGCGCCTGCCGCAAAATCTCACCCCATCCAACTCCATGTCGAATGCCATCGGCGACACGAGTGTCCCGGAGCGCCGCCGCCTATACCTCGGTGTCGTGTTTCCGGCCGACGTCAACGTGCAGCCTGTGTACATGTTTTTCTCGCTGTCCAGCGACGGCAACAAAGTCCTCGAAGCCGCGTGCAAAGCAGCGGGGCTCAAGATGGACCGAGGGAAGCTGGCTGGCTCTCCCGACAAGCTAAACCTGTTCACGCTCGAGGGTGACGTGCTCAGGCTCGACCTAGACCTGGAGGCGCACGTCCCATCGACGCTGCAGCCCAGCTCGTGGGTCATCCTTGAAAAGGGCAATCGTATCTCGTCCCAGCGGCTCGACGCCATCCGTGGGGCCGCGGACGTTGCACTTTCGGGGCCCGCGTGCGCGATCATGTAGTCAAGCCAAATCAACTGTATTTTCAAAGTTCTAGGACATGTAATACCGGATTCGATGAGTTTTCCTTCTTCCCCGACGACGTGAAACATGTGTGAATGTCGTCCTCTAATTGCGAATGTCGTCCTCGAGCACATCTGCCTGTCGCCGCTTGTCGCTGCTGCTGCTGACCTTTCCACGGCTCGACGCATACCAAATTCGTGCTGCGAGCCTCCAGCAGCAGCATGCCGTTGCTGGGCATTCGATCGCGTGCGCAGCGGCCACCTATGAGACGCGCAGCGCCAGGTGCGCTTGCAAGCTGCGCTGATGAGCTCTGCACAGCTGTGTGCCTGCGTCGCTTTCGCGCGGCTGCTGCGGTTTTGCACCCGGCATGCGCCATTTTCCAGCTGCTGCCTGCAAGCCCGCATCTGACGTGGTCGCGTTGATCATGTCGCTACGCAGGCCACGGACGAGCAGAGGCAGATCGCCGCAGCTGACCTCTTCCATAGGCAGCAGCAGCACCATGCAGGCGAAATCCGCGGTCGCTGCCGATACGCAGCTGTCCCTGAACAACACGTGGTACGCGGTCGCGCATATATCACAGCTGGTCGCGGGCCAGGTCTTTGCCATGCGGCTCCTAGGCGAGCCCATCGTGCTTTACCGCGACGCTCAGGGCGAAGCGGTCTGCGTGCGCGACGTGTGCCCGCACCGCTCGGCGCCGCTCTCGATGGGAGAGATGGAAGGTGGCGTTCTGCGCTGCTTCTACCACGGCTGGGCCTTCGGCGCGGGCGGCAGCTGCGTCGACGTCCCCACCGTCCGGCTCGAAGGCAAGACGCCCAACTTCAGCAGCTTCAGCTGCACGACCTATGCCGTCGTGGAGCATGCGGGCATGGTGTGGGTGTGGAAAGGCAGCCCGCTGCTCGCAGACGTGCGGAAACTGCCTTCGCTGCCAGCCGCCGACGATCCCGACATGTTCACCGTCGAAACGACGCTTGATTACGGCGTCGATTGGCCCCAGGTCGCCGCGGCCAATCTCGGCGCGCCGCATCTGCACCCAATGCTGGAGGGCGAGAGCCCGGACCTCGCGGCGCTCCTGGGTGGCACAGCGCCGCAGCGACTGAAGGTACGGAGCCCGCAGGCGGCGACGCACTTTCACGCGCCCGCCATTGTGCGCCACCAAAGCGCCAGCGGTTTTCTCGAAGAGACGCACGTCGTGCCGATCGCGACCGGCCGCACGCGTGTCCTTGTGCGGCAGCACTTCCGTAGGTCTGGGGCGCTCAGAGTACTGCTCAATGTGCCTGGGGCGGCCGCGTTGCTCAGCAGCCTCGTGCGCAACTGGAACTACGCCGTGAGCGAGCTCGATGTGGCCGACGATGCGCAGCAGCAGCAGTCGCCGTCCGCCCAGGACGACGCGACGGTCGCAAGCTTCTGGGACTGGCATGCCCGCATGCTCGCGACCGAGAGCGAGCCGTACTTTACGCGCTGGGGTGACCGCACCGCGTACTCGTCCTCGCTCGGTCGACAGGAGGCCGATAGCCAGGTCGGCACGTACGGCCTCAAGCGAAACTACGTGCAGGAAAACCCGAAGCCCGAATTCGCACCGCTGAGGAGGAGGTAACGGCGCTCAGGAAGAGGTAACGGCGGTGTTCGTGAGCTCCGAATTGCATTTGTTCTAGCTGCATTCGACATGCAACATGTTGTCGCCATGCGTGTCCAGGGCTGCCTAGACGCATGGACGTGCACGTGGAGATCGACTCGCGATCTGGTGGCTCGGCGCACGGGCGCACCGCCGCGCGCCAGCTCGCAGCTGGCAGGGGCCGTTGTGAAAGCCTAGCGCCGAGGGGTGACTCGTAGTTTCACCCCCGCTATCACCGGTCAGTCATTGTTGTGGGTTGTGGGATCACCTTAGTAGACCTTATAAGCCTTCGACGCAACGTTAAACGCAGCGGGCGCGGCGCGAGGCGCGCGACCGCGTGTGCGGTGTATTTTGGTTTTTGCTGTTTGTATCGCTGATTATTGCGTCGACGTCCGTGTCGGCCGGCGCCGGGGCGAGCGTCCCGGCGCGCCCGGTTTCGCGGCTTTCCGCGCCGGTCCGGGCCGACCGGCGGGACTGGACGAAAGACCGGGCCAAAACCCCAATGACCGGGGCACCCCCGGGGCGCGCGTCGTGTTGGCGCGCGGGCCCTTGCGGGCCCGCGGTGCGGCGCCGGCGGCGCCGCGCGCCGAGCAGCCGCGGCGCGCACACCCGCCGCGCGCCCGACGGTCGACCGGTGCGTCGCGGCGCGGCCCTGAGCATGGCCCGCGCGGAGGCGGGTGACTCCATGGGTGACTCTCAACCCACAACCGGACAGGCCCGCGACGCACCGGAGAAGCCCGCGACGCACACCCCTGAGAGCGGCTCGACGCTCGTCGACTTTACAAGTCTGATTTCCGTGCTTCAGCAGCGTTTGCTGGCCGCATGAGCAGCCCTCGACGCCCCGCAAGGGGCGCCTTGCTCGGGCGCAGCACCTTGGCGTTCACCCTGGCGAGGTCGTTGCACGGGTGCTTCTGCTTCGCGCTCGCGCTGCGGCCGACACTCGATGACAGGGGGTCGTTGCAGGCGACCTCGCCGTTGTCCGTGGGCAGGCGGAGCACGACGAGGTTGACCTGGGCTGGTGCGAACATACACACGGCGGAGGCCGGGAACGAGGAGGGCAGCGCCACGACGTGGCGGCTATAGGCAAATGCCGCCCAGTCAAACACCGCGCGGTCCAAAGTGGCTTGTGGATCGATCTCGTGTTGTGGAGCCATTCGGCTCAGATGCGCCGTGAGCCCCAAGCCTTCCAAGGAGGTGACCTGGATGCGCGTACTCCGCGGCACGTGCGGCAGGGAGAGGTTCCCCGCGCGCGCGTCACGCTTCAGCGACTCGATGGCGAGGGCGCTGTCAGAGGCAACAAAGAAGGAGGCGGCTGCGGACGTGTCGGCGGCGCACCCGAGCACAGAGCGTGCCGCGGCGTGAGGCGACTCCACAGGTGCACACGTGTCCGTCCACGAGACGAGATTGCACAGGCGTAGATGCACCGCGGCGCGCGTGCCTTGCAGCAGGCGCAGCACCGCACCGCGCACGCGCGCGGCAGGTCGCAAGAAGGCTGCCACCCAACAATCCGGCACGGGCGCCGTAAACAGCATCGCCCACGCGTGACGGCCCTCGTGCTCACGCGCGAGGGCACGCAGCTCCTTGTGCGAGCCAGCTGTAAAGGAGAAGAGGCATCGGCTGTAAATGGATTGATGTGGAGACAGTGGCCGACGAAGTACTGCACTCAAGTCATCAACGGAGTTTATGCTTTTTGCGCCGGCTGGAGTAGCCAAGCGAAGGCGCGATTCTGCGGACTCAGGTACGACGTCGACGCCAAACAGTTCAAATGCCGAGGAGAGATTCGCTCCATTCAGCGGTGACTGCCCCTGTCCGATGATGACCTTGGGCCGCCGATTGAGGATGATCGCGACTGCAAGGGCGTCCCTCAAAGCCATCATAGTATTACCCCACGCCCAGTCTTGCAATCGAAAGAAGATATCACCAGATGCACCCGTATATTCCCGGCGCCATGCTGGAGCGCGGGGTTCGCAGGTGGACTTGTCGGCGGCAAGGAGCATGCACTGGCACCAAGAATCATGAGACTCCACCATTTTTGTGTCTCTGTGGAAAGCCGGAAAAAGACGGACTGAAAGAAGGCCCGTAAATCTCTCGTCTCCCTTTAGAGTGTACCACGACGACGCGCGCGAACACGACGAAAGGAATGCGCGTCGTCGCCCTCATCTCTGGCGGCAAGGACAGCACGTACGCGATGATGAAGTGCGTGGAGCACGGGCACACGATTGCAGCGCTCGCCAACCTCTACCCGCCCGCACAGTTTGGCGAGGAGATGGATTCATTCATGTATCAGTCTGTCGGCCACGCACACATCGACTCCATCGCACAGGCAATGGAGATGCCCCTCTTTCGTCGCGAAATCGTCGGCCGAAGCATCAACCAGGCACTCCGTTACGACCAGACAGCTGGCGACGAAGTCGAGGATCTTCACGCGCTGCTCTCGGAGGTGCTCGCGAAGATGCCGGACGTGCAGGCAGTGTGCTCGGGCGCCGTGCTTTCCAACTACCAGCGCTCGCGAGTCGAGACGGTCTGCGAGCGACTCGGCCTCGCGTCGCTCGCCTACCTGTGGCAGCGCGATCAGACCGAGCTGCTCGCCGAGATGGTGGGAGCCGGCGTTTGCGCCGTCTTGGTCAAGGTGGCATCGCTCGGGCTGACGCGGGCGCACCTCGGCCGGACAGTGGGCGAGCTGCAGCCTACGTTCCACAAGCTGAACGCTCGCTTCGGCTTCCATGTATGCGGCGAGGGCGGCGAGTACGAGTCGTTCACGCTCGACTGCCCGCTCTTCAAGCAGCGTCTCGAGCCGATCAACCCTCGGGTGCTCGTGCATAGCTCGGATGTCTCGATACTCGCCTTTGAGCGAGTGCGCCTCTGCGCCAAGGTTGCCGCGGACGGCGCGCCGCCGGCTGTGCCCGACGCGGCCCCAGATGATGAGGACGAGACAAAGGGCGCGGCGGAGGGCGCGGCGGCCGAGACGGATGACAGGACGCCGACGACCGACGACGAGGACGGATCGATGAGCGACCTTGCCGTGCATGCACTTGACGTGTCCTCGGAGGCTGCGGAGATCGCGCGGGAAGCGACTTGGTCGCTCACGACGGCGCCGAATGTTGGGCCGGACGGCATTCCGGCAGGTGCAGGCGTCGCGGGCGCATCGGATGAGGACGGGCTCGTGTCTGTGGCACTCGAGGGAGGCCTGGTGCACGTGGCGGTGCGTGGACGGGCAGTGCGCTCGGCAGTGCGCTCGGCTGATGACGCGACGAACGCCGATGGCGCCTCCTCCGCCCACGACGGCGCCTCCACGTCCGCCACGCAGCTCACTGAGGCGCTAGTGCGGCTGGGCGCGCGCCTCGCGGAGCATGGTGTCGGGCTGGGCGAGCTGCTGATGCTCCGGCTGTACGTGGCGGATATGCGTGTGTACGCGCGCATCAACGCCGCATTCTCTGCCTTCTTCACGGGCCGCCCGCCCGCTGCGCGCTTGGCCGTTGAGCTGCCACTCGGCTCGGGCGAGGGCGTCGGCTGTGGCGAGGGCGAAGGTCCTGGAGTTGGGGCGGGCGCGGGCGCGGCCGAAGCTTTCGGCGGCTCGTGCCGCGTGGCCGTCGAAGGCCTCGCATGGGTAGGTGAGAAACGATTGCTTCACGTGCAGTCAATCTCCGAATGGGCGCCTCGCATGATCGGTCCATACTGCCAGCTGACCGTTGGGCAGGGATTGGGCTACGTAGCTGGCTCACTCGGCCTCGTGCCCTCAACCATGCGTCTCGTCGAGGGCGGGGCTGGCTCGCAAGCGGCACTCGCGCTCCACAACTGCTCTGCAGTGCTCGCTGGCCTTGGGCTGAGCTCTGCGCTTGCTCAGAGCCTCGTGATCTTCGTCACGCATGCGGCCGACGCAGCGCACGTTCGCGCGGTGGGCATGCGCTGGCTTGAGCGCGAGAGTGGCCAGCGAGGCGTGCCGCCTGAGAAGCTGCCCCCGCTGCTTGTGCTCCAGGTGGGCGCGCTGCCATTGGGGGCTCTGGTGGAGGCACAGCTCGAGGCCCGCGAGGCGGGCGCGCAGCCGCTCATGCGCGAGCGCTGGACCCAGCCGCTTGCACCGCACGGGGAGATCGAGGGGAGATCGCACGGGGAGCTTCTTTGCGACGTAGTAGTGGCCAGGGCTTGCTTGCCGTCGGCCCGGACGGTGCCGCCGGCTGCGACTGCAGAGGATCTCGCCGCCGCCGCCGAGCAAGTGACTCAACGTCCTCCGCCGCCGTCGCCGCTGTCCACGGCCAATGGGGTGGCGACGCTCCAGCTGCGCGCTCAGGACGGCGCAACGATCTCTACCGCCGACGTGAGTGCAGCCATCGTCGCCGTTGCTACCGAGCTTGAAAAGAGGCTTGGCGCATGCTCGCCGCCGCTGACCCTCTGCCCCTCGCTCTATGCACGCATCTCGTACGACATGGCACTCCGCCAATCGGCAGCGGCACTCGGCTCCCAAGTGGGCGAGGCCGTCTCGTCGGCTGGGAAGCGCCGGTGCGTGGCGTTTGCGGTGCCGGTCGTACGCGTGCTGGGGCCGCACTTTGGGGTCCGGCTCGCGGTGCAGTTGTACTTTGCCGCTAGTGTCCTACCAGAGCTCTCGTAAGAGAGTCAGGTCGAGATCGAGTCCCCGCGCCGCGCCGGTCGGCGGTTGTCGTGTCTCGCGCGCGCGGGGTTGCCCCGTGTGACCCCGTGACCGGGACCGCGGACCGAGCGTCGTGTTTTTCGACTTTTGGTCGCGGCCGCCCCCCAGTGAGAGTTTCTCGAGAACATTCAGACGGACATCACACACTCACACCGGGGTCAGAATGGTCAGTGCGTGAGCCATACGATATGGGGCGCGAGTGAGAGCACAGGGGCTGTCCGGCCAACGGACAGCCAGCTTCCAAACAAGCGCCCGGCGATGCGGACCGCCACATCGTACACAGTAGAGGGATCAAAATGTGGCAGCTGCGCGCGGCGGGCAGCCTCGAGGGCACATGCGCACAGTACCCACCGGCCGAAGAAGGGCGGTGGCCATTGGGCGCTCAGTACCCACCGGCCGAAGGCATCTTCTTCTCGCTTTCATAGACGAAATCCGAAATGTCCGAGATGGGGCGCACCGAGACGAAATCCTCGCGCAGGCCGGGCTCGTACTTGCGCTGCCCGGGCTGTCCGACCGCGAGCTTATCGGACTGCTTGCCCGCCCACGGGTTCTTGTCATATTTGGCAGAGGAGACGTAGCTCTGAATGGCGGGGATCGGTCGCACGCCATGCGGATGGTCTGCGGCGGACGGCATGCCAATAGCGCCTGTGTAGGCTGGCGTGTAGTCGCTACCGCCATACTCGCCCGGCATCTTGGTGATGTCGAAGGTGGACGCCCGCCGCTCGCCCATCTGCTGGCTGCGCGCGCCCGCACGTCCCACAAGGTCACGAGGATCCGTCGCTGGCAGGCTGCTGCCCGCGGCCGATCCAGTCACGAGCTGACCGACGCCGTACACGCTCGCATCGGTCAGCTTGGTAGTCGGACGCGTCGAGACGTCGATGACGTTGGACGACGCCTGCGCGGCGCCGGATCGGATCCCGCATCGATTCGAGTACAGGGCCGACTGAGCTGCGACCTCGTACGCATCTCCCCGGCCCGGGCTGCCATCGCCGGCATCACTCTTGTTGCCGAAGATGAGACGTTCGGCGGCGGCGCCGTCAGAGCGAGCGGAGCGCAGCTTGACCTTGGAGCCGGCTTGCTGGCGCGCGAACGCCGCGTCGTGCTGCGTCGTCGTCGCGCCCGCCGCGCCCTGGAAGGCATTGGACGAGGCTGCACCGAGCCGCTTGCCCGGCGCACTGAACGAGGCGTGTGGGATATCCTCAAAGCCCAGGTGAGCACGGCGGCCGTCAAAGTCGACGCCCTCGGAGAGCGCGAGCGTCTCAGAGCGCGCGCCCGCAGAGCTGCTAAAGTCGCGCGGGTCGGCTGCGCCCACCGAGCCGTCGATGTCGCGATGGAAGATGAGAGAGTCGACGCTTGAGCGCATCGCATGGGCGTCTCCGGCGGCGCACCCGTGCGCCACACTGTGGGGCTCGCTGTCTGCGTAGTAGCCGACGCCGCGCTCGCCACGCCTGAAGATGTAGCCCGCGCGTGGTCCCGCAAAGGCATCCGCGGGGAGGAAGGGCTCGATGCCGAAGACGACTGCCCCGATCGAATCCTGGTCCTCCCCGAGCTGCTTCTTGCGACTCGCACCGTGCACCGGTTGCGTGCCTGCGGGAGGGGTTTCGGGTAGCATACGCCGACCCGGATGGTTCCCTGTGGGAGAGGACCAGGATCTCTCCTCCTCGCTCGGCACCGTCCGTTTACCTGCAGCGCGCTTGTCGCCAGCGCTGTTAACCTGCTGTAAACTGGCTGCGCCGTTCACCTGCGGGCCGAGGTGCGTGACCTTCTCGGCGACCGCGCCTACGGGTGAATTTAGTCGGCGGATGCCGCCGCCTTTGCTGGCCACGGAAGCCCTTCCGGCCACTATTGGTGCCGTGCTCGGCGGCATGAGGGCTGGCCGTCTGGCCGACACTTTTGGGGAAAAGCGAGAAGAGAGATAGGGACAAGAAAAGGTGTGAAAAGCAGAAAAGGGATCCAGAGAAAACTCCAACGCCCCCAGGGGGACCCCACGCCCCACAGCCCGCCGCAGCCGCGAGAACGCGGCTGGAACGCGGAGACCCCAGTCGGCGCGCGACTAGTGGCGCCGACCCTTCGCACAAACTAGCCGTAGGTACCCCGCCGGTCGTATCAGTAATCAGAGACCCACGATGCAGAGCGACGAGACTGTTTAGCCGTTAGTAGACGGGCATTCCCATCGCATCGAGGCTAGATCTTTGCCGTTCAGCGGCCATCTGATTTGGCGTCTCGTATCGGCTGATCGATCGAGGATAGAAACGTACCTATCCTCGAGAAGGCTTGCTGCATCAGCGACGCCTCACCCGCTGCGGCCTGTGTCGCGGACGGGGGTGGCGCGCTGTCACCGACGTCCGAACGCGTCGCCGGCGGGCCGCAGAACGGCACTGGCGTGCGCGGGAGCGCGTGGTCGCTAAGCTCTCCCGATAACGAGCGCCACGCGTCGAGCTGCACGCGTCGATGGTCATCGGAAGGGGCAGGACCTCTCGCATGGCCTTTCGCCGCGGCGGCGATCAGGGATTGCGAAGTGTGCTGTCGCGCGAGTTTGGCGGTCGGGCGGTCGCGGCTCACTCGCCGCAGCGCCGGCCGGCCGCTCGCCGCCCTGGGCGCGGCCTGCCGCTCGCTCGGCTCGGCGCTCGACGGAGCGCCTTGGTGGCCGCCGCCAGGCAACAGATAGCTCGAGTGCTTGAGCAAGTCTTTCAAAGCAGAGCCCGCGTGTTTCGGAGGGGCGGGCGCACGAATCCATCTTGAGTGCGTGCGCCCGATAAGCAGGCTGACGCCTTCGCGGTCGGGCTCTGCAGGGCTCTGCCGCTTCACCTTTGCGTGCGGATCGAACTGCACGTGTACGTGGGGCACCGACTCCGACTCTTTCGTCACGTACGCGCCCGTGCAGCTGAAACAGGCCTGGTCGGCGGCCGCATGCCGGTCGACGGCATGGGTCCACAGGTTGGCGGCTTGGGGCAGCCGGAGGCGCTCGGCGATCTTGATCGAGTCGATGACAATCCAGACGAGCGCGGAGACGAGGATGATCGTGGCCACGAGCGCAGTGACCCAGTCGAAAATGGACCAGATGAACAGGTCAGTCCCGATGAAGTAGAATAGGACGCCGATCTGGAACTGCCAGCGCAACCGCTTGAGCTCGAGGCGCATCGCCTGCAGCGCCTTTCCCATCGAGCCTTCAGGTCCGCGGATGGCCAGCCCTGGCGCGAGGATCGAAATCTGCATCGCCTTGACCACGCACATCAACTGGGAGAGCATGCCAAGCAGGAAAAAGAGCACCGTCGCGAACTTGAGGCCAAACCCGGGAGCTACGCCGCTCCCGGTAGAGCGTCCTCCGTTGCTGACTGTTGATATGCTGTCCTCATTCAGGCCATCCACGATCAGCAGGTAATCCCACGGTGCCTCCACTATGCCAGTGAACGCAAAGCCGCAGAGCAGCGCTGCCTGTGTGCCGATAGTGTTGCAGTTCACTCTGTAGAAGTCGAGCTCGCGCAGCTCAATGCTCAGCATGTTGACCTTGAGCTTCTGCTCGATGTCGAGCTTGTCGGCGAGCAACATGTCGGAGAGATTTTGTCCCCTCGCGCTGCAGCCCGTGACCTGGACGATCCTGGACGATGTTTTTCCGGGATGTTTAGAGTGCTACCGCCGGCTTCCCCACCCCCGTTTGTCGTTTCTCGTTTCTTACTTTAGTCACCGCACTTTAGACACTTTAGTTCTCTAGACTCAGACATGACACATGTACAGGACATGATGG
>Ga0210242_100689_pt1 | contig 29373 bp, 15 predicted proteins | sample ChrtobMeP5a_16mM_FD_155445 | JGI IMG/M metagenome (GOLD analysis project Ga0210242, IMG submission 155445) | Chrysochromulina tobin associated microbial communities from unialgal haptophyte culture, Seattle, Washington, United States - P5a_16mM | ecosystem: Host-associated > Algae > Haptophytes >... | reverse complement strand
CAGGCCGCCCCCCTCGCCTCCGCCCTCGCCTCCACCCTCGCCACCTCCGCCCTCGCCTCCTCCATCGCCGCCACCACCATCACTTCCACCGCCACCGCCGCCGCCTGTGCCGCGGGCGCCGCCGCCACCCTCATTCCCGCCGCCGCCGCTGCCGTCGCCACCTGACGCGCCCGGTGACAGTGCCTCTGGCGAGGACAGTCCGCTGCCGCCACCGCCGCCGCCGCCGCCTGTGCCGCGGGCGCCGCCGCCGCCCCCGCCACCCGCGGCCTTCGTGACCTCAGTGACACTGGTGGCTTCGGGCGACGTGAGCGACTACACGCCAAGCGTGCGCGATGCGATCGTCGCCAGCTTTGCCTCGAGAGCAGCAGTCTCGCCGAGCGCGATCAGCCTCACGATCACCTCGGCCTCGGTGCGCATCGTCGTGAGCATCGCGTCGACCTTACGCTCAACCGCCGAGGCGCTCGGGGCAAGGCTTGCCCCCATTCTCGCCTCGGCTAGCAGCGCGAGCGCTCTTTTGCCAGCCGGCTTCAACGTCACCCAGACGCCCATTATCGAAGTCACCGAGACCGGCGGTGGCGGTGGCGGGGCCGACAGCGACATGGGCGCGATCATCGGCGGTGCCGTGGGCGGCGGGGCCCTTGTCCTCGTATGCGTCATCTTCATGGCCTCAAGCCGTGCCAAGATCCGCGATCTCGTCATCTCCATGCTGAGGCCCAAGATCCGCGATGTCGTCATCACCGCGCCCGAGCCCAAGCGACGTCAACGTCAAAGTCTCGCACATATCCGCTCCGCCCGTAACAAACAGATCGCTGGCACACTCACGGATCGCCTCGACCGTATCAGCAACGGCGAGGCCGAAGACGACCTCGACGAGGTCGATATCGAGATGACGGAGATCAAGATGACGGGCATGCCCGCGCCGCTGGCCGTGGCCGCGGCCGAGGCGGCGGCGGCCGAGGCGGCCGAGGCGGCGGCGGCCGAGGCGGCGGCGGCCGAGGCGGCGGCGGCCGAGGCGGCCGAGGCGGCGGCGGCCGAGGCGGCGGCGGCCGAGGCGGCGGCGGCCGAGGCGGCGGCCGAGGCGGCGGCGGCCGAGGCGGCGGCGGCCGAGGCGGCCGCGGCCGAGGCGGCGGCGGAGGAGGAGGCGGAGGCGGCCGCGGCCGAGGCGGCGGCGGAGGAGGAGGCGGAGGCGGCCGCGGCCGAGGCGGCGGCGGCCGAGGCGGCGGCCGCCGGCTTTCAGCTCGAGCTGCTCGACGTCGACGAGCACACCGTGCTCTGCACGCTACCGCTACCGGTCGGCGCTCCCACGGAGATCGGCCGTGACTCACTCGGCCTCTCGGACTTCAAGCGCATCTCACGCACGCAGCTCATCATCACCGCGAATGGCGGAGATGGCTGCACGATCCAGCGCGCCGGCATCCACCCAAGCTACTGCACGCCGTCGACTGGGGCGTCGCCGCAAGCGATCGAAAGGGGCAGCAGCGTTGATGTGGCCCTCGGAAGCATCCTCTACATGAGCCATCTGAAGGAGCGCGGCTTTCTATTCCCATTCCGTGTTGTACAGGTACCATTCAACATACCATGATTTCGCCAACGAGGCTAGCAAGCAAGCAGGAGCGGAGTGCTCGGTTGCGCTGGTTAGATACTTGTGTTGTTTCGAGCTTTCGCTTCTCATCGTGAATGGAGGGGTGGCGTGAGGTGTGGGAAAACGGGAAGAGGCCTCAATATGACGGGATGCGAGAAGCCGTCGAGAAGTGACGTGGCTCACCATGACGACATTAGCCACGCGCGGAGCGACGCCCAAGGCGAAGAAGCGGCGAATCTCCGTGGCGGCATCAGAGGCGCTAGACGAGTGGGCACCCGAGTGGGCACCGCTGCTCTCGGCACTCGAAGATCTCGGCAGCAGCTGCGATGCGCAACTGCCTCTGCTGGAAGTTGATAGCTGCCGGGGCGGCGCCATCCTCTACGCGATCCAGCGGGTGCTGCAGCTTCACAACGCCGTCGCGAGCGCAGACGGGCAGGCAAGCAGCGAGCGCCTCGGGCCCGTTGATCTCTCTGCGCTCTCCGCGAGCGGCGCTGCGCTGCCATCGCTTCGCTCCACCGTGTACGAACGAGTGGCTGCCTCAACGCGGCACGCTCACAGCTGCTGCGAGAGCGCGCTCGGAGGTCGCAGCAAGGCTGCGCGCAGCACACGTGGCCTCCGCAGCGGGCCGCCGCTCGAACACGAGCTTGCAGACGCAGATGAGCGCATCGGCTCTGGTTCTCGATCACCCGGCGGTGGGCACGAGGACACGCGCAGCTTCCGCGATGCGTACATGGTGATGCTCGCGGACGGCGCGGCCGACGAGCTCGATGCGCTCCGACGCGAGGAGCCGCCCATGGATGAGGCCGCGCTCGCCACCCTGATCGACGCGCTCGAGCACGGCGCAGAGACCTTTGCACCACGCCAGCGCCGGCTGATCGAGGCATCCTTTTCTGGCGGTGGCTCGTGGTGGGAGCGGCGCGCGACCGAGCTGGAGGCAGCTCGCTCGTGCAAGGCGGCGGCTGGGTCCACGCCAACCACGCCGGCCCAGTCACACACACAGTCACACACACAGCAAACGTCGGCTTCACTCGTGGCGAGGGTGCGCGAGCTTCGCGGATTGCGGCCGGGGCAGCGGCGCGGTTGAAGCTCGTACATGAGCTTCACTGGCCTATCCAGCTTTCAAAGAGGTAGCCAGTAGCGAGAGATGGAGTTTCGGAGCTGCGCGTGCTGAGGACGAATAAGAATCAGACTTGTGTCTTAGTTATGTCTTAGCGGCAAACGCCTACTCACACCCACGGTTATAGGCGTCTTCGGACGGTCCCCGGCCCGGCCCGCGCTGCCTCCGCGACCGTCAGCGTCTCGACTGCTGTCTGCTCGGGGTGCTCGCCCGCAGCCGAACGCGAGACACGCACCGCCCGCGCCTCCCCCTTTCCGTTCTCCTACAGCTGTTCTCCTACAGCTGTTTACGTTCTCCTACAATCGTGCCTCGAAATCGTGCCTGCAAGCCTTGCACGCTTGAATCGTGCCTCAAGGTGCATCCTGACCGGGGAGTGCCTACGACGACGTATGTAGTCAAATCCTTATCAAATCCTCAGGACCAAGGTGGCCTGCGGCGGATCGCGACCATGTGCGGTCGCGACGACGACGCTGCCGGCCACTCCCACAGCGAAAATCGCTCCATGCGCTCGATGAGGCGCTCGGACTGATACAGCGTGAGCACCGGCGCACCCAGGCGGATCGGAGTTGACGGATTGACTCCAGAGTGCAGGTGCGACACCTGGCCATGCATCTCGTTGAGGACTCGTTGCTTGAATTGGGAGGTTTACACCGTGCGAAGCCGCTCCGCTCGGACAGGATCGGGATGCGACGCTTCGAACCCAAATGTGATGAGCCGAGGCGGCGACACCGTGTCGGACCGTGTGGTGTCGGGGCTCACAAGCCTTTGACGGCTTGTCCTTTTCTGCTGTGACGTGAGGAGCTGGGACCTGCTGAAGTGCAGCCGCGCCTCCACGCCGAGCGCATCTGCCTCCGACACCAGCGAGCCGTATCAGCCGCTCGACGACACACGGCCGTCGATCGAGCGACGCCTCGCAAAATGACTCGGCGCGATCGGATGATCCATGGAGTTCGCAGCGACAGACAAGAGTCGTCAAACGAGTGTCGCCGCCAGGAGAGGAAAGCTTCCCGTCGTGCTGTGAGTGCCGAGTCCGGAGCGTGAGAGCGTCTCTCGCTCCCCGACAGGCTCCCTTCAGACCCTTCAGGGGGGTGCTTCGGACTTTGAACAAAAGTCGAATGCCGTCGAGAGCCTTTCATGCTTGTTAAATCATGCATGCATTCGACGAGAGCGTCTATAACAAAGACACGCTCCCGTGTCTTTGCCTTGCAAAAAGCAAAGACAGGGAGCGTACCAAACGCATCGGCGCCATGGAATACAATGTATCGAGCTCGTGCCCCCCTCGGCCCCCTCGGCCCACAGCACCCCACAGCACCACCCAAGCGAGTCGGCCGCGCGCGCACGTTTCACGCGTTTCTCGGCGAGTACGCGACCCCAATGCGTACCGAATTTACAACAAGTAGTGTGCTCGCGTCGCATTAATATGTATCTTCGTACTTTGAGACTGAATCTTGCTTTCATGCTTTGACCCAAAGGTGGGTGCTCTGGATTCACACACTGGTCACTACGTCCCCACTCCACCTGATTTTGAAGCCGAACTGAGTGATTGACCCAAAGGGGTTTAGTGGGAGGTTTTCTTTTCTGGATTCACAGTGACTATCCCCACCACCTGATTTTGAACTGAGTGTTATTCCGGCTTTACGTGGTCGTCGGCGTACGCGCGTCCACGCCCACCGAGTCTCTCTGGTCGGGTCACCCCCGCGGCGCCTGCCATGATCCTGTTCTTCTTCCTCATGTCATTCCACATGTTTCTTCTGCTTCATCTTCGGAGCTGCGTGTGCTCCAGGTAGTCGAGCTGGCAGCTGGCTCATCTGTTTCATCTCCACGACGAGCGAGCCGGAACAGCTAGCAGGCTCGGTTTGCCATACGAAAACCTGCATCGCCGGGTTTCTCGGATCGCCGACGCACGGAAGCGGGCCTATCTTGCCCGTGGCCTGCAAGGCGGCCTTCCACTCCTCGTGGAACGCGGCTGTGCCAAGGTCTCGTACGGCCCATTCGTCCTGCGATCGTAGCTGCAGAACAATCTCGCTGATTATGATGCCGCCCGGCTTGAGCACGCGCACAGCCTCAGCGGCAAAGCTCCGCAAGTCCTTGATGTGGTCCATAACGTTCGTGAAGACGACATCAACCGTCGCGGTCGCAAACTGGAGCTTAGTGGCGTCACCATATAACACGTATCTCGATTTCGGATTCGGTGCAATGTCGATGCCGACTGCAAAAGCGCCCACACGTGTGAATGCCGACACCTCTCCGCCAGCTCGGGCTCCCACGCAGAGCACGTTCAGACCCTTCAAGGGAAGCGTGCTGAAGTACCGCAGCACGCGCCTTTCGACGTTCTTATCCACTCTGAAGACCCATTCCGGGTTCTCCGCCATCTTGCTGCCCTGCCATTTTTCATACTCTGTCTGGTTGGAGGTGAGACGATTTATGTCCGCCTCCTTCAACAACTCCTTGTGCGCGAGCGGTGCGGTCGCATGCTCAAGAATGAGACACAGCAGCAGCAGCAATAGCGGCGGCGGGGCCGGCAACAGTAACCATGGACGGCTCGGCTGAGGGTATGGTGCCATAACTTTTTAGTCCGCGGGAACCACATGAATTCCCTCAGAGCCTGTCGTGGACAAGCCGTGCACCCACTTGGAGTGGCCGCTCTTCAATTTGTCTCGTTCAGCTCTATGTTGCCCAGTGTGAAGGGGCGATAATGATGGCGAACATAAAGCCCGTCTAGTTGGCTCGGCTCCGCAGAACCGCGCCGGGAGCCGCGCCGGTAGCCCCATGTTCAAGAAGAGCGTTTTCGCCGTCCCAGTGGACGTGTCCAAGCAGGTATCCAAGCAGGTGGCCTTGCGCCCAGCCGAGGAAGACATCCGCGCGGTGGGCTCACCCGCTGGCAGCCTGAGCAAGGTGTCTGCCTCGGCATCGGCAGACGCCGCAGATGCCCCTGTGGATGCACAACCGCAGACGGAGGTCCAGATGACGGAGGTCCAGTTTACGGAGGTCCAGATGACGGAGGTCCAGATGACGGAGTCGATCGCTTGTGAACACGCAGCGGCTCCACCATCGCCGCCGCTGCCAATTCCGCCGCCAACGGTACCGCCGCCACCGGCACCACCGGCACCGGCACCGCCGGCAACGGCTCCGCCGCAAGCACTGTCACCGGCACCGTTGCCACCGCCGCCGCCACCGCCGCCGCAACCCGCGCAAGCTTTCGGGCCGCTCTCCTGGATCCGACATAAGGCCGCAGCTGTGCTTTCCGACGCCCTCGACCATGCCGGGCTGGCTGAGCCTGCGGGTCCTCTGCTGGACTGGCTGGGCGGCGCGGCGGCGGCCGTGCCCGGAGCAGAGCGCTACTCGGAGCAGAGCGCGTGCCTCGTGTGCTTCGACAGCAAGCCGACGTTTGCCACGCCGCAGTGTGAGGGGCATGCGATGTGCACGAGCTGCGCGGTGTCGTACGTGCGTGGCGCGCTCGGCGACGCGACAGCCCAAGTGCAAGCAGCCGGCATCAGGTGCCCGATGCACGGCTCGGGCGGGTGCCAAGGCTTCGTCAACTCGGTCGACGTGGTTCGGTTGCTCAAGGATCGCGACGCCAAGCGGTTCGCCAGGCTGGCGATGAGCGGTCTGCCACTCCCAGTTAGTGAGCCTGCCCTCCGGAACACGAGTAGTGCACATCCAAGCACACCACCGACCAGCACTCGGCAGGGCCAGTCTGTGTCTCTAGGGGGGCGCCGTAGCTCTGCCTGGACGCGCTTCCAGGGAGTCGCCGCGCGCGCCATGGCAGCCAGCCTCGGACCGCCCCAGCTCAGTGCGGAGGCGATCTCGATTGATGAGGTGCACCGTCTGGAACGGTTCATGATGATGGCGGCCATCCCAGCGCACTTGCGCGCGTGGTGCCCGCGATGCCATATGCTCCTAGAGAAGGCGGAGTCGAGTGCTGCAGCTGTGGGCCCCTCGCGGCGGCTGTCCGCCTCCGCACGCTTGCGAGGCGCGCTCAGGCGGCTTATGGCACGTGATCTAGATGGCACGAGCGCCCCACGCCCTCCACCTCTTGTGTCGTGTCCCCACTGTCAGCATCGGTGGGACCCGAGCCGCGACGCGCCCGATGCGCGAGGGGGGCGAGGCGACCGTTCCTTTGACGAGCGCGCCTCGGCCGCCTTCATCGCGCTCACCTCGAAGCGCTGCCCCAACCCTCGGTGCAGCCAGCGCATCAGCCATTTCCACGGGCATGCGTGCCATCACATTGCGCCAGCCACTGACGGCTGCCCATCGTGCCACCAACACTTTTGCTACGTGTGCCTGAGGGCGCACGGGAGGCCCGGGGGGCAGGGCTACTCGCGCAACCGCGCGTGTCCTCACGGCTCCTCCTTTTGCAAGAACGAGCAGATCTTCGAACACCTCGTGCTGCTCCCGTACCCGTACGATCGCCGATGTGGGTGCCCAATCTGCTCGCTGTGCCAAGCGGGCCGACCGTGCGCGCAGTGTGATGGGCGATGCGTCGTGTGCCAAGGGCTGGTGCCGCCGGGCCCATCCGGGATCTCTATGGCGGCCTTGGAGGCCTACGAGGACGGCCACCGGAACGGCTGCATGCAGAAGAGCTGCTGGCCCTGCGGATTGTGCTCGTCCGTAGAGAGACCGCAGAGAGTCCCGCTACCTTCCCGTGTGACAGCTGTGTGAGATCACTGCGAGTCTGAGACTCTGCGAGGAGCGAAGTTGCTGCTTCTCTGCTGGTTGGACGTGCGGAGCACACAAGAACCTGTTTCGTCACGACTTCCGATCTCGCGTCTCGTTGAGCGAACCAAAATAACCGTCGGCTGATCCGCCCGATCCATCGGCTCGCGCACCGACGGTCACCCACGAGTTCTCATTCCAATGCGCCTACTGTCTCCTGTATCGGCAATCGATTTGCTGATCGCAAGCGGATTTCGCAGCCAGACCAACGCTCTCAAATCCATTGATGATGGGCAAGCTGTGGATGTCGAGCAGGCTGTCACGATACCCCAGATCCATCGCCGGGACTCACAGTGCCATTCAGCGGTGATGCTGCCCACTGAGCATCCAGCAACGCAGCAGCTCTCCACTCTTGGTATGCTACCTATGCACAGGGTCCTGTCCAGGGTGACGACGACGGCCAAGGGACGGCCGCACGGCCAGCCCGACGCGTTATACGAGCCTCTCTCCAAGCCGCCCTCAAAACCGCCTCTGCTCCCGCGCGCGCTCGAGCCGTTGCCGCCCGGCGACACGCCAATCCTCGATGACGGCGCCGGCGTCTTCACGCCACACACACGCAGCCTCTTCACCCCGACTCTGCCCTTCCCGCTGCCGTCAGTGGCCTCGACACCGGTGATGTCGTCGCCTCTTGAGGAGCCCGAGCTCGAGTCGACATCGACGTGGCTGCCGCCCGAGAAGCCTGGGGTCCTGCCCACGCAGCAGATCGTGCGTGGCAGCCGGACCCCGCGGGTCAATCTTCGGCGTGTCCGTGAGGGAACGAGTCTTGCGTCTCTCGGCGAGCGGAGCACGGTCCCTCGTGTACGGCTGTAGACACGGAGGATTGTGGGCCATGGTACCCAGTGATTCGAAAAGCCAGGAGCGATTTTCCCGCGACTTTGTAATTGGACTGACATGGACTGACGTTGACTTTGGACGATCGCTCGGCGGCTAGCATGGACGAGCGTTTCTCCGTCCTCTCGTCACGGATGCGCACGACCGTCCTGCTGAGCGGCCTCGTGGCTGCCAGCGCATCATCATCATCAGTGTGCCGAGGCTATGGCTCGAGGCTGAGCTCGCGACTCGACGTCATCGACGCTGCCACGCCGATCCCTGTCACAGGATCGCAGCCAGTCACCCAGCCACAGGCGGCGCTGCAAACCCTTTACAGCAGCTTCGTGGACACTGCCCTCCGGTCATTCCAAGGCTCAAAGATGCTGGGCACGGCCGCTGAGCGGCCTGCTTTCGCGAGCGAGGCCGAGCATTGGCTCACATCCTTCTCGTCGGCATCAGTTCCGCATCAGCAGCGGGAGCAGCCCGAAGATGGCGTGAGCCCTGCTGTGGCCTCTCTGCTCAATGGCACTGTGTCTGGTAGCACGGGCAACAGCAGCAGCAGCAGCAGCCTCAGCAGTACCGGCAGCAGCATTGATGCAAACAGCAGCAGCGGGAGCGACGCGATCGGCGCCGTCGCAGCGCTCGGCGGTGCGTTGCGCTCGTGCCTTGGGCTTTTGCATGCGACCCTGATGGCCAAGATCGACGCGCGGCCTCCGTCATTTGCACGCATGCCTGCCGCCAACCAGTGGAACGGCATGCTGCTCCTCTCGGGCGGCGACCGCAACGCCGCCCTCTCCGACCGCGTGGTGGCCAACCACGCCGCCTTCGCGGCACGTCGCGGCTACGCATACTGGTGGCATCGGGGCTCACTCGTGGCGCCGCTCGGCTGGCAGCCGTACTGGCATAAGATCGCGATGCTCCGTCGCGCGCTCGTGCGCTTCCCCACAGCGAGCGCCCTCATATGGATCGACGACGACATCGTGCTCACCAACTGGGGAGGTGAAGACATGCTTCGGGCCGCCCTCGGCCGGTCGAACGCGAGTGTGCTGACCACGGGGGACCCGGCGAGCTGGGTGGCGCTGAACACGGGCATCGTCCTCGTGCGCAACGACGAGGGTGGGCGAGAGACGCTCGAAGAGGTCTGGCGGCGCGCGACCGCCCCTCGTGCCGACGGCGTCTCGCTCGCCTTCGATAGTCAGGCTCGCTGCCTTCATGAGCAGCAGGCCCTCGAGGAGATGCTCGGCGAGCCGTACTGGCGCACGCGCATCGGTGTGCTCGCACAGCGCGACCACGAACACACTCCCACGATGGCCGTTGCCGCCGCGACCGGCACCGCCCGCGCCGTCCAATCCGCCGCCCGTGACGACGCCACCTCCGAGGGTGCCGCGCCTCAGCCGCTCTTCAACCTCAACACGTTTCTGCGCTGGTCGCACTACAACGCGGAGCGCCGCTCGTACCTGCGCTTCGACACCGATCGGCACGGCTCAGGCTGGGTCAAGGGAGACTTTGCAGGCCATTGCTCAGGCCTCTCCTCGGTGCGCCGCGCCCTCTGCACCGCCGTCCTCCTCAGCTCCGTTGTGCGATGAGCGGAGGGCATAAGTCATTGTGCACAGGCGACAGGGAGAGCGGAATCTGCGGATCCGGGCGGGCCACCAGACAGTGCGCGGTCCCTTAGATTCGAAGATGCTCTGAACCTTTATCGAGTTTAGGTTGGTTGTGACACTCCTGGTCATCGTCTTTTGGTCTTTAGAATTGAGTACATCGGTCCGTATACTCTTTATCCAACTACGTCACTGTACCGTGTCCGTATAAACGCGAGCGCACAGCGCTCGGACGCAACCGCCAACCCCGACCTCCCCGCACTCCGGCGCCAGTGCCCAGTCTGGAGTCTCGTCGTGTGAGCGGACCGCGGTGTCTGACTCCGAAACTCCCGCCCGGCCGTCTCGCTGACTCGCGTGCGAGGAGTCGAGGTTCGAGTCGAGTCGCGCAGTCTCAACACCCTGGAACCCCAGCTCATACCCCCGCACGGCGCACCCGGCGGTGCTCATATCAGAAGGCGACCTGTCTACGTCCACTCTTCTCACTAGGGCAGACTGCCAGTTCCGCAAGAAGCGACGGCGGGTCGTATGATATCGCCACGCCTCAGACGGAGGTGCGAAATCTAGGTCAGCTTGGTAACCTATCCTCTGGGGTCTGCGAGCACGTCTGCCCGCCGCCGGCTTGGCGCGTCTCGCCAGTTCTCGGACGAGGCGCGCACGGCATGGGCCGAGGCGCTGTTCTCGAGCCGCGCCACGAGAAGCTCGACAGGGTCTGTGGTCGCCCTCGGCCGCATGGTCTATAGCTGGCAAGCCGCGGTCTGCCATACAGCGCCGCCAGCGCGGAGCGCGACACCACCATCGGCGGCTTAGCGCCCGGATGCCGGCCGGTGATATGGAGATCGGTGATATCTCGGCCGCAGATATGGAGATCGGTGCTGCTCAAAAAGTTGCAGAGCTCAGTGCAAAGTTGTGACGGACGTGCCAACAACAACCGTGGGCCCACGGTCGGGTGCCGTCCCTGCGTTGCGTGCCCTCGAGTAATTTTGCTTCAGACGGCTCGCTAACCCAGGTCCTCGGATGGGCCCTGCACATTGTCTCAACGCCTCCCCCGCGAGGCAGAGTAGCAAGCATAGAAGGAGCATGCGAAACAATGTGGACGGCATCACGTGCGAATAATCGTGAGGGTTCAGCAAATCGTTCAAGTTGCACATGATGCAGGCTGCTCTTCTAGCGCGTGCGTCCCTCGCATGGGGTTCACTGGCGTTAAGTTTCGTCACACACCTGAATCGAAACGTTACACCTGAAATCCTAACTGGAGTGTATATAAGGTTAACGAACCACTCCACAGATGCGGCCGCCGCCTGCACTCGTGCTCGGGTTTGCAAACGCGTCGTGCTGAACGCTCAAGAGCCATATGAGCAGCCGTATGAGCCATATGGACGAACACATGAGTCCGAGTCCAGGGCCGAGACTGGAGCCGAGTCGAGCCGAGTTCACAGCCGCCTCGTACGCGGCCGAGGTCAAGGAGCTGCGCAACGTGGGCTCCGGCTCCTTTGGCAGCGCGATCCTCGTGGAGGTGGTCGCGACAGGCGAGCTCTTCGTGTCCAAGAAGATATCGCTGGAGCACATGGCGCCCGACGAGCAGACCAAGGCCTCCAACGAGGCCGCTTTGCTCAAGTCGCTCCGCCATCAAAATATCACCGAGTATCTCGGCTCCTTCGTCTTGGGCAACATGCTGCACATCGTCATGGAGTACTGCTCGGGCGGCACGCTGCAGCAGGCGATGGCGCGGCGCGAGCGCGCGTCGGAGAGCTTCGAGGAGGAGGAGGTCTTCGACTGGTTCCTCCAGATTGGGATGGCGCTCGAGTTCATCCACAGCAAGATGATCCTTCACCGCGACATCAAGCCGTCGAATGTCTTCCTCACCAAGCGCAATCTCGTCAAACTGGGCGACTTCGGTATCGCGAAGCAGATGGACGACACGTCAGACTTTGCGCAGACGTGCGTGGGCACGCCGTACTATCTCTCGCCCGAACTCATCGAAGGGCGCCCTTACAACCAGCTCTCGGACGTGTGGGCGCTCGGTGTACTCCTCTTCCAGATGGTGGCCTTCCGCTATCCGTTTGACGCGCCCACGCTGCCCGCACTCGCACTCAAGATTGTCAACGGCGACCACCACCCGCTCAAGGAGGACACGCCCGCGGACCTGCGCGAGCTCATCGCCATACTGCTCGCGCGCTCCCAAGTCGAGCGCCCCATGATGGAGGCCGTCATGAGCCTGCCCGCCGTGGCCAAGCGGCGTGCGCGCTTCGAAAGCGAGATGCGATCTCTCTACCGCGGCGCGACGCAGACGACGCTGGCCTCGGGGCCGCCGAGGCCTGCCACGCCCGCCGCCGCCGACGGCGTGGCCGATTTGCAGCGCTCGCAGATCTCGACAGGATCGACGATCGGTGCCAGCTCGATCGGCCCCTCTTCGACTATCGGCGGCGGCACGCTGCTGGTGAGCGGTGCCGCGGCGGCGCCTGCTGGCTCGGCTGCAGGCTCGATCGCGGCGGGGATGGTGTTTGCGTACGATCCGTACACGGACGCACCGCGGCTCGTCGTCGACACGCTCGGACCGACCGCGCAGCCGCCGCCTCCCAACGCCTGCGGCTCCGACGCGGCCCTCGCTCTCATTGCTATTGGTCATCCCGCCGCTCTCGTCGCCACACACGCGACCGACGGCGGCTACGCCAACGGCTCCGCTGTGGCCGGCGCCGCCACCGTTGCGCCGCCGCCCTCCTTGCCGAGCGCCGCCGCCGCCTCCGACGCCGCCGCGGCGGTGGCGGCGCTGTTGCCTTCGTCCCACGCGGCACCTTGGCCGCTCGAGCCCACGCCCCTCGACGTGACCCCGGCTGACCGGGAGCTGCTCGCGGCGCAGTTTGCGGATGCGGGTGAGACTCTGTACTGCATCGCGTGCGTGTACAAGCTGGGCGAGCGACAGAAGCAGAGCCCGCGCACGCTCGCGATCGGGGAGCATAAGCTTCTTGTGCTCAAGCCACGCAAAAAGGGGCTGCTCGGCGCCACAGAAGGGACCAAGGCACGCCAGCGGACCCTCTACTGGCACGAGCTGCTCTCGTGTGCTTCGTCCGCCGACGGCTCGTCCCAGATGCGCCTGTGCTTCATCCCGCAGCAGGGGCGCTCGTCCGCGCTACCGCCCCTCTTCCTCGCGCGCCTGGCGCGCGTCTCGGGACAGTTCCCGGCAGAGGCCATGTGGGAGCTCATGCTGGTGGTCAAGTCACCGGCCACCATGTACACGCTCCTCTACTGCATGCGCCGCGCGTTTGAGGGCATCTGGCGCTCCCTCGGCGCGCCCGACGACGAGCGTGCGCCACAGCTGCTGGCGCCGCAGTGGCAGCACGTGCTTCCCGAGCACGTGGAATCTTCCGAGATAGCCGTGCGTCATGCCGCCGACGCCGCGCGCGCCGCCGCGGCTGCCGTTGGCAGCGGCAGCGGCAGCGGCAGCGGCAGCGGCAGCGGCAGCGGCAGCAGCAGCAGCAGCGGTGGTGCTGCCGGCGGCAGCAGCAGCAACGTGAGTGAGGTGGAGCAGCGTACAGCAGCCTTTGTAAGTACGCTTCGGCATCTGTGTGCCTACCACGACTGTGCGCTGCGGGACTCAGTGGCATATCATCTGACCCGGCAGCTGCTCCACAGCTCGAATGGAGTGGGGCTCGACCTCTCCCTGCTGCTCCGGCTGCCGCACACCGCGCCGCCGCCGTACGTGGACCTGACGCCCCGTCGACTCTCGTCCGCCATCGAGGGGGGTGATGGGCGTCTGCCCACCCCCAAGCCGGCGGCCTCGATCGCCGAGGTGCGCGCGCTCGCGGCGGCGCTCTGCTGTTGCGGCGGCGTGCACGGCGTGCAGGCGATCGATGTGCGGCTCGGGGAGGAGGCGATCATGGCCTTCGCGGAGGTGCTACGCTTCTCGACAGACATGAATGCCCTTCGGCTCAACCATGTCACCTCCAACTCGAACGCGGCGCGGGCGTCGATGGCAGCGCTCGTCGACATGCTGCCGAATTCGCGCGCACCCCTCGCGGTGCTCGACCTCGCGCACAACGCTCAGCTCGAGGAGTCGACACTGCTCCGGCTGATGGGCTCGTTCCGAACCCTGCCGCGCGCGCTCAAGGCGATGCAGCTCGATGGGTGCGGCCTCACGCCAAAGTCGATCGTCGAGCTCGGTGCGGTGCTCTCTGAAGGGCACTGGCCCTCCACGCTGCAGACGCTCACCCTCGCGCATAACTCGATTGGACGGGACGAGGGGTCGATTGCGCTTGCGGCGGCGCTCCGTTGTTCGTCCGCGCTCACGACGCTCGACGTGACTCACACTGGCATGGACATGCCCACCCTCTTCGACGCGCTCCTCGCCAACGAGCAGCTCCAGCGACGCCTCGCGCAGCTGCATCTGGGCACCAATAAGCTCTCACGTGCGGCGGCAGCTCAGTTGGCTGAGTTGCTCTCGCGTGCCGCCTCGCTGTGCCAGCTCGGGGTCTCGCGCACACAGCTGCTCCCCGAATCATTTGAGCCCATCTTTGGTGCCGCCCTCGCCAACGCGAAGCTCTCGCAGCTCTCGATCGATGCGTCGGACAATGAGTTTGGCGAGCGATGCGCGCGAGGGCTCGCCGACCAGTTGCGACGCATAAGCGGCGCCGGCTTGCTCGACGCCGCGCGTGGCTCGTGCGGCCTCATCGGTCTCAAGATGCGCTCCACGTCACTCACCGAGGGTGGCGTGTGCGCGCTGCTCGAGCCGCTCGCAGCACTGGCCCACCTGGTGCAGCTCGACCTGAGCGCCAACCTTCGCAAGAAGATGGTGCCTTGGCAGACGGACGTGCCAGCCGACCTCGGGCGCGCGCTCGTCACCCTCGTGCGTAACTGCGCGAAGCTGCGCTCCCTCGCGCTCGCGGCGACCGACAAGGACGCGGGGACGGTGCACTGCGACCTGGCTGGGCTGCCCGACGCCCTCGCCGACCACGAGTCCCTTACCTCGGTGGATCTGACCTCGCTTAAGGTCGAGGATCCGGCGCTTGTGGCGATCGCCACGGCGCTCCCGCGCAATCGCAAGCTGCTCACTCTCGCACTGCATGGTTCGAAGACGACCGCCGAGGTGCTCGCCGCCGACGCGTCGGTGCGGCTGGTGCTCGACCGTAACCGCTCCTCGGCTGCCGAGAGCGCGGCGGGAGGTGGCGAGTACGTCGCGTTCTCGACGGGCATGCTGCCGCTCACGTGTGCGGATCCTTCCCTTGTCCCGGGCGTTGCCCCTGGCAGCCCGCCAGGAGGCCACTTTGGGATGCCATCTCGCTCGGAGCTCTTCAAGGAGGTCGAACGCTCGGCGTACTTGGAAGTTTCGCAGAAGCTTCCCGGCGATCCGATGCCGGCGCCGCCCTCGCGACCGCACTCGCCGCCCTCGCGCTCGCATTCGCCCTCGATCGAGATCTTCGCCAAACCCGTGCCGAGTTCGAGCATGATCTACCAAATATACGTGCCCTCGAGCTTATCAGACGCGAAGGCCAAGCCCGCGCCCGCCGCGCCCGACACGAGCATGTCCGCCACGAGCATTTTGGCGCCCTCGACGCCGCCGCCAGCCCCCAGGGCCGCCGCCGCCGACCCCTACGCCGCCAAAGCTGCCGCCGCCGCCGCCGCCGTGCACCCCCCCCTTCGCGGGGAGCACGTGCCTGCAGGCGGCTTTGCCGCGGTGCCGCCGCGGCTATCGCGTGAGATGGACACGGCCGCGGGCATGGGCTTTGCGTCGGGTACGGCGGTGTATGAGAGCTTACTCGCAGAGGGGCGAGCGCTGCTGGCTACGCCAATGGCCATTAGCGCCACCGTCGCCGCCGCCGCTACCGCCGCGTCCCAGACGCATGTCGTTGCGGCCAAGGTGGGGACTTTGGGAGTACCCGCGGTGGATCCGAAGCCAATACCACCGCCCGCCGCCATCGCCGCCACCGCCGTGGTTAGCGCCGTCCTGGGCGCACCCGCGGCGACGCCCAAGGAGCGAACGCCCTCGCTCATCCCGGCGCCGCACCGGCGGGCTGACGCCGCTGGCGCAGGTTTAGCGGTGCACGGTTCTTCGACGATCTCGCCTGCGATCTCGCCTGCGATCTCGCCTGGTCTCTCCTCCGGCAACCGCGCCGCCAACCCTGCCTCCGCCCTCACCGCCTCTATTGGCGCTGGTGGCGCTGGTGGCACCGTGTCGCCCGCAAGCGCCGCGCCCGCCTCCTCCGCCTCGGCCTCGCTCTCGGCCTCGCAATCGGCAACCTCACCGAGCCATATCATCGGACCGTTTGAGGCGACGGGTAACCTTCGAGGCAACTTTGGCGGCGCTCTGAACGCCCTCTCGCCGCTCAATGTGATGCATCGCGAGGCGCCCGGGCCGATGCCGGTGGGGCCGCAGCTCGGGCCAGCGGGTCTCTCACCCCTCGGCGCCCGGCGGCGCGTCGCCGACTTGACCGATAAGGGTCGCGCGGAGCCTATCGTCTTTGGCGGCGACTTCGCTCCCGCGGTGGGTGGCTTGCTCAGCGACCCGGCCGCAGCCCTGTACACGAGCCCAGCGTATGGAGGCTCGCCCGCCACTGTTTGCCCGCCCCCTGGGGGCGATGGCGGCGGCAGTGGCCGAGGAGGCAGTGCCGGTGGCATGCTCGGCGCGGGGGCGCTCGGCGGCGGCTTTGGGGACGCGGTCATCCTACAGTCCGCGAGCGCCGCTGAGAATGCTGGCGGCGCGCCGGCGACCTCGAGTGCGAATGCCAGTGCCATTGCAGCCCCCGGTTCCAATGGCGCCACGCGCAAAAAGGGGACGAAGCCCGAGCAGAGCACAGAGCCCGAGCCAGTCAAGGAGGCGGCACGCGGCAAGGAGGCGACACGTGCCAAGGAGGCGGGCGGCACTCCGAAAGGAGGCGGTACCGGTACGCCCAAAAAGGAAACGAGTGCCCCGATGGCGGCTCCGCCGCCAGCTCGCCGGCCCATCTCGATGAAGGAATGGCAGAGCGCCCATGAGCAGGCTGAGAATGGCCCAGGGCCAAGCGACATCCGTGCCCGGGCGGGCGCCAATGCCCCCGCTGCATCTCAGAGCCATGCGGCCAAGCGACCGACGCAGCAGCCGGCCAAGCGAGGCACGCCCGGCGCTGTAGCCAAGGCAAAGGGACCTGCCTTACCCGCGGCGGGCACGGCAATGGATCGTTCCCGCGGCAAGCAAAGCTCGAGTCGCACCCCCTCACCGCGTGAGATGAGCGAAACCGCCCTCGACGACGCCTCCCTCGTGCTCGAGCCTTATTTGGGTACCGACTCTTATTTGGGTACCGACGGTGAGCAAATCGATCCGTTCGCGACGTCGAACAAGGTGGCCTTTGGCTACGATCGCGGCACCCCACGCGATGTCTACAGTGCGCCGCTGCCGCCGCCCCCCGAGCCGGTCCTCGCGTCGCCGCCTGGGCACGTCACGCCGCCACCGCCCGTGATCATCGGCGATGCGGCGGACGGCGGCGCGATTGCCTTTGGTGGCGCCGCCGCGATCGCCTTTGGAGGCTCAGCGGCGCTCGCCGCCGATGTGGCCGCTGCCTCGAGCTCGCCGACTCGCCTCGCGTCGACGTCGCCGATTGCCTTTGGTGGCTCCGCCGCGATCGCTTTCAGCGGCGCCGAGCCCATCAACCCCGAGCTCAACCCCGAGCTCAACCCCTTTGCACCATCGTACAAAGTGAGTCCCGGCAACGGTAGCGCGGCCGTTGCGGCCGGCGGCGGCGCGCTCGTGGGCGCGCGCACGGCGGACGGCGTGGCGGAGGTTGAGTACCGTCAGCTCATCTGGAATGATGAGGGGCGGCGGCAGCTGCCTCCCGGCGTCAACGTGGCGAAGCTTGAGGCGCACCTTTCGGACGTCCAGTTTCGTCAGGTGCTCGGCATGGATCGTGCAAACTTCTACGCGATGACCAAAATGGACCAGATGCGCATCAAGCAGGACACTGGCCTCTTCTGAGACCACATCTTCACGCACGTGTGGATAGAGAGACGAGCAGCAGTCTCGCGATCTCGTGCTCTTGTGGAAGTAGAGAGCAAGAGTGTAGGCTGCATGCCGCTCTGCGGCCGCATGAGAGTCGTACCCCCACCCCGTGCACCTTTCGCCACCGCTGCGGGCACACGCTGTGGAGCGCGGTGTGCGCTGTACATGTACGACGTGTAGTGAAACCCTCTTATAGGCCGGGCCGCTCACTTGCCGGTTGGAGAGCTCGCAAGTGGCATGTCGCTGCGCACCTCCCACCGCGGGTGTCGGTGCGTGCCATGTTGAGTACCGCTTTAACATACAGCTTCAGACTCCTATAGGACGAACGTACCGAAACCACGAGGCTGGGTAACGGGCTCGGTCCGTGAGCAGCGGGGTGGGCAGGTCTGATTTGGAGTCGATGCTCGTCAGCAGTTGGCCTGGCAACGCGACGTCTGGCTCCATTACGGGCCGACCCGCGCATGGAGGAGGGCTTCTCGCCTCTTGCCTCTTGCCGCCTCGCTCTAGGATTCCACCGAGCTCAAGGCAGTAGCGCGAGCAACGCTCGAGGCGCGCCAAATCGAGAGTCTCGGGCCCCTTCCTCTTAGGATCGAAGAGGTTGGAGTGAATCCACGTGGTCAGCTTGCGCTGCAGCTCCGAAGGCTCCCCGAATCCGGAAAAGTGCCATCCCGCGTCCGGTATGGTCGGGCCGTTCAAGATCTCGCGCGTCCTCGTGAAGCCAACGCTCATCTCGCCGAGCTCCGCCGGGGAGGCCTCCCTGAAGCGACCGTAAGACTCGTTGAGGCTCTTGACGCTGAACGCTCGCGTGCCGAGCTTGAACGAGTTACCGGCCCGGCAATGGACGCCGTAGTGGTAGAGCGACAGCTTGAAGACGTACAGTGGAGCGAACGGCGCAGGGTCCCCGTCAAATGGATAACATTGAGCGAGCATGCGAACCGTATCTGGCTTTGCAATCTCGTCCGTGTCGCCAAAGAGGGCTAGGTCTCCTGGCGAGGCGAGCTCAAGCACCGTCTCGAGCAACACGAAGCGCTGGAAGGCTTCGAAGCATCGCACTGGGTTGCCTCTGAACCTGCCGCCGCTGCAGTAGCGAACCTTGCCCTGGCGAAAGTCGACGACCTTCAGCGTCATCTTGGAAGCAAGGTTGTCGGGCACGGTGTCGTTGGCCAACAGCGCGGTGAGCAGCAACGGCTTGGTCGACTCCAAATTGTGCGTCGTGCTCGATTCCGAGATCACGAATCGATCGACGACTGGATTGACTGTTCGCAGGTGCAGCCACAGCATGTCGAGCTCGAAGCCAAACGGAATGCAGTCCCACACCAGCCGCCGGCTCTTCCTTGGTGGCTTGCGCACAATGGTGTGCTGGTCGCGTGTGTGGTTGACAAATTTTCCTCCGATCGGCCCTTGCTGACCCGGACTGAAGGAGACGCTGCTTAACGCGTCAGCGCATGTAGCTTCGCGCATCGAGAACGGCGAAAAGGTTTTGACGAATTACGGACGTGGTGTTCTCACTTCTGTTCTCACCGACTGCCGGGGCGCCATTTGGTTCTTCGCGTTTCCTCCCGTGTACGAACATCCAAATTTGGAAAGTATTTGGAATCGTCATGCCCCACGAAGTCCAAAATTCGCTGGCATGTCGACCATGTCGACTCTCGAGTATTTCGAGCGCTTCCAGACGCTGATCGAGGATGTGATAGGGGCCAGCGTTGATGAGGCTCTCTCGACACAGCCGGAGAATCCAATTGTCACCATCGCGGCCGCACTGCTTAAGCGGTGCAAGGTGGAGAGTGCAGCGGATGCCGCCTTGCTCAGGAGCGCGGCGTCGTCGCTTGGCATGGGCACCGCCGAGCAGTTCAATTTATTGAGGAATCAGACATCGACCGATGCCAGTGGACTGGAAGTCGACACTGCGGCCGTCGACGTTCCGTTCGTCCGCCGGTCGTCCTCGGCCGCTGTGTCGTCAACCTATGAGTCGGTGACATCGGAGGAGATGGACGACCTGAAGGCGCGTCGGCTGCACAGCATGCTGGGCGAGCTGCGCACCCTCTGCTGCGACTTGCGCGAGACGTTTGCCCACTGGATAGCGGGTGACGATTCGTCGAATACACAGGGCTCGAGCTCGACGTTGCTCTCTTCGAAGTCGAGCAAGCTGCCGGAGGCCGCGGTCACGGAGCTGCGCTCGTGCCTGTGCGACGCGCAGCAGCTCGTGCAGGTGACACAGGAGGCGATTCACGCACTGCTTGCCGATGAGCCGACGCGCGGGCGGGCGGGCTTCCTCATCTCGCTCTCGGACCGAATCGGCGCGCCGCCCTCGGATCGCAAATGGCGCGACGAATGGAACGCTCTCAAGCTCGAGGCGATCGTGCTGAGCGGGCAGGGGGAGTTCGCGAGCGAGGAGTACGTGAATGAGAGTTGCACGGTAGAGAAGACGACCAAGCAGAACCATGCCGCCATCGTGAAGCTTGTCAACCGCGGCTGGTACCCTCACGAGGCGATCGCGTACCGGCTGCTCTCGTCGGTGAGCCCTCCAAACTGGCGCTGATGACCTCGGATTGCATGTCTTGATTGCGCCTCGGATCGCCTCCCTCATCAGGTGAGCTCTTCCATAGGGCGCGCCTTTCGTGAAGGCGACGCCTGCTATGCAGCCTCGACGTACGCGCTGCGCGATGCTCTCTTCCATGCTATGCGCGTCAATCAACGCCGCTCCCTCGAGGGCGGCGGCGCTGGCGGCGGCACCGGCGTGAATGAGGCGAGTGCGGTCGGCGGCGACGCTGGCGGCGGCACCGGCGTGAATGAGGCGAGTGCGGTCGGCGGCATCAGCGGCGGTGAGCGTGAGGGCTACACGAGTGCACGTATCGTCGAGGTGGTGAGCATGGATGGCGACGTGGACGGCGACGAGGAGAATGAGCCACCGGAGGTGCCGCTCTTCTATTGGCATCTGGAGGGCATCTTCTCGCTCACGGAGAATGACGCTGCATGGAGCGAGCTCGAGGTGCCAGATCGTTCAGGTTTCTGTGGACTGACGTGCTCGACGCTCGTGCGCGGCACGCGCGAGGCAGCATGCTTCGATGCCGATGGCATGCTGGTCAAGGTGCAGTACCCAGCCGATGACGACGCGTCCGAGCCGCTCGTCCAATTCGATTCGGTGGACTCGGACGTTGTGTGCTTCGTCTCGAGCCCATCCACGTGGCAGTTCCACCACGCGATCATCTTCGACGAGTCGGACGAGCGAGGCGCCTTCCCTCCCAACACCCTCTTCCGCCTCACCTCCGTCGACGAGCCTGGCGAGTGGGTCGCGCCGGGTGGTGTGCGCCCGATGCGGCGGCGTCTCGTCGTGACCGCCACGTACAATGCGGCGCGCTACAGTGAGTGCTCGGCCGACGCGCGGGTCGGCAAGCTGTGGAGTGAGGTGGTGCTGCTCTCGTACGAGCGACGCGGGACGTACGTCGAGGGTCTGCACCATCTTTGGGCCAAGCCGGTGCTCACCATGTACGAGGAGTTTGCTCGCGACTACACTTGGACCGATTGGAAGGGGCATTCGTACTCGCTCCGGGAAGAGTTTGCGTACGTCACTGGGCCGGCCGTGCGAAAGGAGGGGTGCACGCCCGGCGTGCGCGACGACGGCGACAACGAGGGTCTCACGCCGGCCGACTTTCTAGCGCGCGCCAACGGATACATCAACGAGCGGCGAGCACGCGGCTTTGGCGTTCGGCTGCCGCCACAGTTTGCGGAGCTCACGCTTGACGAGTGCCTCGCGGTGCGCCTCTACTCTGGCGCGAGCTTCCAGCCGATCAACGACTTCCTGCGCAATATCGCGAAGCTGAGCGATGAGCTGCGCGTCCACATGGTGCGCCACCCGTCCCTCACCTTCGCCGCGACCATCGGGCACATCTGCCGTGCCATTCGCAAGCTGGCCGCCGTGGCCACCGACGAGGAATCGAAGCAGGTGGTCTTCCGTGGCGTGCGAGGTATCCTGCCCCGCACCTTCTGGCTCCCCGACCGTGTCGAGGACATGGTCTGCGCCGTGGACATGGGCTTCATGTCGACCTCTCTCAACGAGCGCACACCCATCAATTACATGCATCCCTCGCCCGCACCCAACGTGCTCTGGGAGCTGCGACTGCAGCCGGAGAGCGATGCAGGCTACCATGTGGGCGCCAATATTGCTATCCTCTCTCAGTACGCCGCCGAAGAGGAGATGCTCTTCCCACCGTGCACGATGCTCCAGGTGCTCCCCGCCACCTCCGAAGGTGTCGCTGCCGTCGTCGCCGAATCCAACAAGCTGGACGCGTTTCTGCGCGCGTCCCGCGACGACTCCGTCGCAGCGACCGAACTTCTGTTGGGTGCAGCGGCCGAAGGACTCGCGGCGGCGCGCTCCACCGCTAGCTGGACCAGGGCGCTGCGTAAGGTGCGCAAGGGCTTCTCGAGGGCTTCGTCCGCGAGCGAGGGACTCAAAGGCGACCAGCTCGAGGCGGAGGTCCACTCCATCATGAGCCGCTATCGAGCCCAATCGGAGAAAGCCGAGGGGCGCGAATTCCTGCGCGTGTGCACGGTGCCGACGTTCTCTTAAGGACAAAGGAGCACTGCCGGTGGGGTCGCATGGCGTGGAGGCCAGCGGTGGCTTGGTACGCTATTACGCTATTACGCATGGCACACAGGTTCTGACAGACATCAATACTTCAAGAGTGGATGGCAGAGGGCACCCTGAGATACGGCGCTCAGAAGACCTCTCATGCATGTCTAGGGGATTTTGAGGTCGAACTTTCCATCGATCGGCTCAGTGTTTCTTGTTACTCGTGGGACGCGACGAAACTGATTGACTGACTGGGTCGTGTATCGACTGTCGTGAGTCGAGTGGCTCTGCAAAGAGCGAGAAGAAGATGAAGATCTCGAATAATTTTCGCGTTTTGTCGGCGGTATATCGTATAATATACTGTAAGCTCACGGAACGAGTCAGTGGACAACGACGGCAGAAGCATGATGACGGTTGACAAAACCCTAAACCCCACCCCCTCCCCCCACCCTCCACCTGATTGCCTATCACGTCACAATCCCGCCCGGTAGTACGGTATAGGGCACGAGCGAGCACCACCACCAGAGATCACACTGCCGACTGTGTGCTGGGAGAGACCGTCCACACGACCAAACCGCCGACGCCCAGACCATCCTCAACGCCGCCAGCGCGCGCATGCTCCGTGTCTCGTTTGGGGTCATGTAAGGTGTGTGTATTCTGAGCGGGCAGTAACAGTGCCGTAGCACCGGCTGTTGCGTCTGTCGTATTAACGTTCACGACACAATACACTCAGTTTCGTCCAACGGTTTCGCGTCCCCCCCGCCACTTTCTGTCTCTGAGAAAATGCTAATCACCCACCGTCCGGGCCTATTTCTATCGCCTCCGTCCAGTAGCAGCGTTGGCTGCCGAGATGACCCACTTCGCCCTACGGCTCGATGCATCGGTGCACGACCGGGGTAAAGTGTTTGACGAGTCTGAGTTCTCGCCAATCCCTGGCGCAATCCCACCACCCAACCGGCTGCCAGTGGGCACGTCTCCTCCGCGGCGCACGCCATTTCTGACGTCCGAGCGGGTGCAGTTGCGCCACACCACGCTCCTCGACGCCTTCCAGACAGCAGACCGTCGCCAGCGCGGCCACCTGCCATATGACCGCGTACTTTCTCTCTACGGCCTGTACTTCCACGCATCGATCGGGTCGCTCGACGACAACGAGTTTGCCGACTTCGCGGAGCAGTTCATGTTCCACACGCCCTTCGACGGCACTCTCGTCGTTGAGTACCACAAGCTCGCCGATGCGCTGCGAAAGCGGGACATCGATCTAATGAACAAGGCGGCGATAGGCGCGCTGCGCCAGGGAGGGAACTACGCGAGCCCCGAGCGGCAGGCGTACCCGCAACGCACCGGGCGGACGGGCCCGTCACCGGCGCACGTGAGCCCGCCGTACGGTACCTACAAAGGCACCGTCGGCCCACCGTCACAGCCGCACCCGTCACAGCCGTACCCGTCACAGCAGCCGCGGGCTTCGCTGTACCAGGAGCTTCCACAGTATCAGCCGCCGCGGCACGACGCATTAGAGGGTATGGTCACCGGCCTGTCGCCCAAGCACGGCAGCAGCGGCGGGTACGCACCCGCGCCACTGGGCGCCTTCGACCCGAGCGCGCGCGATTGGGCCGGCTCGGCGAACGGTTTGGCCACTCCGCCGAGGGGGAGGCCCGGGCGCGGAGTCGGGTCGGGGGACAGCCAGACGAGGACTGGGGACAGCCTGCGAGATCTGCTCCAGACCCTCGAGGCCGCTGATGCCGAGCGGAGCTGTCGGGTGCACTGCGCCCAGCTGCTCACGTGCTGCCGCATGAAAGGTCTCGAAGAGCCCTCTTCGTTGCTGCACTCTGTGATGCGTGAGGTCGCTACCGAGGACGGGCGGGTGGACTATGTCAAGTTCACCCAGCAACTCGCGGCGCAGCGCGCGGGCGAGATGGCCCGCGCCGCTCTCATGGCGCTCCCGGGCTGAGGAGTCACTCCTCTCGCCCGCAAACCGAGGGGAGCCCCATGCACCTACCCAGAACCCTCCCTACCAGGAGGCACAACTTCAGCTTCTCCATTTTCAACAGGTGTTGACTTCGGCACTTCGCTTTCTCGTTATGTTCATTGTCTCTCGGCATTACACTTTACAGCGCCGCGCGGGGTAGATTCTCCCAAATTCCACGACGGACATCACTGGCATAGCCCTTGGGGCCTTGGGCCATGGGCATGGCGTGAGAGGTCGTTGAGGGGTCTTGGAATAGACCTACCTTCTATTACACCTGATAACTCCTCCTCCTGTATCCGCCGGTCGCGACTCCTTGAGCGCGGCCGCCTTTTTCACATTCTCCAGACGGTGTGGCGGCTGACGAACCGGAGCCGGCCCAAACCGGGCCGAAGGCTGTGCGTACAATAGGAAATAGCCTAAGACCGAGTAAAGACCGAGCAAGTCCATGAGCATTGAGCAAGACCAAGTGACTACGCAAGTGTGTGTTCCAAGGCGTCTTGGAGGATGAGGGGCCCAAGAAGTTCTACAAGAAGGTCCAAGACCGAGACGGTAGCGAACGCTGGGTACGCTGCTGTGTTCGCGTTGCGTGCTAATAAGGGGTGCGGTACCGTTCCGGTTCAAAAACACCGGCGCGTACCGGCACCGTGTCCGGCTCCCCCGGTGTTTTGGAACCGGACGGTACTGTACCGGTATCCAATTGCCGGTAACTTCCCTCACGCGCGCCGAGGCGCGCCGGGCGTCCTCTCCGCGGGTCCTCGAACCTCGTGGTCTTTTTTTCCTCGACTAGGTGCTTGAAATGCACCGGGAGCCGCAGCAACTCGCCAGGATACCCAGTGATGGTAAGCTCAAGGCGAAGGCCTTCGCGGCCGCGTATCGTGTCCCTCAGCCGCGTCCTGCGGAGGACGTGCGCACATCAAGACTGGTCTCGCGCGGACAATGCTCGCGTAGCTTACCGGAGCTTGTTGCAGTCGATGCCAATCCAGTGTATCAGCTTGCCGCACTCTTACAGCGAGTTGGTCATCGTCCATCTTCTTCTTCAGAGAAGGATTTCGCAAATGCGATTCACTATGAGTGGCACTGCCATGCATCCGCACCACAGTCTCGACTGACTGTGGTTCGGTTGCGTGGCTGCGCCAAGCTGGGCCAGCTTCCAATCTCCCTGTTGACGGCGTCATTGGCCACACTCGACCTCACCGGCTGCGCAAGCCTGCGTGAGCTGCCCTTCGAGCTTGCTTCGCTTTCAACGATTGAGCACATCATTTTAGTTGGGTGCTCATCGCTCACACGCTTGCTGTTGCCCTGTCCAGCATCATCGCTCTCGTCTCTCAGCCTGCGAGGGTGCTGCAACTTGCTCGCCGCCGAAGATGGGCTGCTGAGCTTCGAGGGCTGCGCCAGGTTGTCGTCCCTCGACGTGAGCGAGTGCGCAGGACTCGCGAGGAGCCTCGTCCGGCTCTGCCTCAGCGGCTGCGAGCGGCTGAGCAGCATTCCGACTGGGCTAGCGGCGATGCATGCGTTGGAGGAGCTCGATCTCACCCGGTGCACGGCATTGTACGAGTCAATGGAGCCGGGCGTCGTCTCAGAGCTTGGGCTCTTGGAAGCGCAGGAGCTGCCGAGACTGAGGGTCATCGACTGCAATGGCACCGGCCATCAGCTCATCAGTGTGCTCGCGTATCTGGAGCCTCTCGTCCAACGTGTCCAGAGTGGGATGCTGGAAATCCTGCCGCGCTTTGTTTGGGACTCTGCCATGAAGACTTCGGCAGCTTCGACGCCACAAGCTGCCGCAGTTCTTCGAAACATTGTTGTTGTTGGCTCGCCCCTGGCGACAGAGAAGAGGAAGCTCATCGAGCACGACTACGCCGAAGCGGACGCTCTATTCGCGCGTTTGGACACTGATAAATCGGGCACACTCGACTGTGGAGAGTTGCTAAAGTACCTGCTGAGTGAAGGGCAGGAGGCGGAGACCATCAGCGAGCTCTTCGGACGGCTGGACGCCAATTCAGACGGGGTCGTAACGTTAGCGGAGTGGCGAGAAGGATTTCTGACGGGTCGAAGTGTTACAATCAGTCCCGCCATGGCACCAGCACCATCGCCCATGGCAGCAGCCGCTCCAGAGCAGGCCATCGCGCAGGCAGCTGAGGAGCGGTGGCAAAAGTACAGTACTGAAGCAGACGATAAGGAGAGGGTATGAGGGACGTGTATTTGTTTTATTCTGCCTGCACGGATTTGTCTTCTTGTTTACGGGCCCGTCGCAGCCGGGGGAGCAAAGGCCAGGCACTGCCGCGAGGCAAGGTAACGCAGCCAAGCCTGGTGCCGAGGGGGCAATGGGTAGGCACCACTAGTCGCGGACCGACGGGGGGCGCGTTCCCTCGTGGGGCAACTTGATTACGAACTAGGCGGCAGCAAGGCGGTCAAATGATCCACGTGATCTAAGGGTACCAATCGACAGATCTCGGAACGTAGGCCCAAGATCCGCAATAATCCGCTCGGAATAATCAAAACGACGCCCGCGAACAGCCTTTCCAACTTTGTTCACGAAACCCCTCGCGCACACCTTCGCTTCCGGTGCGACCCAGCACCTTGGCTGCCGCCCCTCTCTCCGTCTCATGGTGAGGACATACATCCGCAAGGGTGGCCATGGCGGCGACCGCAGCAAGGCTGGCCTGCCTACCGGCTACTGGCAGGAGAAGAGTCGTCGCGCCGCAGCAGCCGCAGCAAAGGCTGCAGCAAAAGCAAAAGAATTGCTAGACTAAGAGGCAGCAAGGCGGCGGCCACCAACCGCTGGAGGATGTGGGCCAAGCACAGTGATGAGCAGCAGTCGACCAGCAATCAGCTGCAAACAGTGTAATGCCCGCCTTGTGAGCCTCGACTGACTCCACGCAGATGACGACTCAGCTTGTGCTCGTTGCTGGCTCTCGTGTGCTCCGCAGGGCGGTGTGAGGCTACAATCCAGCTTTCGGTCAAAGATATCTTCACTTCAGGCTCGAGTTCGCTATGGATCCCGGCCATGCAGTCGAGAGAGCGGGCGGATAAGGGAGCGAGACAGTTGCTTTTGTTCTTGTGGGCTAGTGTGTCATCGTAGTAGTCGGTACATACATGTACGTCGCAGTCAATAGTGTGTGAGTGGCATCAATTTCAGGGCCTAAAAGTAGTGATTAACAGTCAATATCGCCAAAATTTTCGCGCCTGCGGCGGGCTAAGAGGCAAGCGCGCGACTAGTGGTACCTACCCATTGCGAGGGGGCCGCTGTCCGTGCCTCCCGCCAAACGCCCCTTGTGGAACTCGATACTCGACGGCGGAGACACAGAGCCCGCGCTGACACGGGATGCAGGGTGTTACAGCATCTCTCGTATCTATGGACGCGTGCGCATCTCTACTATCTAACGAAACGTCGACAAGAAACGAGGCGAAAACGTCGGCGATGAAACAAACTCAACTCAAACGATCAGGCCTCGCCTCCTCATGGCAGAGACGCAGCTCTCCGCAGCTAGGCCGATAGCGATGTCGTCACGCAGCTGAGCTCCAGGCCTGACTAACCTGCCTGCTCAGTGCTAAATCTCAATCGAAACTTGCGGCGAGCGAGATGAGGCGCAGGTGGTGTGGGTGAAGAGGGATGTGGTGTGGCCGTGCGAGAGGCGCCATAGACAGTGCGGTCGGTGCACGCCCCTCGATGCGCGCTTCGGTGTGCCACGCGCGCGTGTCTACACATAGTCGAGACAGCGATGTGGTGGTTGCTCATATGTCATATTTCCATAATGCGTCATGCACGTTTGACCCACTGATGTGTGAGGTGTGTGTAGTATGATATTTGAAAGATGTGGGAAATTCACTCCGCCCCTGAGAACTCTCCATGGAACTCTCCGACATCGCTAGTCACAGTCGTGTACCGGAACACACATTAGAACACACAGAATCCTCCCCGAGTTTATCAACGAGTGTTCGAAGGAATAGATCAGGCACGACCTTTTCAAGTACTGTGAGTTGGTGCCTTCTCAGTCCCCGAGAAACGGCTCACAGCCGTTTCACACAGAGCTGGGAATAGACCGGCGTTCGCCCTCGCCCTTCCCTGAGCCTCACCCTTCCCTGACCTCACCCTTCCCTTCCAAGATCAGCCATGGAGCACCCGTTGCATCATCACCGTCAGCCACAGCCTTGGTACGGCTTTACCTTTGAGGCGGCCTTCACGCCCCACTTCTTTCTACCAGCCCAGAGACCATCGCGAGGCCTCATCCAGCGCAGTCCTTCGCCTGATCTTAGCTTCATCATCATTGATGTGGGTGCATAGCTCGTTCGCTGCTTGCTTGCTCGCTGAAAACGCATGTGACTCAGCTCAGGCGACGAGGTCCTCGCCTCGCCCCGTGGCCGGCGACTTCGGTGAGAATGGCGAGAAGAAGGAGGCCAATCTGTTCGAGATATCGGAGGAGACGTCGGCCGCAGATTGGGCGGCGGGGAGGGGCAGTCCGGTAGGAGGCTTGTGTTCGGTGAGGTTATCCGCGGGTGCGCCTTCTTCGGAGGTCGACGACGAAGACGGGATAAAACCAGGCACGTCGTCCTTTGGCTTGCCGTCGAGATTGGTAGCCGTCCGTCCGTCCGCCATCTCGATATCGACAGCCGAAGATGAGATGACCGTGCTGACCACATCCTTGCTTTCCTTGTCAGCGGAGAGAGTCTCCTTCTCAGTTTTCTTTGCTGGCAAAGGTTTGGGAACATCCACAGTCCCGCCGCGCTTGGCATAGAGGTATATGCACGATGCCAGGAGTACGATTGAGCCCAGGACGACTCCTATCGCGATCGCGCCGCCCGTCGAAAGCCCTTCGCCTCCGCCACCGAGCGCCGAAGAGAAAGTAATCGGAAGCGGAGGGGGCGGAGACATGAAAGGAGGGGAGGGAGGGGGCGGTGGGGAGGGCGGCGGCGAGGGCGGTGGTGGCGAGGGCGGTGGCGAGGGCGGTGGCGAGGGCGGCGGCGGGGTTGGCGGCGGCGGCGAGGGGGGTGGCGAGGGGGGCGGCGGCGATGGAGGCGGCGAGGGGGGAGGGGGCGGGGGGGGGGGGGAG